>OGCO01005554.1_pt1 | contig 12087 bp, 8 predicted proteins | sample 1570171 | NCBI WGS metagenome assembly OGCO01 (sample SAMEA4370583, study PRJEB24528) | human gut metagenome | reverse complement strand
AAGCGGACAAGTCCGCTTCAAATTACATAATAAAAGCCGCCGGCCTTTTAAGCCGGCGACTTTACCTATAAGTGATAGTCTTGTTTATTATTAATCTGCTACAGGAAAATTGAAATAGTTGGTTGTATAATCCATCATCAGTTTTTCCAGATCTGTCAGTTCCTCGTCATGTGTACTGATTCCATTGCCCAACTGAATATATCCCATATTTTCATCTGCTTCTGGCCAGTATGCGAGTCCATCTCCATTTGGATCTCCGGTTTTGATAAAGTTTGACCAATACTGATTCATTTTTTCTGCTAATTCATAGTCCCAATCTCTCCACTGTCTTACCTCCGGAACACCCTCACGCAGAGAATTAAATGCATACCACAGTTCACTTGTATGCCATGCCCACTGGCTTGCCCAGCCTCTGTCTGTTCCTAAATCTGACATGCTCTCAGGTGTACACTGGCTGAATAAGTATGTGTAGTTTACTGCTTTTCCATCCGTTCTTTCTGACATCATCTTTCCGTATACTCGATTAGCCATAAGATTTCTGCTAACGTATGAACCAAGACCATAGGTTCCTAACTGACGGCTGACCATAGCTGCTGTATTGTCATCTACTTTTACCAGATTTTCAAAATCGTATTCATCATACAAGTCACCAAGAAGTTCTTTGTATTGTGCATAGAAATCATCTGCTGTGGATACCTTCGGATAGCTTCCCTCTCCCATATTCGTTCCGGACATAACAGAAATATCATCAAACACTCCATCATTAATGGCATCCTTAGTGCTTTCATAGGTGACATACAAACCATCCAGATTCATGCCTCCCGGATAATTGGAACTGGTATTGTCAATCAGCTTTTCAGCATCTATATTTCTCAGATCCTCAAGTGTTGCGTTCTCATCGAGTCCCAGATCTCCCAGATATGCAGTTCCTCTTTCTTCGGCACTTTCCTGAGTCTGGAATGGCCAATCGTAATTTAAACCACTCTGCAGGATCAATCTATCTACTTCTACATCCATTTTAGGAGAAGCAACCATAGCCACTGCTTTTGAAGTACCTCCGGACTGTCCGCCAACCGTGATATTCTCAGGGTCTCCGCCAAAGTTCGCAATATTTTCTTTGATCCATTCCAATGCTTTGATCTGGTCCATCAGACCATAGTTTCCGCTCTGGCCCTGTTCCTCGCTAAGCTGCGGCAATGACAGATAACCAAAGACGCCAAGACGCTGTTCCACTGTTACCACAACGATTCCGTTCTTTGCAAAAGCTTCTCCGTTTCCTTCCGGCTCAAAGGTATAGCAGCTGTTCAGTCCACCTCCATGGAACCACACATATACCGGTTTCTTTTCTGTAGAGGAAAGTGAATCTTCTGTTGTCATTACATTCAGATACAGACAGTCTTCACTCATTTTAGGAACTCCATCGTAATAAATATCCGTTTTATATGGTTCCACCTCTGCTCCGCCCAATACCTGCATCGGGATATCTTTGTAAGTGTCGCACACAAGTACATCATCCCATTTTTCCGGGTCTACCGGTGGTTTCCAACGCAAATCATCAACCGGTGGTGCTGCATAGGGAATTCCACGAAACTCCACAACTTCCTGATAATTTTCATCCGTACTGTTGATTCCCTGCACTTTTCCGTACACTGTTTCAACAACGTTCTTTTCATTTTCCTCTGCATATACATGAACACTTCCCAAAAGTGTGGAGCAAGTAAGTAATGCAGCTAATACGATCATCCTTTTCTTCATTTAAACAGAGCCTCCTTTTTTGATAAATTCATTTTTTGATATCTTCATTTTAAGGCTCCCAAAAGAAAAATCCTATAAATTATTTTCTTTTTAAATATCACTATTTTGCTTTGCTTTTTTTCTTTCCAGAATGCGATATTCTGAAGGCGTCATGCCGCAGGATTTTCGAAAAATCTGAGTAAAATAGGAAGCATCATTATAGCCTGTAAAGGTAGCTATATCCGTAATGTCAAAGTCTGTATTTTTCAAAAATTCTATTGCCTTTTTCAAGCGAAGTTCTGTCAGATACTTGGAAAATGTCAATCCTGTTTTATTTTTAAATGTTCTGCTAAGGTGGCCCACACTTACAAAATATTTATGTTCTGCAAGCTCATTTAATGTAATATCATCTGCATAGTGATTTTCAAGATAACTTAAAATATTTTCTATCAGAAGTTCATTTTCATTTTCCTCGCTTTTCTCACAGACTTCTTTCAAAATCATAAGCAAATGCTCTTTCAGCTCATCCGCTGTATGGAATTGATACAGATCGATTTTAAAATCAAACAGGAAATATCCCCCTTCTCCAGAGGGCACCTGACATCCGTTGTAATAGTTTTTTCTGAGGACAGAAAAAAGCTGTATGATTGCATTATAAAGGCTGTAAATGTTTGCATGCTCTCTTATACATTTGGCAAATAGTTTGTCTATGATCTTTTCTGCCTCACGAATGCGTCCAAATTCTATAAACCTACTGAATATTTCCAAAGTATCCTTTTCCAGTAATTCCGTAATTTCCAGTTCTTCCTTCCAGAAAAACAGATTTTCATTTATTAAAATACGGTTATTGATTGCGTAAATACACTCTCTGTACGCCTTTTCAACTTCCGCTCTTTCTTTATGGATCCCACTGATTCCAAACCAGGAATTTGGGTCTATACTATTTTTTAACTGTAAAAAATCAGCTTCTCCAATACATGTTTTGAAATTCATTTTCTCATTGCAGAAAAAGAGCAATATGCATTCGCCTTTATTTTTAAAATACCAGCTTTGTACACCTGCAGTAGTTCTTTTATTTTGCAAATAGTTTTTTATCTTCTGATATCCTGAATGTGAAACTTCTCCCTTCACCATAAAAAACCAGCAATGAACATTCCAAAGATCAGCAGGCATCAGATCATCAAACAATTTTTCGTTTTGTATCAATTGTGCAAAATCCAGATTCTCAACAACCCCTTTTAATTTATTCATATTTTCCAGGTTATCAGACTGTGTTTTTTCAGCAAGAATATTCTTTATTGACTTAAGTAATTCTGATTCATTGATCGGTTTGGTCAAATAATCCTTTACCTGATAGCGCAACGCATTTCTTGCATATTGGAAATCTTCATATCCGGTTTCTATTACTACCGAGCATTTCGGCATATGTTCCTGCACATATTTTGCCAGTTCCAGGCCATCTGTATTTGGCATCCGGATATCTGTAATGATAATATCCGCCTCATTCTCCTGAAGAAATTCTATCACTTCTTCCCCGTCTTCAAAATCTCCATTCACTGAAATCGGCAGTTCTGATTTTTCAAGCATCATAACAAGTGCTTTTCTCGCATAATATTCATCATCTGCAACTAAAATTTTAAAATTCATTTTCACACCTCTTCTCGCAATACCGGGAAACAAACTTTCACACAAGTGTATTCCCCTTGATTACTTTCAACTGAAATTCCAAATTCTTCTCCATAATAGTTTTTAATCCTCTGGTGCACATTTATAAGTCCGATTCCAGAGGAACTATGATTCACGCCCTGCTGCAAGTCCTTCTTCAGCTCCTGGTGTAACCTCTGCAGCATTTCATCGCCTATTCCATTCCCATTATCGCAAATACTGATCTCAGCTATATGATCGGAAGTGATTTTTCCTGTCACTTCTATCCGTCCTCTTCTTTTGCATGGAATAACACCATGTTCCATTGCATTTTCCATCAATGGCTGCAATATAAACTTTAACATTTCGCAAGTCAGCATATCCTCTTCTACGTTGTATATTACATCAAATTTTCCCGGAAAACGTATGGACTGTATTTTTACGTAGCACTGAAGATTCTCAAGCTCCTTTTTCAGCTGCACAATATTTCCCCCTTTTACGTTATAATGGAAAATATGGGACAGACATTCTGAAATTTCCGATATTTCATCAATCCCATTTAGTTTCGCCAATGCACTGACAATATTTAATGTGTTATATAAAAAATGAGGATTGATCTGGTATTGCAGCATTTGCAGCTCTGTCTTTTTCTGGCTTATTTCGTTCTTGTATGCCAGAATAATATTCTCTTCAATACGGGATACAAGATCGTTATAGCCACTTACCATTGTGGAAATTTCCCTTGGTACATTCTCTTCTAATTGAATGTGCTGTGGCTTTTGCTTTTTGTGTAAGGTTACCTGATCTAAAGCATCTGAAAATTCAGAGATAGGTTTTGTAATACGACTGATCAGCAGCATTCCACCCATCAGTAAAAAAACGAAAACCAGCAAAGCCCAAAAACAAAAGAGCATAATATTCTTCATACTTTTGAATACAAAGCTTTTTTGCTGCATGCATTGAACCAGATACCAGTCCAAATCATCGACTTTAACAACATATGCATTCCAGGCAGAACCATCTGCTTTCAGTATTCCCTGATGATCTGAATTTTCATAAATCTTCTTCACATCCTCAAGAAGAAAATTGTTTTCTTCTTCAGAAGAATAAATGATTCCATTTTTGTTAAAAAGGCAGCATTCAATTTCATCGTTTGAAAACACAGAAAAACTTTTTTCTATTTCTTCAAAATCCAAATCAATATAAATAGTAGCAAGCTTTTCATCCGATTCCACCGGATACATAGCATATGCAATTGTCAATAATTTATAAGGAAGCAGATTTATTTCGCCTTCATATATGTCTGTAATGTATTCTTCACTTTTATGACCGACTTTCGAATAGACAATATGGTCTTGTGCCTGTTCAATCTGTGTCAGCGAATCTTCCACAAAGTTACCATAAACATTTCCATTTTGGGTTAAAATCGCAGCACGTAAAATATAAGGATTAATTCCACAGATATCTTCCAGAATACCATTTACATATTCTTTGGACGAAAGTTGTTTTTTTAAAGATTGTTTTTCATAATCATTTCGAAGATCTGTCATGATACCTTTATCAATTAAAGGTAAATATTTCAAATAATCCAGATTCTTCGTTATGGTCTCAATCTCCATCTCCCACTGACTGTTCATTCCGTGCAGATAAGACCAGTTATTTTTTTCGGCCTCTCTTACATCAATGAAAAAAGAAGCACAAATTATGATTAAGGAAAATAGGAAACTGCATGCTAACCCAATAAAAAGCTGCCACCATACAGGTAATCTTGCAATTTTCTTCATCCTCAGTCTCCTTTCTGCTGAATCAAAAGATCATTCAATTCTTTCAAAAATGATTTTTCTGTATCCCTTTGAGGGGAACTGATAAAGTTCTGAAATAAAGCATTTATCGCATCCGATTTTTCGGTCTCGTAAGCAAATTCCTCCAGAAAAAACTCACCGCTTCTGATACTATCTGTAAATGCCTTCGCATAACTGTCTTCTACATCTACAGATTTTATACAGGAATATGCCCCCGCTTTGTCTGCATAATATTCACTGACATTCTTTGAAAAAACATAATCCAGGAATTGTTCGACTGCTTCTAAATGCTTACAGGAAGCGGAAACCCCCAGTGTTGCATCTATTTTCACCACAACCTTTGCCTGGTTTTCGTGATATGCAGGAAACGGCATAAACAACAGATCTATATCGGGATTGATTTTTTTTATCATAGGATACGCCCAGTTTCCCTGAAAAAACATATAGGCTTCCCCATTTGCAAATTTTTTCACAGCTTCGTCATATCCTGTATTTACGGTCTGTTTCTGTCCGTATTTTCTTATTTCCAAAAATTTTCTGGTAGAATCAAGCGCGATAGAATCTTCATATAAGAAAGCATCACCATTCAACACGTTCTGAAAAAAATCGTCCTGGCTTCCCCTTGAGGACATGTCAATCGCATCCCACCCCTGATGAATCGTCCAGCTGTCTTTATCTGCAAAAATGATCGGAAGCTTTCCTGCTTTTTTTATCTGCTGCATCGTATCAATAAGCTCCGCATATGTAGAAGGAATCTGATATCCTTCCTCTTCCAACAGCTTTTTGTTATAAAATATCCCTCTGTAATTCACAGACAATGGAAGTACATAAGTGCCACCAAGAATCTTTAACTTTTCCAGAAAGTGTTCATTTACGCAATGAGTTGCGGAAAAAGTATCCAATGCCCGCAAATATCCACCCTTTACATATTTTCCCAGTTCATCTTTCTGCATTCCGATAAATTCAACAATATCCGGAAATTCTCCCTGAACCGCCCGTATTTGTAACTCCTGATCCGGATTTGGTACTGCCATATGTTCTACATATATCTCATCCTGTGATTCATTAAAATCTGCAATGATTTTTTCAAAAATATGTCTTGTTTCTCTCTTAGATGTAAGAAATACCAGTTTTTCCTTTTCTTTTTTTTCACTGTGAATTTGCTGCTTTTCATCCGCTTCTCTGATATATAACAGACAACAGCTTGCCATGGCGCAAACAGCAATTAATAAAAACATCTTCAGATTTTTTTTCATAAGAACTCTCTTTTCATATTGAATATATGAAAGTCAGCTGTTCCGCGCCTATGGCGCTCCCACAGCTGCTATCCAGGACTTTCATAGTAAATATAGTACAACCAATCAAATTGTTTTTCAATCGGATTTCCCAAACAAGCAAAAAAGTAATAGTGACTGATTCAAAAACTTATAGCACTGGCAGACCTGTTTTTTTATAATAAAGTCACTTGTTTCGAAGGAGGAGATTTCAAAAATGAAGAAAAAAATTTTAACGATTCTTTTAAGCAGTGCTATGATTTTCTCTATGGGAATTTCAACCGTTTCCGCTGCAGCAGCTGATGACACAGCATCCACAGAAAGTATTGTAGTCAGCAAAACAGAAGGCATTACAGACACCACATATGGAAAGGTTCGTGGTTTTATTGATGATGGAACTTATACCTTCCGTGGAATTCCTTATGCAAAAGCGGACAGATTTGAAATGCCAGAGGCTCCGGATACCTGGGACGACATCCGCAATTGTCTTGTCTATGGTTCAACCGCTCCTATTACAAAAATGACAGATCCGGATGGTGGAGATTTCTTGATTCCTCATCGTTACTGGGCACAGAGCGAAAATTGCCAGAATCTGAATGTCTGGACACAGGATCTGGATACCAATGCAAAGAAGCCGGTTATGGTATGGTTCCACGGTGGTGGATACACCAATGGTTCCTCTATTGAAGGCGTTGCATATGACGGAAAGAATCTCAGCGAATATGGTGATGTGGTTGTAGTAACTGTAAACCATCGTTTAAACGTACTTGGCTACCTGGATGTTTCTGAATACGGTGAGGATTATCAGTATTCCGGTAACTGCGGTACTGCAGATATGATTGCATCCTTACAGTGGGTAAAAGAAAACATTGCTAATTTTGGCGGAGATCCTGACAACGTAACTATTTTCGGACAGTCCGGCGGCGGCGGTAAGGTTATCAGCATGTTAGCTTCTCCTGAGGCAGAAGGATTATTTAATCAGGCGATTGTACAAAGTGGAAGTGAGCGTTATATCGAAAAAGATACTGCTAAGAAAATAACTGAAAAAACCCTTGAGATTTTAGGAATTACAGATAACCAGATTGAGCAGTTGAAAGAGGTTCCTTATGATATTCTTGATGCAGCTGCAACGGAAGCAATGAAACAGGTTGGCGAGGAACTGGGAACCTCTTTAAGCTGGCGTCCGGTTCTTGATGAAGATTATATTCAGAGTAATTTCCAGGAATGGACAAATGACATTCCGGTTATGGTAGGTTCTGTATTTGGAGAAATGAATTGCTGGACTGCTCTGGATCCAAATGAAACCAACAAAAACTCCTGGACAGAAGAAGAAGTAGACGCAAAATTAACTGAAAAATATGGTGATAAAGCGGAAGCTGTTAAAGAAGCCTTCTTGAAAGCTTATCCTGAAAAGAGCGCTTGTGATGCTTATTATGTAGCAGATCGTACCAAATTTTCAAAAACTCTTACAAAGCGAGTTGAAGCTGGTGCAACTAAGAACTATGACTACGTTGTATCCTATGAATCTCCAATTGATGGTGGTGTAAACTTATGGCACTGCGGAGAAATCCCATTTGTATTCCACAATGTAGATTTAGTAGCCGGTTCCTATGGCGGAAGTCAGGACGCTTATGATCTGCAGGATGTAATGGCAAGTGCATGGGTAAACTTTGCAACCACCGGAGATCCAAATGGAGATAATGTACCTGCATGGAGCACCTATACAGACGATAACAAATCTACTATGGTATTCGATACCACAAGTGGAGAAAGAGTTGGTTATGATGCTGAATTACAGGAACTGATCAGCCAGTAAATTTAAATAAGTCCTCTAAAGAATAACTCAATACTATAAATCCTCTTGAATTGATGGGTACTTAATAGTCCTGTCATTTCAAGAGGATTTTTCATTATATAAAAAGTTCCGCATTAATCATATCTTCACTGGCTGCCATCGCCTGCAGTGTCATGGTCAGCAGTTTTTCCAGTTCCCAGCCAAGCTGCTGCGCACCGCGCTCGATTACTTCCCGGGAGCAGCCTGCTGCGAAGCCTTTACTCTTGTACTTTTTCTTCAGGGATTTCAGTTCCATATCCTTGGTGCTCTTGGACGGACGCATTAAAGCTGCTGCCCAGATCAATCCGGTAAGTTCGTCTGCTGCAAAAAGCACTTTTTCCATCTCATGTTCCGGTGCTACATCGATCGTTACACCGCAGCCTACGGTTATTCCATATCCGTGAGATACCACACTGTGTATCACATCTTCGCCTACCCCTGCCTCGCGAAGCATTTCCGGTGCTTTCAGGCAATGCTCTTCCGGATAAAGCTCGAAATCAATGTCGTGAAGAAGCCCTACGATTCCCCAGTATTCAGCATCCTCTCCATATCCCAGTTCGTTTGCATACCATTTCATGACCGCTTCCACAGTCAGTGCATGCTGGATATGAAATGGATCCTTGTTGTATTTTTTTAATAATGAAAAAGCCTCGTCTCTTGTGATTGTTTCCATTGTTGTCACTCCTCGTATGTCTTTCTATACTCTGCTTACCACATAAGCATGTTCCTGATTTTGAATAAAAGAAAAAACCTTGCACATACTATACATCTTTCTTCATTGATATACAACCATTTTGAGGAAAGTGACAATTTTAATTCCCTGATAACAATTTTTCCCAGGGTTCATATCCTTTCATATAAGCAAACTCTTCTGCGTTTCTGAAGCCTTCCAGCAATTCTTTTTTCATTTCTTCCGTATATGGATTTTCGACTTCCCGGAATTTCATATGCTTGTATAATTGGGATTTTTGAAAATCACCTAGGGTGTCCACATTGTTTAGCAATTGCTTTGCGACCTGGAAAGTGCCCTCCACATTGTTCTCGGCGGTCACGACATTCAACATTGCTGCACATTCATTGTATTTTCCCATATCAAAGCCTGAAGCTAATGTACACATTTTCTCTGCCAGAAACCTTGCGTATCCATGGTCTTTTTCCTCAAGAGCCTTAGTAATCATGATTCCAAAAGCCATATTTAAAGTGGTATACTCTGAAAAAACAGCCTTTTCCAGCATCTCAAATGCCTCTTCTGTTCTCCCCTGCTCCATATATAATTGTCCCTGCTTCACCTTTTTCATGGGATCATAATCGGAAAAATAGTTTAAATATTTTTCTGCCATTTCATAATTCTTTTTCCGCAAATAGAAGCCGAACAGGGAATCAGCTGCATGGTGCTGAATTCTTTCATCTTTATCACCGAGCGCCATTTCGTACCAGGAATTGATCTGCTCATCGTACCTGTCAGGATTCTCGCACATGCCAATGATCCGCCGCGAATCAAGCATTACTGCCAGCTGCCAGATCAGCAGATTGCAGTTTGGATATTCTTTTATGGTATTTACAGCCCACTGATAGGTCTTCTCAAAGCCTTCCTCCGAAAACATTTTGTCCATTTTGTGGATCAGCTCTTCGATTTCAAGGTCAGTCAGATTTTCGTGAAAAGACAACAGGATATCAAGGGAAATATGCAGTAGTCTTGCAATAGGAGCTAACAATTCAATATCAGGATTGGAGTTCCCGTTTTCCCACTTATTCACCGCCGGAGTGGTTACTCCCAGACGGTTTGCCATTTCTTCTTGCGTGTAACCTAATTCTTTTCTATATTTTTTAATCACACTTCCAATATTCATCATATTTTTCTCCTGAGTCAAGCGGATATTCGCAATCCGCTTTGCTACTTGCTCATAACCGAATGCTGCTTCGCAGCTTATTCGGTTAAAATTCCAAAAGCTTTTGTGATTAAAGCATAGCAGAATTGACAGATGAGCACAATTGAATTGTTGTTAAATACATTTCATATTTTTTAACTGTTAGGAAAGTTAAAAATCCAGTTACAAATTTTATCAGAAGAGGCAGATAAATAACTTTTCTCGACCCTCTTTTTTAGCTTTGCAATATGCTTATTACGAACATATTTCCCATATTTTGCATATCCTAACAGCAGAAGTCAAAAAAGGAGTCACTGTATGAGAAATAAAAAATGGATTTCACTGGCAGTAGCCGTGGTTCTTACTGTAACTGCACTACCAGCCACAGTCTTTGCTGCAAAAGATGGAGAATCAAAAGAGGAGCTTACAAAGGTTACCTTAAACGAAGTGGCCCATTCGATTTTCTATGCACCGCAGTATGTGGCAATTGAAGAAGGATATTTCGCAGAGGAAGGGCTGGATCTGACACTTGTCACAGGATTTGGTGCGGATAAGACTATGACTGCTGTCATTTCCGGGGAAGCTGATATTGGTTTTATGGGGGCCGAGGCATCTATCTATGCTTATCAGGAAGGTGCCACTGATCCGGTTGTGAATTTCGCACAGCTCACCCAGAGGGCTGGAAACTTCCTTGTGGCAAGAGAAGAAATGCCGGATTTCACATGGGATGATCTGAAAGATAAGAGAGTTCTTGGCGGTCGTAAGGGTGGCATGCCGGAAATGGTATTTGAGTACATTTTAAGGAATCATAATATTGATCCGGCAACAGATTTGGAAATTGACCAGAGTATTGATTTTGGTTCTACTGCTGCTGCATTTACCGGTGACATGTCAGCAGATTTTACTGTTGAATTTGAGCCTTCCGCAACTGCCCTGGAAAAAGAAGGAAAAGGTTATGTAGTGGCTTCTCTGGGCGTGGATTCCGGTTATGTCCCCTATACCTCTTACAGTGCAAAGACCAGCTTTCTTAACGAAAACCCACAGATTATCCAGAGCTTCACAAACGCCCTTCAAAAAGGCATGGACTATGTAAACTCCCATACGCCGGATGAGATCGCAGCTGTGATCGCTCCTCAGTTTAAAGAAACGGATGTCAACACCATCGCAACGATCGTTGACCGCTATGCCCAGCAGGATACATGGAAAACGAATCTGATCTTTGAAAAAGAAAGCTACGAACTGCTACTAAAGATCCTTAATTCTGCCGGACAGCTTGACAAATCTCCTGCATATAAAGATCTGGTTACCACAAAATATGCACAAAAAGCTGTCAGCTAGCTGTGGTAAATAGTAATTTTCCATCCTCTTCTACCCTCAACAAATAAAAAAGACTGACCGTGAATCTGCCTGTTCCTTCTGTTCTATCCAACAGATGTTCCAAAACAGACACTTCACGCGTCAGTCTTTTATACTTACATATTTAATTACTTTGTTTCTTTTATCTTTTTTTGTTCAGATACCCTATCATTTTACATACAGACTCAGCACATTCATAGGCTGTTTCTCATTCAACAGTTTTGTCTGATGCTCATGCATTCCCATTTTCCGAACAATTTTTACACGTTATTTTTTATAAGAGAATTTCGTGTAGTTCGGATAATCCGCAAACATCAGATATTTTGGTGCCTCGTCCTCTTCCATAGTCGGAATCCGACTGCTCGGCTGGTAAAAACGATTATCAATGTTGTCATCGTTGCACATGGATACTTCAAACAGCATGATATCGCCGGTGCCAGGAACACCCTGCCACTGATGATAGATGCCCGGTGTCAGTGTAATACTCTGTCCCGGTTTACAGGTAACGGTACCGCCTGCCGGTACACAGATTTCTTTGCCATCCAGTTTTACCGTAACCGGTCTCTGAGAAAATT
>OGCO01005553.1_pt1 | contig 12090 bp, 10 predicted proteins | sample 1570171 | NCBI WGS metagenome assembly OGCO01 (sample SAMEA4370583, study PRJEB24528) | human gut metagenome | reverse complement strand
GCCCTTTCGGATGCCCATGCCCCGGAGTGCGCCGTGATGCGGAAGCTCCAGTGTAACTGCAAGGCTCTCCGGACTGTAAAAAGCAACTGCGTTCTTCATCGGACGCTGGGAGATGCCGCTTTCCCTTGGCAGCACTGCGCCATCTGCCACAAAAGCCGCCAGTTTCAGCCGTTCCAGTTCCTGTCGGATAAACTGCTGATCCTCTGCCAGCGCTGTAACTGCTTCCAGATCCTGCTGCATCTTCCGGTTCATCTGAAAGCTGCGCTGCGCCAGTGCCGGAAGCTGGTCAAAAAGAATCTTTTTCAGTTCTCCGGCTGCAATGCTTCTGCCGTAAGCCGGAAATCCCACCTCAATACGTGCTTCGATGACTTTGCTGTCAATCCGCATAGCTGTCCGTTCCAGAATTTCCTGACCGGTGCGGCAGGCAGTGATCATACCGCTCTTTCCGGAGCCTCTGCGTTCTTTTCCGCCACTGCTCCTCAGATTTTTGTGCAGCCGGCGCAGCAGATAATCCTCCACTGCCGTCTTACAATGTCTGTTTTCAAAATACCGCGCCGGGATATTTCCCCGGTTGTTCCAGCAGATACGGACTCTGGACGGTGTGGCAAAGGGATCGCCCTGCACATGGTCAATGCAGAGACGATAAGCGCCAAAATCATATTCGCCTTCCAACACTTTGTATGCTTTATAACCTTTGTGGTCAATCTGTTTTAATTGTTTTTTTAAGTCGTCTTGTGATCTCATGACCTTCTCCATTTCTCAAATAAAGGAGCTTCTTTTATTTCAAACACCTGTCTTCTTATAATAATTAAAAATATCTATAGCGTCAACAACCAACACTATAGATTCTTCTCCCATACAGCAAAGCAACTAACGATATCTAAATGCAAGAAAATTGGGACAGCAATCTGATTGCCATCCCAACTTCCTTTTGGGTAACAAATTTTATTTTTTAAAAACGGGCTTGCGTCTGTACACTGATCCAACGATCGGTGGTAAATTTTTCCAGAACCCATTCATCGTTAAATCTGCCGATTCCAGAATTTTTTACACCACCAAACATTACATGCGGTTCATCATTAATACTCTGGTCATTGATATGTACCATGCCGGTATCCAGTTTCTGAGCAACTTGAATACCATGATACAGATCTTTGGTAAATACACTTCCGCTTAATCCATATTCTGTATCATTAGAAATGGAAATAGCATCCGCTTCATCTTTTGCACGTATAATACTGATTACTGGTCCAAACACTTCATTGCATGCTGTAGCCATATCATTGGTTACATCTGTCAATATCCAGGGAGACATCAGATTTCCATTCGTTTTTCCTTCCAGTGCAATCTTTGCACCTTCCTGTATACTTGTATCTACCAGTTTCTGCACAGAATCTCGCTGACTTGCGCTTATGATCGGACCCACAAACACTTCATCATCCTTCGGATCTCCAATCTTCAGATTTTTTACTTTTTTAATGAAGCTTTCTGTAAACTGATCATAAACCTCATCTTCTACAATAATACGGTTTAACGCCATACATACCTGTCCCTGATTGAAAAATGATCCAAACACAGCTGCTGCTGCCGCATCTTCTATATTTGCATCTTTCAAAACAAGCATTGCATTGTTTCCACCTAATTCCAGAGATGCCTCCTTTAACATCCTTCCAGCCACTTCTCCGATATGCCGCCCCACTGATGTAGAGCCGGTAAAAGATACCAGACGTGGAATTGGATGCTGTACGATCTCATCTCCGATCTGAGAACCGGCGCCTGTCAATATATTTAAAAGACCATCTGGCATTCCTGTATTTTCAAAAATTTTTGCCACAAGTGAAGCGGTAGCCGGTGTATCCGATGCCGGCTTTAATACAACAGCATTACCCGCTGCCAACGCTGGTACAACAGAACGCATTGCAAGAACCAGCGGTACATTCCATGGCGCGATCACACAGATAACTCCCTTTGGTACGCGAAATACATAATTTTCTTTTCCCGGAATATTTGACGGTGCAATTTTACCGGTCATCATTTCCGGAAATTTCATACAAGTTTTAAGAAAGGCAATACAGGTGTCATATTCAAATTCTCTTTTGGGCTTAATAAATCCACCTTCTTCACATAAAACAGTATGTATCTCATCTTCCATAGCGATCATGTTATTGATAGCTTTTTCAAACACAGCCTGTTTCTGTGCCGGCAAAAAAGTTTCCCATATCTTCTGCGCTTTTTCAGCTGCCCGATAAGCCGCATCTACATCCTCTGGTCCGGCGCTTCGATACGTATACAACAGCTCATTCGTCAAGGGATTTCGATCCTCCAAAATTACCGTTCCACTGCCTTCTACCCATTTGCCATCAATATACTGTTTATCATATACGTTCATACGCTGTTTCCTCCTCTCATATCATCAAATTGACAAAATTTTTCCCTTATTATAAAATTTATATCAGATAAATCATGTGTTTATTGTGGGGGGATTATTATGGATACACATCAATTAGAAGTTTTTATTACAGCTGCACAATATCTGAATTTTACGCAGGCTGCCAAACGTCTGAACATGGTTCCATCCGCTGTCAGTCATAATATTGCTATGCTCGAGTCAGAACTTTCTACGAAACTGTTTCTACGAAATAAAAATAAAATTTCTTTAACCGTAGAAGGTAAACTTTTTCTTGCCGATGCCTATAAGATAACTAATATTACGAACAATGCCATCTCTCGAATTCAATTTCGTCAGTCTACCGAAATCGGTGAATTACAGATTGGTTTTGTTTTTCCATCATTTATCGAACGTTTTCTTCCTCAAATGACAAGTTTCTATAAAAAACATCCTTCCATCGATACTTTTTATATGCAATATGATTCTGTAAAACTTTCCCGTATGTTAGAAAAAAATATTATTGATATCGCATTTGGCCGAAAAGAAATGTTCGCATCCACTCAGATTCGATGGAAAAGTTTATATCGCGATCCATTTAAAGTTATCATGCACCACGACAACCCTTTATCTCTGTACAGTGTACTGACACCTAAAATGCTTTGTGATCAGCAAATTTTTGTTATGAACCGTGAATCCAATCCCGGCATGTTTGACATGATCAATCATTTATTTTTATCTAACGGTATTGTTCCCCATTTAAATGATCATTCCAATCATCATGCCACTACTTTGCTTCATGCCGCTATGAATGCCGGAATCGTAGTCATTCCATTCCAGAATTTCTGTCATATGAAGCTTGATGATAATCTGATTTACAGAGACCTGAATGATCCAATGGCTTTTCATGAGATAGGCATCGCATGGAATATTACAAACGAAAATCTATACACCGATCTCTTTCTTTCTGAATTTGATATTTATGATATCCATACTCCTAAACCACTCTAACTTTTTATTTATGATTTTTCCAGAATAGAAAGGGCAGTCGGTAGTCTTATTCTCTTTTCTGAACTGTCCTTTCCTTCTTACAGTTTAAAACTATTCCATACACAAAACTGCTTTCAGAACCTTTCCTTTTTTCGTATCCTCAAATGCCTGATTAATCTCCTCAAAAGGATAATATTGTATCAGCCGGTCAAACGGGAACATTCCCTTTCGATAATAATCAAGAAGCTGCGGAATGAATATCTTTGGAATAGAACAGCCTTCTACCAATCCTACCAATGTCTTTCCAACACCCATCAGATCCTCTTCCACATGAATAGTCAGTTCCTGCGTTGCTCCCAAGACCACACATATCCCCAGTGATCTGGTACACTGAAGGCTCTGGCGAACACATGCACCGATTCCCGTACAGTCAATCGCATAGTGCGTGCCCAGACCTCCCGTCAGACGTCTTACATATTCCTGTACATTTTCAGTCACTTTTGAATTAATACTATGGGTTGCTCCAAGTTCTTTCGCCAGCTCTAGTCTGGATTCCACCACATCACAGGCAATGATCGTTGTACATCCGGCAATCTTTGCTGCCATAACTGCACTCAATCCTACCGGACCGCAGCCGGTAATAATAATCGAGCTGTCTGGTCCAGGTTTCAGATAGTTCAGTACTGCCCCCGCTCCGGTCTGAATACCACACCCCATTGGTGCCACCATTCTCAGATCTATATCATCCTCTACCGGAATCAGGTTATTTACATGGACTACAGCATGTGTCGCAAATGCCCCCTGACCAAAGAAGGAAGATACGAACGTTTCATCTTTTATCAGTCGTTTTGTATTATCAAACTGTACACCTGAAAAATTCAAGCGGCGGTTTTCTTTACATCCATAAGGTCTTCCTGTACGGCATGCCTCACAGCAGCCACAGGATCCATATGAAAAACCTACACGATCACCTTTTTTGTATTCCGTCACACCTGATCCTACTTCAAGAATCGTTCCGCATCCTTCATGTCCAAATACTGCTGGCAAAGGTACCGGTATGATCTGTTGTCTTGCCACATCATCCGTATGACATACACCACACGCTGCAACTTTTACTAAAACTTCTCCCTGTTTTGGGGGCTGCAGCTCTAGATCACAAATCTGAAATGGTGCCCCTGTTTCTTCTATTAAAGCTGCTTTTATCTTCAAAATTTATCAACTCCTATTTCTACCTGTCCCGTAAATCCTGAAAGGAATCAGATTTCCTGACAATGTTTGATCTCACATCCATATACACAGGCTTCACGGAACAGGTTATACATACTTACAGATCAGTCATCAATTTCTCCACGCTCTACACGTTTTTTGTATGCAAGAATAGAGAGAATTAATAAAACAACCATAACACCTATCATATATAACGCTACAAATGTATTAACCGCACCCATTATTATCCTCCTTCTTCTTATTTCATTTATTGTTCATCTTTGTTTTATCATGACTTACTTTTAATCTTCATCATCAAATTTCCCACCAGTCAGTTTAAAGATCAGATGGATCAGTCCATTAAGAACAGCTGAGATACTTAACGCTCCGATAATTAAAACTCCTACCCAATTCATACAAGTCCTCCTATTCTTTAACCTTACCCATAGCTGCCTCTGCAATTTTCTGTTCTTTAATCTGGCGAAGTAATCCTTTTTCTCCCGGAATGATCAGATTCAATATGATTCCAAGTCCAACTGTTGTAAAGGCTACCGGCCAGAACGGTAATGTAAATAATCCTGCCCAATCCGGACAAGCAAATGTCCACCAGAAGTTTACCGCTGTCGTTATAATAAGATTTGTCCATGCTACTTTTCGGTTGATCTTCCATACCATACCAATCAGATAGTTTACAAAGATCGGCATACTCAGTGCGAAGCACCAGAAGAACAGAGTGATGAGCATTGTTACTTTCATAGCCGGTAAGATTGCCGCCAATGTAACGACTACAATAATGATACGGCTCATAGCAACATAGCCTTTATCCCCAGGTTTTTTATTTACCAGAGGTCCGATCACATCATCAGAAACAACGTGTGAAATTGCCAATATCATTCCACTTCCTGTTGATAACAACGCACACATTAATGCTACCATCAACACTCCGATCAAAACCTGAGGCATCATATAAAGTGCCAGTTCCGGAACGGATAAGATCGGTGCTTTCGCCGCAATTGCCGCGATAGAAGTCCCTGTCACACCAAGGATAACCCACGGAAGCGCTGCTGCTGTATTTAACATACCACCCAGGAATGCGCCCTGTCGGATCGCTTTATTACTTTTTGCTGCCAGCATCGGCTGATACATCGCATGCTCACTGGCAACAGATAAAACATGTAGAATTACTACCGGAAGCGCAACATTCATGATAACCTGCGGCGTCAGATTAAACAGATTTGTATGTTCCGCCATTCCCTGTGCTGCGTATGCAGCTGTAACGCCAGCGTAACCGCCATCCAATTTCATTCCCACAAAGATAACCGCAACATAACTTCCACCAATCAGCATAATGGCATTGATAATATTCATCATAGATGCCTGTAACATTCCACCAAATAATATGTATACAAGCATAAGTACACCTGCAATAAGAATACACCATGGCGCATATGGAATACGTCCGCCACATAATGCATAAATTGCTGTGGATGTACCTAACAACTCAGACATGGTAATTCCAAGCCATGCTGCGGGTGCAACAGACGAGTTAAATATTTTAATCTTAGAGCCAAATATTTTTCCAAGCGCCTGTGGGAACGTAGCCACATGTAATTTTTTAAACATCGGTCCAAACCAAAGCAGAAATACAGGGACAAACACACCACCCGCCAGAATTCCCCACCAGGCTACAGCGGCACCCATGCCTGCCTGAGATTCATACAGGGATGTGGTAGGTCCTCCTCCAAGAAGAGTCAATACAAAACTACACATTACCGCAAACCATCCCAGTCTTCCGGATGCTGTAAAGAATTCTTTATCTCCGGATTTACCTCCTACATCTGCATCTTTTGCCTTTTGTCGTTTTGAACGAACTGCAAATAAAATACTAAAAAACCCAAAATACACAATAGCAATCAAAATCGGTATCATACTACACTCCTCCTTAATTTATCTTTTCCTAATATGTGTCAATCATTCTACTGTGCAATTTCCCCGAAAAGTTTTTCCGTCCTCCTCTCTCTTTTATTTTCTTCTCCTCGTTCCAATCCTGAAAATAGTTCTCTGGTGTTTTGATAGTTGAATTGTATCATCCTTTATGCATCAAGAACAGCGAACGATATTGAAGCTACCTTCAATATCTTTCATAGCATAAAAATACTTTTTCATGACTATTTGCTCTACCCGCAAACTGATAGAATGAAATTTCGTTTGAAACATCTATTTTCTCTGTGTCTTGTAATAAATAAAAAGAACAGACAGGCATGTATCGTTTCAGAAGCATGTCTGTCTGTTCTTGCATACAAAAACGGGTTATCCGTTTTTACATATATTAATTCTTATATTTTATCTTGCATTTGCCGGCTCGATATTGACACTCTTGCCTTTAATCTTCGCCTGTTTCATTGCTTTTAAAACTTTCTCACCGTACTCTTTCGGAACTTCTACGAAGGTGTAGCTGTCGAACATGTCGATGGTTCCTACCAGATCGCCCGGCATTCCGGATTCTCCGGCGATGGCGCCAAGGATGTTGCCCGGTTTTGCATGGTCTTTTTTACCGATATTGATAAAGAGACGTACCATGCCTTCTTCTGCGCCGGTATTGTCAAAGTCATAATTTTCCTGTTTGCCGCCCTCTTTTTCCAGTGTACCAAGCGCTTCGGTCAGGAATGCCGCTGCAATATCCATAGCAGTATAATCGGACTGATTTACCTGACGTTCAATCATATTTACAGCTTTGGACAGATCTTCTTCCTCAATGATCTGGGCGATATGATCCATGATCTTCTCTGTCTTTGCCTGCGTCACATCTTTATCAGACGGAATTGGCTGTGCCAGAATCTTCGTCTTGCAGTAACGCTGGATCTCTTTCAGCTTATATACTTCTTTTCCTTTTACGAAGGAGAATGCGCGACCTGTTCTGCCTGCACGACCGGTTCTGCCGATACGGTGTACATAATATTCGTCATCCTGCGGAAGATCGTAGTTAAATACTGCTTCCACATCGTCTACATCGATGCCGCGGGCAGCTACGTCAGTAGCGATCAGGATGTCTGTCTTGCCGTTTCGGAATCCTTTCATGACACGGTCACGCTGTGCCTGTTTCATATCGCCGTGCAGACCTTCAGCAAAGTATCCACGGTCTTTCAGTTCACTGGCAAGCTCGTCTACCATACGTTTTGTGTTACAGAATACAAGGGAAAGCTTCGGATCATAATAATCCAGCAAACGGGTCAGGATTTCCAGTTTGTCTTTGCGTTTTACATCGTAATAATACTGCTCGATGTTCGGCACTGTCAGTTCTTTTTTCGTTACTTTTATGGTTATGGCATCTTTCTGATACTTTTTGGTTATATCCAGAATGGCTCTCGGCATAGTTGCGGAGAAAAGCACTACCTGACGCTCCTGCGGAAGATATTCCAGTACAGTCTCAATGTCTTCACGGAATCCCATGTTCAGCATCTCATCTGCCTCATCCAGAATAATGGTGTGGATATGATCGCAGCGGATTGTTTTTCTTCTCAGGTGATCCATGACACGACCTGGTGTACCGATAATGATCTGGATGCCGCCTTTTAAGGAGCGGATCTGTTTGTTGATATCCTGTCCACCGTAGATCGGAAGCACTTTGATGCCATGCATGTATTTTGACAGGTTGCGGATCTCATTTGCCACCTGAATGGCCAGCTCTCTGGTCGGGCAAAGCACGATTGCCTGTGTCTTTTTTAAATGGGGATCGATCTTCTGAAGCAGTGGGATACCGAAAGATGCTGTCTTTCCGGTACCGGTCTGCGCCTGTCCGATCACATCCTGTCCGGTCATGACTACCGGAATAGATTTTGCCTGGATCGGAGTCGCCTCTTCAAATCCCATCTCTGTTACTGCCCGGAGGATCTCCGGATAAAGTCCTAAATCTTCAAATCTTACTGTTTCCATAATTCTCTCTTTCTTTTTGCTTTACTACAGTTCTCTCAGACATGCATTTTATTTACCTTTTTATTCTCTTTGCAGATAAAAGAAATATCCATGTTTTTCATATGCATGTCCTTGTCGAAGCCATTCGAATCCCCATGTCGCAGCCTTCGGCTGGCGGCACAAATAGCTATGAAAATATATTTTTCACACTATGATGATTTTTTGTATACAGCTTCTTATATAAACATAATTCCCTGTAATTTTACAGTTCTTAGTTTTCCACTCAAGTTTCATTTTTATATCTATTTTTCAACATATATAACTTTTTCTGTGTACTTTCATTCAGCCTTAGCTTTTTATTTGCAGGCTAACTATAGGTGTGTACTGCTACTAAACGAGATCTTCCTTACTGGAAGCCGTCTCTGCACACAAGTCTGTGTATAATAATCCGATATCTGATAACCTGTCCTTCCATTCTTCGTCTTCCAACAGACGTTCCTTTTCTTCTCTGGACAGTTTTTTGATAAATGCTTCCCGGCGCATGGCTTCTGACTTTGTATCATACACTTCCAGATGTACTAAAGTCAATGGTCCACGACCACGGGTGTATTTTGCGCCCTTGCCTTCCCGGTGCATTTTCAGGCGGTTTATAATGTCATTTGTCCAGCCGGTATAGAGGCTTCCGTCTCCACACCGTAATATATATGTATAATTATATGTGTGTTCAAGGTCTGTCATAATTCATTACCACTTATGTATCGCCAGCTGTCGGAAAACAAGACTGCTCCCCGACAGCAGTTTTATAAAAAGCAATCGACCAGACCGGTACGTTATCAACCGGGGCATGCCCGCCCGGAAAAGATCTCTCTTCTCCGCAAATGTGACTCCATGGTAAAAGTTTCCGATTGCGGATTGTCGGTCGTTACATTTATAATATATGAAAAATTTTCCGATTGGTTACTGCAAGAAATCCATCGGATTGACCGGCGTACCATCTTTTGTCATGGCAAGATACAGGTTTGTCCCTTCCACGCAGTAATATTTAGTCGGTTCTGACACATATCCGATAACTTCGCCACGGGATACTGCATCGCCTACGTTCAGCTCTACTTCTTTCAGCTGTCCATAAGTGATGGCATAACCGTTTCCAAGATCTGCGGTAACCGTCAGCCCGGTATCTGCATTTGTGGAAATATCCGTGATCTTCTCATCCGCAGCGGCAGTCACTTTCATATTGACGCTGGCTGCAATGATCATGGCCGGATTGTATTTGTACTGATCCAGTGTCGCAAAATATACTGTCTTGTCCATACTGTAAGGCAACAGTACATTACCGCGAACGGGCCAGTCCGCCTCAGATGTATCTGTAAAGTTCAATGCTGCCGTCTGTTTACCGGAAGTTTCCACCACATCTCCAGACGAAGCTGCGTCTACTCCTGCATTCTGCCCGCGGGCTGTCTCATCCACATTTCCCTGAATGGATTGATCGGAAGCAGCCTGGGAAGATGTCGATGGATCTGCTGTCTGCTGTGTCATAGCTTCCGCCGCGCCATCCTGCCCGTTTTCTGTGCCATAATCTTCCAGTTCCGCATCTGATGCAACATTGCCTGTCTGTTCCTCATCGCCCACAGACGCCTGCTGTTCCTGCTGTGTATCTGCTCCGTTTTTGCTGTTTCTATAGTAATAGGAGCCTGCCATTCCCACGATGGCTACCAGCGCCACAATGCCTGCAATGACGCAGGATCTCTGCGTGACATTTTTCAAGATATGCCGATTTTTCATATTTTCCACCATCCGTTTCCTTATGATGTACTATCGAAATCTTCCTTCCAAAGATTCCAGGAGTACATGATTCAATCTGATACGAATAGCTTTTCCGAAAAACCGGCTGCTTATTCAAGACCGGTCATTTATTACGGCTTCTTTTTTATAAAACAACATTCACCGTTCGCTAATCATACGAATATGCTGGCTCTCTTGCGCTCATTATGTCATAAAACTTCATATATCAGACATTTTACCAATTAAAAATCTTTATTTTCAATGATTTCATTTTGAGATTTTTACGTCTTGATAATAATATTTCAAGATTTCCCGATAGTTTTTTCCTTCTTTTGCAAGTTCGTTGGCGCCATACTGGCTGAGTCCCAGTCCATGACCTTCGCCCTTGCAGGTTATCCTGATTTTTCCATCTGACTGTGAGAAATAAAAGCAGGAGGAAGATAATCCGCTGTCCCGTGCTTCGATTGTCAGACTGTCAGGAAGCCCCTCTGCATCCACAGTGGCGGCAGCTCCCAGCAGCCCTTGCAGCTTCTGCGCCATCTCCTGCTTTTCCATATAGATAATATTCAGATATTCCATAGAAGAAATGTCCTGTCGGCTCTCCACACTCTGAAGGTAATCTTTGCCTTCCTGTCCGCTTACCTCTGCCGCATTCCGCGTATTCCCACTGCTTACCGCATGATAAGCCGCATCAATGGCTTCGCCTTTCCAGGTCAGGATCTCTCCTGCTGTCTCTTCTACGCAAAATGTGATCGTTTCCAGATTTTCTTCCTGATTCTCCTGATTTTCTTCTATGACAAGGTCCGGATCACGGGACAGATTCGTTCTGGCAATGACCGCCTGGGCTTTCAGCGCCTCGGTCTCATAATGCCCGGACATCTCTGCCGCCACCATCTGAATGACCTTCTGCTCTATTCCCGCATCTTCTCTGCCGCCGGAAAACTTTCCCGGCATTCCATGAAAATATATGGTCATCAGATACGGGACCAGAACGATCAAGATCAGGATTGCTCCATAGAATTTTAATTTTTCTCTCATACTGTACTGTATGAGGAAATTTAAGATTCATGCATGGATTTTTTCATATACAAAATCCCTACACATTGTTGTATACCGTTGTAGTGACCATTCTGCCAGTTTTCCGATACACAAGCAGTCGTTTTTCACACTACTCCCCATACCGTAGCCTTCGGCTGGCGGCATAAATAGCTATGAAAATATATTTTCCATACTAATGTTTATCGTCAATCCGCTTACCCACCAACTCACTCAAGGATGCAAACTCTTCCAGCGTCAACGCTTCCCCACGGATAGTCAGCGGTTTTCCAAGCTCTGTGATAACTGCTTCGATCTCCTCTTTCTCCAGCGGTATATCCGGCGCATTTTTCAGTCCGTTGGCAAGCGTCTTCCGACGCTGGTTGAAGGATGCCCGGATGAGACGGAACATCAGCTTTTCATCGGATACGTTTACCACCGGCTGCGCATGACGTTTCAGACGGATGACCGCAGAACCTACCTTTGGTCTGGGCATAAAACAGTTTGGCGGTACATTTCCCACTATCTGCGGATCTGCATAATACTGCACCGCAAGAGACAACGCGCCATAATCTTTGGAGCCTGGTCCGGTCTTCATGCGGTCTGCCACTTCTTTCTGCACCATGATCGTGATACTGTCGATGGGCACATGACTCTCAAACAGTCCCATAATGATTGGCGTCGTAATGTAATATGGCAGATTTGCCACTACTTTAATCGGTCTGCCGCCATTTTTTTCCTGCGCAAGACGATTGATATCTACTTTTAAAATATCTTCG
>OGCO01005546.1_pt1 | contig 12102 bp, 10 predicted proteins | sample 1570171 | NCBI WGS metagenome assembly OGCO01 (sample SAMEA4370583, study PRJEB24528) | human gut metagenome | reverse complement strand
GCTATTACTCGCCACCTAAAGAGGTGGGACTCTTCTCGACTGAAATAAAACTTACAAATGGAGGAAACCACAGTGAATAGAAAACCACCTATTATCATCGGAATTGCCGGAGAAACCGGTTCAGGAAAATCCACTTTTACAAACCGTCTGAAAGACGCATTTGGTGATCAGGTAACCGTGCTTTACCACGACAACTACTACCGCGCCCACGATGACATGCCATTTGAACAGCGCAAAAAGCTGAACTACGACCACCCGGATGCATTTGAGACAGAGCTGCTTCTTGAGCACCTTAATAAACTGAAAAACTGGGAGGCGATCGACTGTCCAACCTACAACTACGCCAACCACAACCGCGCCGAAGCAACCATTCACATCGAGCCGCGCCCGGTTATCCTGTTGGAGGGCATTCTCGTTCTCTATGACGAAGCACTCCGCAATCTGCTCGACATCCGCATTTTCGTCGATGCCGATGCCGATGAGCGAATTCTCCGCCGAATCTTACGTGACACGAAAGAGCGTGGACGCGATATCGAAAACATCATCGATCAGTACCTGACCACCGTCAAACCGATGCATGCCCTCTTTGTAGAACCGACCCGCGCCTATGCGGATGTGGTTACCAACAGCGGGCGGAATGAGGTTGCATTCTCGCTGGTGCGCGGGGAGATTGCACGGCTGCTGGATGAGGCGAAGGCGGGAGAATAAATTTTAAAAAATGGAATGCTCTCTATCTCCGTAACGCTGCATCTTGCCAGTTGTAAGATTAAAAAATTAGCAAGGCTGCAACCATACTATTTTCGATTGTATGCATGGCACAGAACAACCTTCCTGTCATTCCACGGGAATTCCAGTTCTGCGCCGTATTGCTGCCTATACCAGTTAAATACTTCTTGTCGTGTCATTCATCCCAGCAATCCTATTTCATTTTGTCAGTCAGTATCCATTTGCCTTTTCGATTAGACCCCTCCCGGACAACCTTCCCTCCACGCTGCATCTTTGTAAGTGTACGCTTAATTGTTGCAGTAGAAACTGCAAGTGCTTCTCCTAATGCTTTATACGTCAGTTCCGGATTTTTACGAATTAATTCCGACAATCGAATTTCAAGGTCATTTTTGAAGTCATTGGGGTCATTTTTGAGGTCATTGGGGTCTTTATCGAGGTCATCAGGGTCTTTATTGAGGTCATCAAGGTCTTTATTGAGGTCATCAAGGTCTTTATTGAGGCCATCGAGGTCACGATTTGAATTTTTGACCTCAATAACCTCATTCTGACCTCGATAAAGATTGATTCGAAAAGCTACTTCCATGTCAATAAATTCCGGTTCACGCAATCCATATTCCTGCATAGCCTGCATGAGTTTTGGAATACCACTCCCCCACGCTTCCATAAGATTCATATAGGCAAAAGCATTAGCAAGCGAACGATTTCGGATTTTTGAAAATCCTTCTTTCATCAAATCAATCGTCACACCTGGAAGCAATCCACCTGGAGAAGTAATCTCCAGGCGATCATCGTAAATTGCCACCTGAATATTTGAAACCTGAATGTAACTGCAATTCATAACTGCATTGACAATCAACTCTCGAATACTATCCGGTGGCAGTTCATAAATATCCTGACGATATACGCCTTCCAACCGACATCCCATCCGAATGTTTCTAAGGACAAACCGCACTGCTTCATCCACTTGTTCCCATAGCGGTCCTTCATAATTACGCCGATCAAGAAATACTGAACGGGTCGTTCCCTTAAACACAGCACATTGTATCATAGAACGCAGTCCACCTTGTCCAGTTAAATAAACATACGCATTCGTTGGATAGATTTTTTCATTGTCATCTTTTTTCAAAATCCCCCAGCTGAGCAAAACATTCTTTGTTACATCTTTTACTGATGACCGCTGAAGGTTTGACTTGCTGTTGGCAACAGCGACTTCTTTCATTTGTCCACAAAGTTTCTTAATATCTTCCTCGGTCACTTCAATATCTCTGCGGATTACCGAATCAAAAGAACGAGCATCACATTCATAATACAGCTCTCTTGACATATCACGGTCAGCTGGACGTGTTGTTCCCGAAACCCGAATATATACGCCATTTTCCATCCCATCTGTTTTAATATAATATGGCTTCTGACGACCAGCTCTGATCTCCGCAACAATTACGGGCTTATCATTTATATTTTGCAAATAAACATCTGGAATAATCGTTGGTTCACAGCTATCTGAAATAGCGTTTGTAATCGCATCTATTTCCTGAAAAACTTTATCTTCCGGGATGCCAACCACTTCTCTGGTTTTGTCATCAATTCCAAATATAATCTGCCCACCTTTTCCATTCGCAAAGGCAACGACCGTTTTCATATATTTAATACTCTTATCCGGACGTTGTACCTTAAACTCTACATTCTTAGATTCACCGGCGAGAATTTCTTCTATTGTCATGTAACCACCTCCATGATTAAGTTTTGCCAACAACAAACAAAATGACTCCAATTATTTTCCGTAAGGCACCGGTTCTTCTGCCACTTTGCTCAATTCTGGTTCTAATGAATATGTATACACCTTTGAAGATTTTTGCAATAATTCCATATCATTATTGTCCGTCCACAATTCACATTGCGTCATAACAGTCTGAACTGCATCATCCATACCTTCCGGTGGATATCTATGTTTCTTTAAAAGTCTTTTTATCATCATTCGCATCCTTGCTCTCGCAGAATCACGTTTTTGCCAATCAATCGTCCTGTTTTTCCTAAGGGTGTCCGCAAGTTCTTTTGTAATAGCAATCAATTCTTCATTTTCATAAAAATCCTTGATCGCCTGTGGCTTGGTCAATGCATCATAAAAAGCCAGTTCATCCGCAGTCAGCCCCAGCTGATCGCCTTCTTTGTGCGCTGCTGCAATTTGCTTTGCAAGATTCAGAAGTTCTTCAATAACCTGCTCATTCGTCAGCATCCCATTTAAATAGGCATTCATGGTTCTTTGAATAATTTCACTGAATTTTTCAGACTTTACAATATTGGTATGCCGATATATTTTAACCTGCTCAGCAATCAGTTTTTTCAGTAACTCAACTGCCAAGTTTTTCTCCTTCATTTTTGAAACTTCCTCAAGAAATTTCGGATCAAAAAGGGAAAACTCTTTGTCTATATCTGAAAAAAGATTGATAACACCATCACTTTGTACACTTGCTTTCAAAAGATTGTTAATTCTGGCATTCATCTCTGGTAAAGAAATTTTCTTTCCTTCCCCTTGATTCATCAGGCGGGTTACAAGCACCCGGACAGACTCAAAGAAAGCAGCTTCCACACGCAAATCACGTTCAGCCAAAGAAGCACAAAGCGAAAGTGCCTGCTTTAACAGTAATCCCTCTTTCAAAAATACTTCTCGATCATCTGCTTTATCAACTGCTACAATAAAGTTTACAGCACCACTAATCGCTTTGGAACGCTCCAAATCTGTACCCTTCATAAATTTTGAATAATCATATCCATGAAATAAATCTCGACAAACAGATAATTTTTCAAGGAATTTTGGATACGCTACCTTTGCAACATCTGTGTCACCATAGTTTTTCTTATCTCTGGCTGTATAATCATTCATTGCTTGTTTCAATGCTGCTGCAATACCTACATAATCAACTACCAGACCGCCTTCTTTATCTCCAAATACCCGGTTTACTCTGGCAATCGCCTGCATCAAATTATACCCTTGCATCGGCTTATATATATACATGGTTGCCAACGATGGAACATCAAATCCCGTCAACCACATATCAACCACAATCGCTATCTTCAAAGGGCTGTCATTATCCTTAAACTGCTTTGCCAGTTCATCTTTATGCCGTTTATTCCCGATAATCTTATTCCATTCTTCCGGGTCTTTATTGCTTCCGGTCATTACAACAGCAATTTTTTCTGTCCACGATGGACGAAGCCGCAAAATGCGCTCATAAATTTTCATGGCAATCGAACGAGAATATGCCACGATCATTGCTTTTCCAGTAAGTAAATTTTCACGGTAATTCTCATAGTGATCCAGTATATCATCAACCAACGAAGCAATGGTTTTGTCATTGCCAAGGATTGCTTCCATCTGTCCAAGCTGTTTTTTACTTTTCTCAATTACCTCTGGGTCAGCATTGTTTGCCATAATATCATATTCTTGGTCAATCAATTTCAGAGTATGTTCATCCAACTTTAATTTAATCACACGGCTCTCATAATAAACAGGTCTGGTTGCACCGTCCTCCACAGCCTGCGTCATGTCGTAAATATCTATGTAATCGCCAAACACTTCCCGTGTATTGCGATCTTTCATAGAAATCGGAGTTCCGGTAAAGCCAATATAGGTTGCATTTGGCAGCGTATTACGAATAATGCGAGCAGTACCAATCTTAATTTCACCTGTCTTGGCATCAACTTTTTCTTTTAAGCCATATTGTCCACGATGGGCTTCATCTGCCATAACAATAATATTTCTGCGTTCCGAAAGGCATTCAAATGATTCTTCAAACTTCTGCATTGTAGTGAAAATAATACCATTGGCTTTTCTGGCATTTAACCAATCCATAAGACCCATAATTGGCTTTTCACCTTTTCTCAAATGTGCATTACGTTCTTTATCTTCATCAGACAGCTTTCTCTTGTCCGCATGAACAGGCTCCTGCCGTAGAAATTTACTGCATTTTACAAACTGTCCGTAAAGCTGATCATCCAAATCATTGCGGTCAGTAATGACAACGATTGTGGGACTATCCAACGCATCCTGCAAGCAATGGGCATAGAAAACCATTGACAATGATTTTCCACTGCCTTGTGTATGCCAGAACACACCACCTTTTCCATCTGTTTCTATTGCGTGTTTTGTAGATAAAATTGCTTTATTTACTGCAAAATACTGATGATACCCTGCCAAAATCTTAATCTGCTTTGAACCTTCATTGGAAAAACAGATAAAGTTCTTGATAATATCAAGCAAACGCTCTTTTTCAAACATTCCCTCAAAAAATGTATCGAATTGAGCATACTGTGTATTTTCATAATTTCCATCTTTTGTTTTCCATTCCATAAAACGATCTTCGCCAGACGTAATTGTACCTGCCTTAGAAGTTAGATGATCACTCATAACGCAGATACAATTATAGATAAACATGGATGGAATCTCATGCATATAATTTCTAATCTGTGTGTAGGCTTCTGACGCATCTGTTTCTTCTCGTGATGGTGACTTTAATTCTACAAGCACAACCGGCATACCATTCAAAAACAGCAATATATCTGGACGCTTGTTGCTATTCTCAACAAATGTCCACTGATTCGCAACAACAAAAGAATTATTATCAGAATTTTTATAATCTACCAGATAAACCAGCCCTGAACGCTCCTCGCCTTTTACAAAATAGCGTACTTCAATTCCATGCTGAATATAATCCATAAACAGAGCATTCTTTAAAACCAGCTCTGCATTTTCAAAATTTTTCAATTTATAGAGAGCGTCTGTAATCGCATCTTCGGGCATATTTGGGTTAATTCGCCGAATGGATTCATCTAATTCTTCTTCATACAACGGACTGCGAAAATCCCGTTCCAAGTCCGGCGCATAAACATAACGATAATCCATATTCTGAAACAATTCTATGACCGATTTTTCATAATCTGCTTCTGTATAAAAATCTGACATTTTTGTCGCCCCCTTATATCAGTTTAAGCTGTTTTTTCATCTGTTTTTCTACCTGATCCTGTGTCACTGCATCATATGCTTTGCGGAGTTTCACTAAGGCATCATAAAGATTATCCCTATATTTTTTCTCTGAAAACATTTTCTCTGACTCTTCTATGGTCATAGGATGCTTCTCATTTTCCTTTCGCATTTTGTCTATAATAATCTGATATTGATACATTACAGCCAAAGCTGCTTCATAGGTTCTCAGGAAATTACTATACGCCAATGCCGCTTTTCCCTTAAAAATCAGTTCAATTTCCATTGCTGTATTTCTAAGTTCTTCTCGTTTTTGTAAAAATCCTTTGTGGAATGGCTGTTCCAGGGGATGTTCAATGGCATCTGCTTGACTTTCCATATAGGTATTGTTTGTCAGCCATATAAATACATAATCATTTGCAAACTGCGGTGTATTTTCTCTTTTTGCCGATAGCCACATATAATTTTCTTTGCAAAGAGAAATCAGTCCATTTGCCAGCATATATGCTTTCAATCGACGATCAAATAAGTGTTGCTTATTGCTAAGTCTTATCTGATGAACTGACAAGCATAACGCCAGTACAGCTGTTAAAGCTGTGAGTATAGAACACCAAAAATTCCAGTCTTTCAGCATATAACTTTCTCCCTTCACAAATGTCAAAAACAAGAATTTAGAGCAGCAAGCTCAGGCAATATATCAGCAGATGTTCATAACAAATCGTAATCCTAATTGGGAAAACGGCTTGCTCTCTGATTTAATCGCCGTAAGATACGGAAAAGACCATAAAAAACTGGAAGATGGTGTTTATCCTGTATACGGTTCTGGCGGCATAATGCGATATGTAGAAAAACCGCTTTACACTGGTGAGTCGGTCCTGATTCCCCGTAAAGGAACACTGAATAATGTTATGTATGTAAACGGTTCCTTCTGGTCAGTAGACACTATGTTTTATACAGAAATGCTACGTTCAAATGTCGCAAAATTTGTGTATCACTTTGTAAAAAGTAAAGATCTTGCTTTAATGAATGCAGGATCTGCTGTACCAAGTATGACAACCAGTATTTTGAATGCAATGCAGTTGTATATTCCAGATAACGAAACCTTATCTACTTTTGAGGAAATCGTTTCTCCGATGTACTCTCAAATGCAAGAGAATAAAAAACAATCAAAAAAACTTGCAGATTTGCGTGATACATTACTACCTCGTTTGATGTCCGGTGAGCTTGACGTCTCCGAAATCGAATTTTAAGCTGCAATCAAGTCGATAAAGCTGGATTTGTCCAGATGTAAATTCTTGTTTATCCTATCATTGAGTGCAATTTTATCATCAATCAGCTTCAAAAATGAGCCAATTTTTTCTTGCTCAGCTAACGGCGGAACCTCGATTACGAGATTCTTTACAACATCTGTCTGAACACGCTGCCGCCCAGATGAACCAACCATAGATTTTATTGCCGGTTCTCTTACTTCTGGGCTGCATACAAGATAGAACAAGTAATCCTTATCAGCAATTCCCTCTTTTGCTCGGAACACAATATATTCAGTAGAGCCAAATCCAACCTCTCCATCATTTAAGATCGAGACTTGAGCTGTTTTTCCATTTTCCAAACAAGGCGTAATTCTTGCCATAATTGTATCCCCATTGCGAAATTTCGTGCCACCAGAAAAACTTTCTTCGGTATAATATGGGACATCTCTACAAAATGGTCTAAGTACATCCATAGATATTTTCTTGGCGATACTCCCTTTTTTTATGGTTTCTCTTGGATTAAAATCCGCAATATCAGAGAGTTTCTTTTTTATCCATTCAGATTTCATATCCAATCGCCCCCAGTTTCTTTCTGATTTCATTCTCCAGCTCATGAGATTTTGCAAACATTTCTGAAAGTTCAGATGTAAGGCGAGTCATTTTTTCTTCAAATGGTTCTCCATCCTCTTCCTGTTCCTCAATACCTACATAACGTCCCGGTGTAAGAATATAATCCTGCTTTTCGATTTCCTGAATATCCGCTACCTTACAAAATCCAAGAACATCTTCCTGTGTACCATTTTGGAATGCTTCAAAAGTATCAGCCAGTTTTTGAATATCCTCATCCGTAAAATCACGATGTTTCCGGTCAACCATGTGTCCCATTTTGCGGGCATCAATAAAAAGTGTTTTCCCTTTTTGCTTTTTCCCTTTGGTAATAAACCACAGCGTCACCGGAATTGTTACACTATAAAACAGCTGCGTAGGCATCGCAATAATTCCTTCAATCAAATCGTCCTCTATAATTTTTTTACGAATCTCTCCTTCGCCACTGGACTGTGTAGAGAGTGCACCATTGGCAAGGACAAGACCAATTTTTCCATTCAGTGCAAGATGATGAATCATGTGCTGAATCCAAGCATAGTTGGCATTACCAGCAGGCGGAAGTCCATATTTCCAACGCTTATCCTCCATCAGTTTGTCTTGTCCCCATGGATGATAGTTGAAAGGTGGATTCGCTAAAATAAAATCTGCTTTTAAGGTCGGGTGTAAATCACTTGTAAAAGTGTCTGCATTATACGGACCAAGGTCTGCATCAATGCCACGAATTACCATATTCATTTTTGCCATTTTCCAAGTATCCGGGTTTGCTTCCTGACCATAAACAGAAATGGCACCTCTTTTATGACTATGCGCTTCAATGAACTTCTCACTCTGCACAAACATACCGCCAGAACCACAGCAACAATCGTATACCCGGCAGTTATCAAATGGTCGAAGGATGGAAACCAACGTTTTTACAACACTGGATGGCGTATAGAATTCTCCACCGCCAACACCTTCTTTCTCGGCAAACTGAGCAATACAATACTCATAGGTACGTCCAAGAAGATCTTCACTTGCTTCTGTATCGCTCATATCAATATTGTTTGTGAAGATATCAACCACATCACCTAAAATTCTTTTATCCAAATCAGGGCTTGCATAATTCTTCGGAAGTACATTCTTCAGTTTCTTATTTTCTGATTCTATCGCTCTCATTGCATTATCAATGATTGTTCCAATTTCCGGTGTATGTGCCTTAGATGCAATATTATTCCAGCGTGCTTTTTCCGGGACAAAAAACACATTGTCCATTTCATAAGCATCACGATCATCTTCAAAACCATCGCCCTCATCAACGAGTTCTTTGTAACGCTTATCAAATGCTGCTGAAATATAACGAAGGAAAATCAATCCTATGATTACTTTTCTATATTCTGCTGCCGGGATATGTCCCCACAAAACACAGGCTGCATCCCAAAGCTGTTTTTCAAATCCAATATTGGCGTTTGTCTTTTCTGCCATTATAATATCCTCCATATCAAGTATTTATCTTCAAATCTCAATCTTCTTAATTTTCATCTGAAACGTATTCCATTATATCTCCCACATCACACTGAAGCGTTGCACAAATTTTAGAGACAACCTCCATGCTGACATACTCATCTCTGCCAAGTTTTGCAATCGTTGTGGTACTTAGTCCGGTGCGTTCACGCAAATCCGATTTGTTCAGATTCTTGTCAATCAATAATTTCCACAACTTTTTATAACACATTGCCATACGCTCACCTCTGTCATTTTTATTTCTGTAAATGCTCTTTATTCTATTTTAGCATAAGAAACAGCATTCAACAATATAATCTGCAATATTACGGTTAAACTCTTTATAAATGTAAAGATTTTTTATAGAAATAAACACATTCCAAAATATTGCTACACTTCGACCCCCATATTTCATCTGCAATGATGGCTGCCCGACCAGTTCTAGTCATTTTCTCATGATACATTTCTGACACATTCTAATAATTACGATGTATACACAAAAAGCAGCGGTATCACACTGTCAGCGCTCCATTCTTTTTTGAATGTTTCGCTGCTGCCGATACCGCCGCTTTTTCCTATATACTTTTTCTATGATATCTGCTCTAACATAACATTTTGTTTAATTCATCATCACACAGCTCTGCTCGATCTCAATCTGGCTCTCCGCAATCACTCCCTGAAACCGTTCATATTCCGCCGGTTCCATCCGCCAGGCAATTCCACAGCCTGCTGAGAGTTCGCGTGGGACAGGCACCAGGCGCCCTCTGATTCCCTGTTCCCGGCAGAATGCCTCCATCTCCATCGCCGCAGCCGTCGTGTGAAAGGTAAAAATCCGATATTCCCGTTTCTGCCTCATCATTTCCACCTATTTAATATTCCAGAGCAGCATCACGCTTCAAAGGTAATGGTGAAACAGCCGTTTTCCAGCACCTCGGTGTGCCCCTCTTTTCCATGATACTCCAATGTGCGCTCAATATTCGTCCGGGTGTGTGCCTCATCGCCAAGCACACGGATCTGTTTTCCCGGATGTTCATCCATCGCATCCATCACCATCAAAACCGGTTCCGGACAGGAGAGTCCCCGCACATCTACCTCAACAAAATCTGACATTTTCCGTTTCCTCTTTTCTTTATTTCTTTCTACGTTTCATATTTGCCGCTGCAATCACAAATAACAGGGCAATACATACAATTACGGCAATTTTGCCCGGCATCGCCGGACCACCCAAAACGGCTGCCTCTGTCTCGGTTGCCGCTTTTGCTGCCGCACCAACCAAGTTAAAATTGTGTGCAAGTGCCGCCCCAAACAGCATTCCCAGAAAGGTTACCGCACTGTCCGAGGAGCCCTGCCCTGCCACAATGATCTGACGCAGCGGGCATCCGCCAGCCAGAACGGCTGCAAATCCAACGGCATACATACCCAGAATATTCCAGAGATGCTGGGAGTGCGCGATCGGCTGACCGGAAAAGCTCAAATGGAAATTGCCAGTTGCAAGGTTAAAAATCAGCATGACTGCAAACAGTGCGCCGATAATGCTGAGCAGATCAAAGTTTTTCATCAGAATCACATCACGGATGCTACCTGCAAAACACATACGGCTCTTCTGTGCCAATGCACCAATCAGGAGAGCCGCAACCAGGGAAATCAGAACCGGTGCGTGCTTGCTTCCCGGTCCTTCCGTGCTGGCTGCGTATACGCCTGTTACTGCTCCAATGATAAAAAGCGCCAGAAGGAGCACCGGAAGCACATATCCGCTTGATTTCTGCGTCTCATACGCTCTGCCCAGCGAAAATCCCTTTTTCAGGAAGAACGAACCAGTTGCAATACCGCCTGCAAATCCAACCAGCGCTACATACGCATTCAGGTCACCGGCTGCCATACGCAGAACCATACGCAGCGGACACCCTAAGAATACCAGCGCGCCGATTACCATGATCGCACCCAGAACAAAGCGGATCATCGGTGAAGAACCTGCTGTCGCCTTATACTCGTTCGTCACCAGTGAGATTGCAAATGCTCCTACTGCAAATCCTACAATCTCCGGACGGAAATACTGAACCGGTGCTGCTGAGTGAAGTTTCAGCGCGCCCGCCGTATCACGTACGAAGCACGCAATACAGATCGCCATATTGGCCGGATTTCCAAAATACGCCAGCAATGCTGCCAGCACACCCACAAGCGCGCCTGCCACTGCCAGCTTCCATGTCTTGTCAAATACTTTCATACCTGCCTCCTTTTTTATTTCATGTACTCTTAAAGTTTTTCTCACCCTCGTCATTGTGGGTGATTTCACGCACCACACTCGCATTTCATCAATACATATCAGAAATTTGAGTGCATCTGGCAAAAAAATCATCTCACAAAATCAAACATGAAAAATTTCAAGCGCGTACATTTCATGGATCTATCCATACTTTCCGCAGACAAGTATAACATCCTGTATTTTTATGGTAAAATCGTTTATATTGATATTTGCTATAAACTTATTGATATTTTCAATAAATAAAGCTACACTCTTCTTTAGAGATTGTTTTCACCTGTCTACTATTCATTTTAATTTTGGATTTTATCACAGAATCATTAAAAATTGATTTTATCTATAGAAAGGATTTTAAATATATGGACATCCGCCAATTAGAAGCTTTCGTGTACACCGTCAAATATCAGAGTTTTTCGCTTGCCGCCCAGAAGCTGTACATCTCACAGCCGACTGTCAGCGCCCACATCCGCAGTCTGGAGGAGGAATTTCACACCCAGCTTTTAAAGCGCACCACCAAATCGCTCTCCCTGACTCCTGCCGGGACAAAATTATATTCCTATGCCACGGAGATTCTGACCCTGCAGCAGAAAGCACTCGTGGAACTCGCCAACGAGACGAAACCGCAGCTTCGGATCGGCGCATCCTCCGTTCCGTCCCTTTATTTTCTGCCGGAACTTTTAAGCGCTTATCACGCAGTTCATCCTGATATCCGTGTCTATGCCTCCTGCTCAGACAGCCTGGACGTTGTACATAAGGTGGATGACGGCATCTGCGACATCGGTCTGGTCGGAACTACTACCTCG
>OGCO01005534.1_pt1 | contig 12120 bp, 7 predicted proteins | sample 1570171 | NCBI WGS metagenome assembly OGCO01 (sample SAMEA4370583, study PRJEB24528) | human gut metagenome | reverse complement strand
TGATGGATGAACCCACCTCCGCACTGGACCCGAATACAACCGCAGGTGTTCTTTCCTTGTTAAAGGATATCAACACGCGCTTGGGTATCACGATTGTAGTCATCACCCATGAAATGAGCGTCATTCAGGAAATTTGTGACAGAGTTGCCATTATTGATGGCGGTCTGATTGCCGAGGAGGGCGGCGTGGAGGAAATCTTCCGTGCCCCCAAAACAAAAATCGGGCAGGAGCTGGTTATGCACGAGGGTACAAACCGAGAGGCATATACAGGCAAGCTGCCGTATTCCTATCGTCTGGTATTCAAGGGCGGCAGTGAAAACGAGCCTGTTCTGGGGCAGATGATGATTGAGCTGAAGAATGTCGTAAATATTCTGGCGGCAAATACAAGAACGATTGAAAATCAAGCCTTTGGTCAGATGCTGGTGCAGTTCCCCGAGGAAAAGGAAATTCGTCAGAAAATGATTCAATATCTCACAGACAGAGGCGTAGAAGTAGAGGAGGTAGAATATGTTTAAGGAAGGTATGCTTGCTCTGGTCGGGCAAGGCTTTATAGAAACCATTTATATGACAGTCATCTCTACAGCTCTGGCGTATATCATCGGCTTGCCGTTGGGCTTGGTTCTGGTTGTAACCGATAAGGATGGGATTCACCCGATTCCTTGGCTGAACAGCCTTTTGGGAATGGTAATCAACTTCTTCCGTTCCATCCCCTTCCTGATTCTCCTGATTGCGCTGATGCCCTTCACAAAAATGGTGGTCGGCACAGTAATCGGCTCCAAGGCGGCGATTGTCGGTCTTTGGATTGCAGCCGCACCCTTCATCGCAAGAATGGTAGAATCTTCTTTGAAGGAAGTGGAAATCGGCGTTGTTGAGGCGGCACAGTCCATGGGTGCCTCCCCGTTTCAGATTATGACAAAGGTGCTTCTGCCCGAGGCAAAGCCCTCTCTCTTGGTCGGTGCGGCAATCAGCATCACTACAATCCTTGGCTATTCCGCAATGGCAGGTATCGTCGGCGCAGGCGGCTTGGGTGCCATCGCCATCAACTATGGCTATTATAGAAAGCAGTCCGATATCATGTATGTCATGGTAATCCTCATGGCAATCATCGTATTGGTATTTCAGGAGCTTGGCATGCGTATTTCCAAGCACACAGACAGAAGACTGTAAGCCTGTTTTTTAGGCTTCAAATAAAAAACCAAAAGCAAAAGAATATTTTTTTTAAAACAAGGAGGAAACGTACTATGAAGAAATTTTTTGCAATTTTATTGGCAGGTGTGCTGACTGTTGGTCTGGCAGCTTGCGGTGGCTCTGATGACGCAGCAACAAACGATGACAGCAACAAAGAGGAAATCACACTGAAAATCGGTGCTTCTCCCACACCCCATGCTGAAATCCTGAATGCAGCAAAGGATGAACTGGCAGAGAAAGGCATCAAGCTGGATATCGTTGAATTTACAGATTATGTACAGCCTAACCTGGCAACAGAATCCGGTGATCTGGATGCAAACTACTTCCAGCACACCCCTTATCTGGAACAGTTCAATAAGGAACAGGGCACGCATCTGGTAGCAGTTGGCAAGGTTCATTTTGAACCCATGAGCATCTATGCCGGCACTGTAAAGGATCTGAAGGATATCCCCGCCGGCACAAAGGTTGGTATCCCCAATGACGCTACAAACGGCGGTCGTGCGCTGCTGCTTCTGGAAGCAAATGGTCTGATTAAGCTGAATCCCGATGCAGGCGTAACCGCAACAAAGCTGGATATCACAGAAAACCCCTATAATCTGGAAATCGTTGAAATGGAAGCTGCACAGCTGCCTCTGTCTCTGGGCGATCTGGGCTTCGCAGCAATCAATGCAAACTATGCGCTGCAGAATAAGCTGACACAGGATGACGCTCTGGCAACAGAGGATGCAGAATCCGTAGCAGCTAAGACATACGGCAACGTAGTTGTAGTAAAAGAAGGCAACGAAAATCTGCCCGGCATTGCTGAACTGATGGAAGTTCTGCATGGTCAGACAGTGGTTGATTTCATCAATAACACCTACGGCGGCGCAGTAGCACCCCTGCAGTAAGCAATCAAAAGGTATTTAAGAAAATCGAATCAATAAAAAACAGACGAATTTGCGAAAGCGGTTCGTCTGTTTTTTTGCTGCAAAAATAAAAATTCTACCAAAAATGAGACTTTTTTGCAATAAAATCAAAAGATGAAAACATTTTTCAACAAGTGTATTTTTGGAAGAATCTGCCTTGACAAGCGAATATTACAGATGATAAACTGCTGAAAGTTAGATACAACTAACAGTGGAATGATTCTTTAAAAACAATCATTTTCAACCTTACAGACACAAAAAAGATAATAGGGAAGGGAAACGAAAGGAGAATTTTATGAAGAACAAAGGAATGTACCGATTGCTGTCGGGCGTACTTTGCACATCTGTACTGTTGAGCAGTCAGGCTTATGCTGCCGCATCTGCGGATTACTCTGATTTTCCGCAGAATTGGTCCAAGGACGCAATGGAATTTGCTGTTAAGAATAATTTTATCACAGGAGTAAGCGAGGATAAAATCGCGCCGAAGGCTGCCTTAACACGCGCACAGCTGGCGGCAATCCTCTCTCGCGCGATGAAAACAGGCGCAGGCGATGTCAGCGTGCTGGATAACTTCACCGACGCGGATAAAAACGCATGGTATGCCGGCTCCATGGCAAAGGCAGTCGAGCTGAATATCCTCTATGGCGATGGAGATTCCATCTACCCCGATCGCCCCGTAACCAGACAGGAGCTGTTTGCCATTCTGGTCAGAGCCTTTTCCGTAACAGGCGGCGATGAAAGCACACTTGCATCCTATAACGATGCAGGCAGCATCAGTAGCTGGGCAAAGGCGGCAATCTCCGCAATGATTGCACAGGGCTATGCGTCAGGCTATGAGGATAAGACCCTTCGCCCCACACAGCAGGTAACAAGAGAAGAATTTGCACAGCTGCTGTATCGTATGCAGGAATTTTATGGCTCCTCCGCTGCTTCTGATGATAAAAATAAAGAAGAAGCCAAAGCCGATGAAGCCACCAAAACCAATACTAAGAAAACATCCGGCGGCGGCGGTTCCTCCTCCGGCGGCGGCTCCCATAGCGGCGGCGGCTCCAATAGCGGCAGCACAGCAACCGCAGAGGCTATCGTGGATGCAGAAAAAGCAGTGGTAGAAAGCACCGATATGGGTACGTGGCTGCCTCTGGCATTCAAGGATGGCTATAGCATAGAAAAAGTAACTTCCGTAACGGTTGACGGCACAGATGTAACAGCGAAACTGTCCAAGGTGACCACAGATGGCACAATCGCAAAGCTGCCTCTGGTAGGGACACCCAAGCAGGTTGTTATCAAGAGCGGTGATAAAACACAGACCATCAATCTGAACGGCAGCGGTGCGGCATCCGTTTATACAGGTACACAGTACCTGCCTAAGTATGTATGGGCGCATGGTGCTGTTGCAGCATGGGATTATTATCTGACAAACTACGATAAGGACGGCAATGTTCGTATCAATCCCGCAAGAACAACCTTTAATCTGACAGAAGAAGCAAACGCACATCCCTATTACTCCCCCGATGCGGAAGTAAAGGATGGCGAAACTTTTGGTGAGGTTGTAGGCAATGTAACCATTATGTTCAACTTCAATACCGATGAAGAAAAAGCATGGTTCAACGGCATTAACAAGCTGGAACTGGTAGAGTATAACGAAAACAAGAACACAATCAACTCCAATCTGACCTATACATCGGCAGGGGATGTTGCCCACTATAACAATAAGGTTGGCGAACTGACCATTCCCATCGGACAGAGCAATTTCCGCAATAACGGTCGTTACTATGTACGCGTAAAATCCAATGGAGGCGATAAGGCATCCGTATTGGTTCCCATCCATGTGGTAAATGAAAAAGCACCTACACTCCTTCTGAGAGAAACCGCAGTTTCCGGCAGAAACCTGCATTTCGATGTAAAGGATATGACGTATGCAATCACAACTCCCATCGAAAGCGTAACACTGACAGATCCGAAGGGGGATACAAAGGAACTGCGTTATATCAACGATTATTTCCTTTTCGGCGATTTGTTCGTTCTGTATAACGATGTGAACGCAGAAGAAGGCGTGAATAACCTGCCTTATAACGGCAATTATACCATCACAATCCGCAGCAACGGCTTTAAGGAATTCAGCAAGAGCTTCAACGTAACAGGCGGTAAGGATGTATCCTCCAAGCAGGCAGCTGTAGTTTATCAGTCCGCAGCGTATGACGTAATGACACACGCTACAGGCAGCGGCAGCGGCGGTGGTTCTTCCGACAGCAGCGGCGGCTATATGGTTTCCGCAGACCTGCTGTTCGATAGCGACCTGCTGGCAAATGCACTGCTGTTGGAAGAAATGGGTGTAACCTGCGCGGCAGCAACAAAGGTAGTAGATAACTGGTACAATGTAATCTGCGACGCAGTATTTAATCAGGGCGATACAACTTATAACACCCATACAGGCTATCTGAATGCAGTTAATGATGCAAAGGTAGCAGGTGCCGAATGGCTTGGCTACGCAGAATATATTGCGGCAGGCGATGTGAAAACAACACCGAACAGACCTTCCGCAGTAAAAGAGGTTCTGGAAGATGGTCTGCTGGGTGATATTCAGCACAGCAATACCTATGGCAGATTGGAAGCACCCAAGGCTACAGTAGGCGAGACAAAGGAAAATCAGGATGTTGAAATTACCTTTGAAAATGCAGATGCTTACATGGGCAAGATTACAAAGCTGTATCTGAATGATAACTGGCAGGAACTGAGCGCAGATGCTTATACCATCGAAGGCAATAAGATTACAATCAAAGCAGACGCACTGAAAATCGGCGAAAATAAAATCACAGTAGATGCAACAGGCTACCTCAGCAATGTTGTTACCATTGATTATGCGAAGGAAACAGAAAAAGAACTGTCCCTTTCTGTAGCAACACCTATCAGCGAAGGGCAGGATGTTGTCATCACAGTAACAAATTCCGAAGGGGATTTTCTGAAAAACCTCAGCGGCGTTGTGCTGAAAAACAGCGACGGCACGGAAAAAACAGTATATCATCAGGGCTATGAAGGCAGCAATGCTGTTTACTATGTAGTAAGCGAAGATGGCAAAACCATCACACTGAAAAACGTAGAACCCGGTATCTATACCGTTTCCGTATCTGCAAACTACTATGAAGCACTGACAACAGAAGGATTTACAGTAGAGAGAACAACACCTCTGAAAACAGCACCTTCCGTTGCAAAGCATGAAAAGAAAGACAAGGATGGTTTACTGGAAAGCACTGATTATTACCGTCTGACCTTCAGCGGTCTGGAGGGTAAGGACTTGGATACATATCTGGGCGCAATCAAAAAGGTAACCGTTGGCACGAAAGCATACACAGAAGCAACAAGCATTTACTTCCAGAATGATAACTATCGTACAAAGATTGCAGATTCCACCTATGGCGGTTATAAGGATGCTTTGGATTTGGCTGTAAACGGCATTGACGCAACAGGCGAAGGCACAGTAATCACCGTTGAGGCGAAGGGTTACGAAACAATGACCTATACACTGAAAGGTGATAGCGCAACTACCGACCCCGGCGAAGATGATAAGCTGACAGCTCCTACAGTTGAAAAGGCAGAACTGACTACAAAGAGCGGTTTCTTTGAAGATTGTGATTACTACAGACTGCGCTTTGGCACAATCAGCGGCACAGAGCTTACAGCATATCTGAATAAGGTAACAGGCGTAACTGTAAACGGCGTTGCATATACCAAAGAAAGCACCTATATGAAAGAAAGCACATTCAGAGTAAAAGCGGAAAATGACGCTTACGGTGCATACGCTTATGATATTCTGGATTTGGCAGTCAATGGCGTTGATACAACTAAGGATACTGTAATTGTCATTACAGCAGAAGGCTATGCTGATTTGACCTACACAATCAAGAAGGCAGGCGGCAGCTCCGACGGCAAAGACGATAATACAGAAGAAGCTAAATATAAAGTAAGCAGCTGCGAACTTGTAGACGGTCGCTATCGTTTAATGTTTAATGGTTTTAGCGAAAGTGAATTGAAGAGCTTTTTAGGCAATATTACAGAAGTCACAGTTGCAGAAAACAAATACACAGATAAAGGCTGGTATTCTTGGGGTAAACACAACTATAGTAAAGTAGATAGTAAGGGCTATGGTGTTGATTCCTTAGAATTAACAGCAGATGGTTTCAATACAAATGACGATACTGAAATTGTGATTAAAGGCACACTGAATGGTGAAGAAGTAACAATTACTTTCACTTATACAGCAGAATAATCTACCCCAAAACAAAAAAGTGATTTTCCTTTTGGAAAATCACTTTTTTTCTGTGTCCGCAGGGGTGTCCACACCCCGTCTTTTTGGTGTCCAATGGGTGTCCAGTCCAGTCCACTTTGTCCGGTAAAGTCCGCCGTTTTTATTGCTTTCCGGTCGAGCCGAGTCCGCCGCGATCCTCGTTCCCAAGGTCGTCTGTTTCCTCAAAAGTCAGCGTCGGCTGATGCTCAAATATGCGGAACTGGCAGATTCTGTCATTCACCTCAATCACCGTATCCCTGAGCGCAAATGCCGGCATGAACCACTGGTCATTGTTGCCGCAGTAGCTTTCATCCACAATGCCGCAGTGGTTCGTCTGGATGATGCCGAAGTTCTTGAAGGTCGAGCTGCGCGGCACAATATGCGCCTCAAACCCCTGCGGCAGCTGCATGGCAACCCCCAGCGGAATCAGCTGAAATTCGCCCTTTTTCAGCTCTACACGCTCTGCCGCACGCAGGTCAATCCAGTCGGATTTCCCGTCAATGTAGCGCAGTCTTTCAATTTTATCGCTCAGATATTTAATCTTGATTTTTTCCATATCTCGTTCCTCTCTCATTCTGCATGGTATAGGTAAAGGGAGCTGCTTTGCAGGGATTTCTGCACATCAATGATGCGCTGATTGAAGCTTCCCTTCCAGTGCAGCTTGGTATCCTTCAAATCTGCGATGAATTTCCCATCCACCAGCACATCAATGTATTGCATCAGCGGCAGTGCGCTGATTTCCTCCCAGCGGTAGCCTGTATACAGCCAGATATTTTTCTCGGGGTATTCCAGCTTGACCTTCCTCGCCAGCCGTTCGATTTCCTCCCGATTGCCCGTATAAAGCGGATCGCCGCCGCTGAAGGTAATGCCGCTGATATAGTCGCGGGAGAGCAGGGAGAACAGCTCCTCCTCTGCCGCCGCATCAAAGGCAAGCCCCCCCTCAGGGTCCCATGTGACGGCGTTATGACAACCCTCGCAGTGGTGCGAACAGCCGCTCACCCAAAGCACCACACGCAGCCCCTCGCCGTTGAGCATATCGTCCTTTGTAATATTATGATACCGCATTACATACTCTTCCTTTCTGCGATTTCAGCCATTTTTGCGTCATTCAGACGGGTATCCCCCTTCACGCGGGAGTAGGAAAGATAGCCGTTCATGCGCTCGATTTTTGTAAGATTTTTGCTGCCGCATTTCGGGCAAACGTCCATTTCCAGCTCCTGATGCCCGCAGTCATCGCAATAGGCAAGGGAAAGATTGACCCCCTCATAAAAGCCTAATTTCATGGCACGGCGCACAAGGGTGCGGATGGCATCCAGATTATAATCAATCGGGTATTTTACATATTGAATTTTGCCGCCGTTGGATAAATCCCAGAAGCGCTTTTCCAGATCTTGCTTTTCAATCGGGGTGATATCCTCGGTCACATGGCAGTGGAAGCTGTTGGAAACGTAGGGGCGGTCGGAAACATGCTCAATCACGCCGTATTTCTTGCGGAACTGCGTAATCTGTAAGCCGCAGAGGCTCTCCGCAGGCGTGCCGTAGATGGCGTAAAGATTGTCGTCCGCCTTCTTATATTCCGCAATTTTATCATTGATATGCTGTAGGGTATCAATGGCAAACTGCCCGTCCTCAACCAGAGATTTGCCGTTGTAGAGCTCCTGCAATTCATTCAGCGCCGTAATGCCGAAGGACGCTGTCGCCGTTTTTAAGAGCGGCTTAATCTTTTCATGGAATTTCAGGTGACCGCCGTAAAAACCGCCCTCACAATACGCCAGAGGATTTGTAGAGGCACGCATTTCGCCGAGGTAGGCATAGGTACGGATATGCAGCTGACGAATCAGCTCCAGATAGTAATCCAGAACCTCGAAGAAGGGTCTGCTTTCCTGCTTTGCCTTGGCATAAATCATAGGCAGATGCAGGCTGACCGCGCCGATATTGAACCGCCCGACGAACACAGGCTTGTCCTCTGCATCGGCAGGCTCCATGCCGCCCCGTTCAAACCAGGGGGAGAGGAAGGCTCTGCAGCCCATGGGGCTGATGATGGCACCGTATTTCTTGTAAATCTCCGCTACATAGCCCTCACCTGTCAGAGAAAGCCAATCGGGGTACATGCTCTTGGAGGAGCAGAGAATCCCTGCCTCAAAGACATCCTCCAATTCCTTTCCTGCGCCATGCAGGTTTTCGTCATAGAGGAACACCAGCTTCGGGAAAAGAACAGGCTTTTTGCAGTTCTTTTTGCCCTGCCCTTTTCTGCGGACATTCAGCATAGTGATGGAGGCGATTTTCGCAAATTTGCCTGTACCGGTACCGAAGGTCATTGTGATGAAGGGGTAATCGCCGCGGCTGGACGCAACGGTATTGAATTTATATTCCCAGCCCTGAAAGCCCTGATCGAAATCCTTCTGGATATCCTTCATGGCTTCTCTGTCTGCGATGCGCGCGGTCAGACCCATATCGATATAGCGGCGATAATATTTTTCGTAGCTTTTTTCCGCAAATGGTTCTAAGAGTAAATCCACAGAGGGCACAGTAAAGCCGCCGTATTGCTGGCTCGCCGCGGAAAGCACGATATCCCCGATGACATCGAAGGCAACCTCCAGCGTTTTCGGCTCGTTATACCAGAGATTCCCCATCTCAAAGCCGCCTGTCAGCACATCCTTTACGTTGAACAGGCAGCAGTTCATGGTGTCCCTTCTGGCGGACATATCGTGGATATAAATATACCCGTCCCGACATGCCTGCAGCTCCTCGGTTGTCATAAAGAATTTTTGATAAAGCTCCTTATTCAGCTGATTATAAATCAGAGAACGCTTGGTGGAAACAAGGGCGCTGTCGGAGTTGCTGTTTTCCTTGTCCCCGATATACATGATGGATTGGCTTTTTTTATAGACCTCATCCAGCATTTTGACAAAATCCTGCTTATAATTGCGGTAGTCCCGATAGCTTTTTGCTACCTCCGGCTTGACCTGCTCGAGGGCGGCCTCAACGATATTGTGCATTTCTGCGATAGGGATGCCCTCCTGCCCCAGAGAGCGCGCCTTTTCCTCCACGAAGGAGCAGATGAAATCCAGCTCCTCCTGCGTGAATTTTACCATGGCACGATAAGCGGATTTATTAACTGCAACCACGACCTTCTGCACATTCCATGCTTCGTGGGTATGATCCTTTTTGATGACATACATAAGCCTTCCTCCTTTTTCGGCAAGAAATAAAATTTTTGAGTATATCGAATACTATACTATATCTGGTGGTTAAAATCAATATATACGGCATATTTTAACAAGATATAGTTATTCTGCCTCATCGGAGAGCCTTGCCTGTCTGACCGCATGATGCCAGCCTGCCAGCTTTTCCTTGATTTTTTCACTTTCTGCCGCAGGGGAGAAGGCGGCGGAAACCTGCCAGTTGCGGCGGATTTCCGATAAATCTGCCCAATAGCCGACGGCAAGCCCTGCCAGATATGCCGCGCCGAGGGCAGTGGTTTCCAGTGTGGAGGGGCGCAGAACGGGTACGCCTGTGATATCGGACTGGAATTGCAGCAGGAAGGAATTTGCCGCCGCACCGCCGTCCACACGCAGCTCTGCGAGGGGAATGCCTGCATCCTGCTCCATAGCGTGGAGGACATCATAGGTTTGGTATGCCATGGACTCGACTGCCGCGCGCGCGATATGACAGCGGTTTGCGCCGCGGGTCAGCCCTGTTAGGCAGCCACGCGCGTAGGGGTCCCAATAGGGCGCACCCAAGCCCACAAAGGCAGGCACGAGATAGACACCGCAGGTATCGGGAACCTCTCTGCAAAGTCCTTCTGTTTCCCCGGCGGAGGAAATCAGCCCCAATTCATCGCGCAGCCATTGGATTGCCGCGCCTGCAACGAAAATAGAGCCCTCCAGTGCGTAGGTGATTTTGCCACCTAGACCCCATGCAATCGTGGTGACTAAGCCATTTTGCGAAAAAACGGGCTTGTCTCCTGTGTTCATCAGCAGAAAGCCGCCTGTGCCAAAGGTATTCTTGGCGGTGCCGGGGGAGAAGCACGCCTGCCCGAATAAGGCAGACTGCTGATCGCCTGCCGCCCCTGCAATCGGGATGCTTTCGCCAAAGAGAAGGGGGAGCGTGCTACCAAAAATGCCGCTGGACGGGCGCACCTCGGGCAGGATGGAACGTGGGATTTCCAGTAGATCCAGAAGCTCGGTATCCCATTCCAACGTATGGATATTGAACAGCATGGTACGGGAGGCGTTGGAATAATCGGTGGCATGAACCTGTCCGCCGGTTAGATTCCAGATGAGCCAGGTATCAATCGTACCGAAAAGCAGATTGCCGCTTTCTGCGAGTGCCTTCGCTTCGGGGACATTTTGCAAAATCCAGCGGATTTTTGTTGCGGAGAAATAGGCATCAATCAGAAGCCCTGTTTTTTCGCGGATTTTTTCGGTGTAGCCCTGCTCCTGCAAAGAATCACAATAGGGTGCGGTTCTTCTGCACTGCCAGACAATGGCATGATAAATCGGCTTGCCGTTGCGCTTGTCCCAGAGGATGGTGGTTTCGCGCTGGTTGGTGATGCCGATGGCGGCAATCTCCCTTGCGGAAATGCCAAGCTTGGCAATGGCATCGCGCGCAACCGAAAGCTGTGTTTCCCAGATTTCCAGAGCGTCATGCTCCACCCAGCCGGGGTGGGGATAGTATTGCTGAAATTCCTTCTGCGCAACGCTTTTCATCTGCCCGTTCTGGTCGAAAAGAATCGCGCGGGAGCTGGTTGTGCCTTGGTCTAAGGAAAGAATGTATTTCATGGGGAGCCCTCCTTTTTCTCAAAAAATTAGTATTGATTTTAGTATAGCAAAAAGCAAAGGAGGGAACAAGCGAACAGAAAAAAAGAACCCCCGCAGGCAGTGCGGGGGAAACGGGTTATCTCATGTAGGGGTTGGTTCTGCGTTCTGTTTCCAGCGTGGTGGCAGGGCCATGACCGGAATATACCTGATAATCCCCGGGGAGTGCGGCGAGCCTTTTCAGGGATTTTTTGATATCATCCCAATCGCCGGTGGGGAGGTCTGTTCTGCCGCAGGAGCCCTGAAACAGGGTATCGCCGCTGAAAATGATATCCTTGCCGATAAAGCAGATGGAGCCTACCGTATGTCCGGGGGTTTCCATTACGTCAAATTCCATATCGCCGACGGTTACCTTATCGCCCTCGGAAACCAAAATATCGGGGTGAACGATGATGGGACCGCCGACAAACTGAGAACAGTTGAGCGCAGGGTCGGTGAAGACGGGCATTTCCTTTGCCGCACCGACGATTTTGCAGCCGAAATGCGCGGCAACCTCGTTGACGGAGCCGATATGGTCATAATGTCCATGGGTCAGCAGGATATGTGTAACCTTGAGATGATTCTGTTCTACATACTGATATAAAGGTGCAGGGCTGCCGTCGCAGTCGATGATAGCGGTGATACCGTTGTCATCGGAAATCACATAATTATTTGTGCCGACGGAACCCGCAGCGTAGCAAGCAATTTTCATGGAAAGTCCTCCTTGGTGTGTTTTTTCAAATTATAGCAATCCTAAGGGGATTTTGCAACCAAAAGGCGAGGGGGAATTGTAAGAAAGTCTTAAGAAATGGGGCGCGGGTTTTGTGCTATAATCCAAATAAAGGGAAAGTGGCGGTTGGACAACATTAGTCATTCGCCCGTTTAGAACTCTTTCGGCGAAACAGAGGATTTCTTCCTTACTTTTTATGCTAAAAAGTAACAAAAA
>OGCO01005529.1_pt1 | contig 12136 bp, 13 predicted proteins | sample 1570171 | NCBI WGS metagenome assembly OGCO01 (sample SAMEA4370583, study PRJEB24528) | human gut metagenome | reverse complement strand
ACACATATATTCTTTTTATAATAGTTATGAATGGTGGATATACAGACAATCGATTCAGTGAAACCACTTCAAGCAAAAGACGAACACATATATTCTTTTTATAATAGTTATGAATGGTGGATATACAGACAATCGATTCAGTGAAACCACTTCAAGCAAAAGACGAACACATATATTCTTTTTATAATAGTTATGAATGGTGGATATACAGACAATCGATTTAGTGAAATCACTTCAAGCAGAGAACAGGCATATATATTCTTTTATAATAGTTATGAATGGTGGATATACAGACAATCGATTCAGTAAAATCACTTCAAAAAATACAAAATCTGTATTCAATTTATAATTGAATACAGATTTTACATTAGCTGTCAATTAGACCTATTGCATCAAGATAGTTTTATTAATTTGACACGCCCACGATCTTGTTCACTAAATTTAGCCTCATATCCATTTTCTTTTAATAAGCCATTCAGCTGTTCCATTCTTTTTAACGCACTATCTTCTGGCGTATCTGTATATAAGTGTCCCAATAGCGATTCTATACATGGCTTGCTAAGTTTCAGAAGAATCCAGAACAGATTAATCCAACGTTTTTTAGGCTCAAATGGGAAAAAGAATGAAGACAAAGCAGCATATACCCAATTAAAAGATATATCATCAAAATATTTAGCTATATAATAAAACGAATGCGACTTTACTTGTACGAAACACCATTCATACATAACGTATGCAATATTTAAAATAACCTTTTCTTCTAAAGGAAAGGTTGACTTTTCAAACATTTGGTCCAATATTTCCAATTTCTGTCTGTACTTTTGACTGTCGATAAACTCCCAATATCCATATCCAAATAATTCGTACCTATAACTTGCTTTCTTAATCAGTCCCTTGTTATCCTTAAGTTCAGAAGGAGACAAAGCACGATATTCAGTTTCTGAAATATTCTTTTTAGGTTTAGGAATCTCCTTTATACAGAGTTCATTCTTGCCTTCTAAAACAATTTCAAAATGATACTTTTTCATAATATTATTAAGTTGGGAAAGCCACTTCTGCCTGACTTCATTTTCGTCTGTATCTTCATACAGCACGCTAAGTATCCATCCAAACATTTTCATATTAAGTAATTTTATAAAATTACATATATAAAATATTTCTGTGAGATCCCTATGAAACGGAACTTCATAAAACAGACGTTTTACACATTTTTGCCCGAAGTATTCAACAAAATTGCGCAACAAAGACATAGAGGTTACACCCACAAACCTGTCATATACAAGCACAGCCAATTTGTTCATGTCTTCATCATCCATTTCAGGAAAAACTATGCTGCGATTAAAAGCACCCCAGTCATTCTTTTTTCCAAAAGAATACACATAATCAAGATTTTCCGGTTTTAACTTACAAGCCTCCACTATCTCCTGAGGAATGGAATAATTTTCATACACCTTATTCATAACTTAACCTTTATCATTATTATTAAAAATTTGATATCTGCTATTTCTCTCCAGTTCTATCCAAGTGTTATAGATGGCTTCATTATCCCTTCTATAAGGCCGGTTGTAAAAAGCGGGATCTTCCAAACCTTCATAAACGATTACAGAAAATGGAGGCTTGTTTTCTTTATAGAATGAAGAATTGACATAATTCTCCAAGCTGGAAGGCGGCAGTTTATACATCTTTATGATTTCTGCGATGTATTCTCTGTCTTGAATTGTGCATGGTGAAGAACTTATATTATATTTGGTAATGAAATTATCCAAAGAAATAAAATCTGTCTTTCCTTTTTCTGCCAGTTCAATTCTTTTATTGATAAATACATCAACGCATTTTATACTATCATTCTTCTCGCTCCACATTATCAGCATATCTATTTTTTCAAAACCAGCCTTGTTTTCGTAATCTGTAAAGTTTATCAGCCGATTATTAATCTTCTGCCTGAAAGAACGGACATAGTCATTGACGCGAGCCAGCCTGATAAGTTGATAGTCCTTATATTCAACATCATCAATTACTCTATGTTTCAACAAATAATCCAGACATGTTTCATCCATGCTTAAATCAATATCCGCTTTTAACCGACGTACCACAGATTCGATCTTAAAACAGTCACTAATACCAAAATATAAATTGCCACAAGAATTACAAACTTCCATTTGATTGGTATTATGGATGTTTTCAATAACCGTTATATTGTGTATTCCTCTTGGACTGCAAAGGCATGAATGATACCCTGTGGCATAATAATAAGCTACCATTCTCCATTCCTTTCTTACCTTGCTCCAATCATTGGATTCACTGAGAGCGATAATTCTCTTCTTTAATCTTGACGGTGGATTTTCAATTGTTTTTTTAATCTCTGTCATTTTCTTTAATTTGTTTAAAAGTGGGTCTTAAGACAGACCCACTTCATAATGAATAAAACATTAACTTAGATTTTCAGATTTCCTCTCTTGCAAAAGACAATTAGTGAATTGTTTTTGGGATGACGCCCCGTTTTGAAACCTCTATCAATCAGTTGCGACAAGAAATCTCTCCAGTGACAACAAAGGCAGTAATAATTTTGGCAAGAAATAGAATATTCTTTCCAAAGCCTTGTTAATGTCTTAAACTCAGTATCGGATGGCACATATCCACTGTTAGAAATAAAATAGTCAAATCCATCAAAATCAGAAGGAATGGATATGCCTTCATACCGTTTATGGAGACATTCATTAAGTGCTGGACAATATCTGGTAGGTTTAAATTCAAGAGTGAGCCTACCTTGTACTCCTTTTATGGACTCAAACATTAACTTTTCTTTCATCATTATTAAATGCCCACAGTCATAAGTTACTGTAAAATCAGAGTTCTCTTTTTCATTTGTAATTATGTACTTTGTTTCCATAATAAATATTGTTTTTTTGAGCCGATTTTGTAATATAATTAATTGTATCTCGCCCTGTTAAGTATCGACTCGTTTCACTTTTCATTCCGAGTTGTTCTTGCAGCCATTCTTCCTGTTCGTCAGGAAAGAAGTAATTCCGGTTTCCTGACTGATAAAAAAGTATCTTGCTTTCCGAAGTCATCTTATATAGTTTCGACTCGTTCACCAAAAATTCTTTTTTCTCCAAGTAAAGTTTGGCTTGTTTAATGGATAGATATTTGGGTATCTCTTCCGTCTTCTTGATTCTTTGCGTTAATAACTTTTTCATCATACTTTTTTCTTCCATTTGTTTAAAGGACTTTTAATTAATAATTGCAACTCATTTTCTTCATGTGATACGGTTTGAATTTTATCTTCACACCATTTGTCAAGTTCTTCTGGAATGAACAATAATGTATTACCACTTTTATGGAAAGGCATTCTTCCACAAGATGTAAGTTTATACAATTGGGACTTGCTCATTGGAAAACCTGTCTTTTTTAAATAGGCCAGTACATTTTCCGTACTTAAATATTTGGGGATTTCTTCCCTCTTTTCTATTCTGTTCATCAGAATGTTTTTTATCTCTGATATTTCCTGAATCAGATAATCTATCCGTTCCGGCAACGTGTCATAACTTGTTTTTTGATGTTCCATACCTTTTGTTTTTTGTTTCTGGTGCAAAGTTCGCCAACTTTTGAAAGGGCATAAAAAGGCACGTTCAGGCACATTCAGGCACGTTTGTATCAGACTAATTATTAGTTTGTTACATATATTACCGAAAAGAAATTATTGATTTTGGCACGTTCAGGCATGAAATATATTTGATTAGTTGGTTACGTTTTGTATTTTTGCCATAAACATCATGTAGTAATATGGCAAAGAAAAGAATACCGATAGACAAAGAGAGGTTTGAAACTTTAAAAAACGAGTTAGTAAGAGTTTCTAATATAGATTTGAGTTCAGACAATGCATACTCTGACCTATGCGATTATATAAAGAAACAGAGCAATACAAATTTTCCTCTCCCAAAACATGAGGACGGAAGCGTTATCCAGCAATCTGAAACTATCAGCGTTGATACATTACGTCGTTATTGGGGAGATAAAGATGCAGACAAGGAAAGAAAGCCGGATGTTGGAAAATTATCTTTCATGGCTCGTGCTTTAGGATATAAGGATTGGGAAACATTCTGCCACGAATACAAACAGACCAATACGGACTTTGACATAGAGAAAGGATTTAATGGAATGGACTATTTCAAGTTTTCTTCGTTATGCAAAAATGAAATAATCTGTATCGGCTGGTATCCTCAAAAATATTGCAGATTGAAGTTTTTAGGAGAATATTCTTTTGAGGTCGTTGAATCTTATAGAATGGAAAGTAAGATTGGACGCAAGTTTGAAACTTCCGGTTTCCGTCTCGCCCCAATATCAGACAAGGCTATTTTTCCAGAAGTCTTAATAGAGCCATTATATGAATATCAAGAAGATTTATGGAATGCCATAGAAAACTTTGATATAAAGAATTGCCCTACAGAAATCCTTTTATAAGAAAAGATAAAAGTGAACAAAGTGAGTGAAGTGAACTATATTTTTATAATAGAGCATATTCTTATTTTATAGACCATATAACGATATAAAACCTTATACTTTTATAAAATATAGTTCACTTCACTCACTTTATTCACCATGTAATAATTTTCTACTTTAAAATTATTCTTTCATATTCGAGATATGCTCGTGCTTCTTTATACCGAGTATTAGAGGCAAGAGAAAAGCTCGATACTGGAGACGAAAACAGCCTTATTTTTGGTATGGGGAAATAATAATCTCACGTCTATTTGGAAGCAAAAAGGATATGCAGAAAATCATTTATTCTTGTGAAAAAACTATTGCGTTTCGTGAGCTTCATATCGCCTTCCCCCAAAAGTAGCCACCTTGCATTTATAGACGGAAAGGTAATTAGTATCTTTTGCACAATCCAAACGGTAGGAAGTTCTTTTCTGAATAAAATGTTCATCAGTATAGTAAAAGACAATCCCGTTCTTTGACAAAAATCAGGAACGGAAGGAGATTCTTTTTCGGCAACCTGTTTGATTCTGGCTTGTATGCCACCATTCAGAACATCCCAAAAGGACAAAGGCAAATTGATGTTCTTTATATGAACCGCTTCTTTGAATAACGGCGCAATCTCAAATGGCGAATGTTTGGATATTCCGCATCCTATCTCTGTAACTAAAAAAATATATTCCGGATGTTGTTCCGCATATAGCAGAAAATCATCAATATGTTTTTTAAGATTCTCAATGTGTTTGGAAGGTAGCGCATAGGTCTGCCCCTGTATTCCCACAGCCTGCCCCATAATAGCTCCGAATTTCATCGCTGTTGCTGCGGCATTTCCATTATGTACACCGTTTGAGTTTGAACCGAACACGAATATTTCATTTGTTTTCAGCTCCGTAATGTTATAAGGGGTAATTCTGTTATTCATAATTTTAAAATTTTGGGTATAAAAAATCCTCTCATTGCATAAGCAACAAGAGGATTCTATAAGTGTATTGCTCTCGATTATTATCAGTTCAACGAAATAAGATTAATAATTTTATTTCCGTTGTCGGCAACATTATCGATTACCACTTCATCTGACTCTGTGATGATTCCTACAACATTTGCACCATCCATATATCTAATACCACTAAATGTTATATTGGAACTTTCTGGACTTGCAAAAAGGGTTTGTATTTCATAGTCATTTATTCTGAACTCTGACTCTTGATAATCCGCCATGCTCATTTTATAAAAGCGAGTATTATTTTGTATATACCATGCTCTATTCGTTTGGAAATGATCCTCAACTCCTTCATGCCAATTAAAACTATTTGGAAGTTCTACTAATTGATATGTTGTTCCATCAAATTCATAGTACCGACCATAATTAGTTTGTAATAGAACAGTATTTCGGGCGTAATTATATATAATACCCCAAATATCAATATCAGGATATTCATCGCCACCCTCTATCTTACAGATTTCTGTTTCTTTCAATTCATTATTACCAACCATTTCCCATTTGATAATCTTTTTATCTTGATATGAATATAGTTCATTGTTTATAATAAAAGGAATATCAGTAATAGGATATATTCTACCACCCGGACATTTTACCTTATAGTTTTTATTATCGCCATAATTATTCCAATATATAATGAATCCATCTCCAGTAACATCAAAATTCGTGAAATTTTGTCCATCAGCTAACATTGGTTGTAGTGTAAATTTGGAAACATCAAGCTTATAAATCTGATGATTATTCGTTGCAATATAAATGTTTCCTTGATTGTCCAATACTGTTTGCAACTCTATCCCCTCACCCAAATATACATCTATTTCCTTGGGCCATCGATATATCTTTTCTGTTTGGACATCAACAATGGAGAGGTATTCTGTACTACCCCAAGCTACACTTATACCTAAACCATCAGGTTCAGGTTTATAGAACAAATCGATAATATCTTGTGCGATAGGATTTACAAGAAGAACTTTATCGCTCAATTTCAAAACTTTATGAATACCAATATTATGGTCTTGACCGTCTTCTCCCTTGATTGATAACTTTACCTCATTGCCTGATAAATCAAGTTTGTAATAAGAGTCATCCCCTGTTGCTCTTGTTGCGGATGATTTCTGATAAATCATCTTGGCGTCACTCACATTCAAATTCGTAAGGTATTTATAACCTTCTTCATAATTGATATTGCCACTACCGGAACCACCGTCATCACTACATGCAGTAAATAAAGCTACCGCACCTAACATTAATAAAAATTTCTTCATAATTACCAGAATGTCGTTTCTCCCTTAGCCCCAAATCAGAAGAGTTCATAAATGCAGAAAGCGTGAGGCCATTAACTTATTTTATACGACGGGCTCTGGTAAGACCTTGAACTAAAACAAGCAACAGTCCCCACGCCATATACGGATATGACGCGAGAGATGCCAACTTATTCCCGTTCTACAGATAGTTTACCAGACTTCGTCGTAGAGAATCAGTTAAACACTTTCGTGTACCTTAAATTTCTAATATGTCCGCCATGTTGCCATGACGATGCAAAATTAGAAAAAATAAGGCACATCACAAAGTTACATCTCATAAAGAGACTGTTGCAGGTTACAAAATTAGATATTCTTATTCATTCAGCATTTCATCAATGGCGAATTCGTGAAGTTCATGTTCCAGATCCATTTCTTTAAGCCGTTCTTCTTTCTTCCGAAAATAATCATCACCGAGACCTTTTTCTTCGAGTGCCTTGTCGAATTTATCAAGTATTTCATCTGAAACACATTCTTCATCGTCATCATCGATTGACTCGTCCAATGCGGAAAGCATATCCTCTATTGTGTATTCCTGTTCTTGTGAAGAAGTATTTTCCGCTAATGAAAACTCTGTATCGTCCTCACAATCAATATCTGGTCCTAACATATCTATAAGTTCATCGATTGTATAATCTTTGTCTTCAAAAGAATCTTTCGTATTTTCTTCTTTGACAATCGGCTCTTGAACACCGGTTTCCTGTATGCTTTCTTTTTGAGCAGACATTTTAGTCTTTGGTGCTTTCTTTGAAGATTTCTTTTTAGTCTCTACGACTTCGGCAGTCACCGCTTGTTCTTCTTTTACTTTTTTCTTTCGTGTCATAACTTTATTTATTTTGACAATTAGTAATATTCCGAATAGTTGAATTTTCGGTTAATACATATATCCTCTTTTTTACCGGAATATAAAAGAAAAAGGTATTTTAACTATATTCTTAACCAGAATTAAGCTCTCGCACCGGTAATTTTGCATAAAGAAAGCCCGATTCTCCACTAAACAAGAGAATCGGACTGTATGCTTGACCTACCAAAATTAAGAGAAATACGGACATTAAAAGCTCAACAAATGGGCATTTCTGGCTCTGTTTTCAGACTCCAAATCGGCAAGATATATCTCGGTAGTGGTTACGCTTGTATGACCCAACATAGGTGATATTATAGACACCGGAACACCCTCGTTTCTCAATACGGTAGCATAAGTATGTCTGGCGACGTATGTCGTTATCTTGCCTATATTTAATTTCTCACCGATAACCTTCATTCTGTCATTTATATGCTTGGTGAGATTCTTCTTTTTCTTCTCATGTTCCCAAGCATCATCACCAGCTTTCATAAAAGGAAATATATAAATACTCTTTCTCGGATTGTTCCCCCACTTTTCAATAATAGACTGCATTTCGGGAGTTATCGGTGCATAAATCCGTTTTACGTCACGAGTCCTGTCTTTAGTCTTTTCACGAATAAACGAAATTTCCCCATTTTGGATGTCAGAGAATTTAAGATTTATCAAATCGGCTACATTGATACCGTTACAGAAATAGATAAATAGCCATAAGTCACGATAAAACTCAGTGAACTTGTTACCATCCGAATAATTGGCGATAGCTTTGAGCTGTTTCTTGTTGAGTGCTTTTTTCTTGCCTACACCTTCCTTTATCTGGTATTTGCCTCTCCCGAAAGGATAATCAGCCTCTCTAATCATACCGGCAGCTTTAGCAACATTCATTGTGGTACGGATATTTCTTAAGTTAATAGCTAAAGACGTTTGATTCATAGTTTTGAGACAGAACCTCTCATACTCTCGCAGCCACTCAACTGTAATATCCCGAAATTGAACTTCATTCTTTTTGAAACGCTTGATAGTTGACAATGTTGTTTTATAAGAGCCCATAGAACCAAACTTTTCGTTATCTTTCAATTCCTTAATTGTTGCTTCGAGCATTTCATTAAGAGTACCACCGATATTTTTTCCTAAACGAGCATTTAAGCGGTCAAATGAAAAAGTACCGTTTTCAACAAGAAACTCGACGTTCTTAAGAATACGGGAAAATTCTTTTTCAATCTCTCCTTGAATAAACCGACCTTCCGAAGACCTGCTATTAGGAAGTTTATCCCATTCATCTTTTGACATACAGATTCCGACAGAGTAATACTTAGGTTTTCTCTGATAATACACTTTGATTTTTATTGGATAAGTACCTTCTTTATTTATGGTACGAGAGTCGAGTACAGAGGTTACAACAACTCCATTTTTAATACTTTTGAACATAAGTTTTTAATTACGTGCAAGCGGAATTGCTTACCGTAACTTTATCCTCTTACGGTACAAATTATAAATTGAATGGGGCTTTCAATAGAAAATTATAGGCATTGTCAAACTATGTTTGCAATCCACGTTTAAAACCACTCTAGCATATATTATTATTCAACGAACAAAACTACCTTCTACAGTTTTCAGAGAATAGGGAGAATAAATTTCTCTATTAAAAAAAGAGGAAAATGCAACCATGAATAAATAAAAATATTACCTTTACATAAAAATATGGGATATTAAGTCAAATTCAAACATTTGCAAATATCCTATTAGAGACATCGCTTGTAAATAATCATAAAAGACAGGTGAACTCAGAACATAAAATCTAAATATTATATAAAGACATAGTAGATGAGTATGGAAATTAAAAGATTCAATGAAATAGATTTAAATGATTGCTTCTTCGATTCTTTAAAAGAAGATTATCCGGGATTTGACACTTGGTATAATAAAAAGGCAACAGCAAAAGAAACCGCTTTCATTCAGAAAGATAGCTCAGGGAATCTTCAAGGATTCTTGTATATGAAAAACGAAGACGAGGCATTACTTGATATCACGCCCAATATGCCTGAGGCAAAAAGATTAAAAGTCGGAACATTCAAAATAGATGCACATAATACCAAACTTGGCGAACGATTCGTAAAAAAAATTGTTGATAAAGCTATATTTGATAAGGTTGAAGAAATATATGTGACTATCTTCGAGAAACATGAAGCATTAATTAAGTTACTTGAAAAATACGGTTTCAAAAAGTACGGAACAAAAGGAGAAGGAGCAACACCCGAGCTCGTCTTTACAAAAAAGATGAATACTATTTCGGGAGATTTGCTATCAGATTTTCCTCTGATAACAACAACTGGGAAACGTAAATTCGTACTATCAATAAAGCCTGAATATCACACCAAGTTATTTCCTGATTCCATATTGGTTAATGAAAAAGGAGACAAAGAATCTCTTGTAAAAGACATTTCACATACAAATAGTATCCATAAAATTTATTTATGTTTTATGGAAGGAACTGAACTATTACAAAAAGGTGATATCCTATTAATATACCGAACAACGGATGGTTTAGGTCCTGCTAGATTTCGGAGTGTAGCAACTTCCGTATGTATAGTCGAAGAAATTAAAAGACCTTCAGATTTTAAAACAGAAGCAGAATTTCTCAAATATACTAATGCATACAGTATATTTAACGAACAGGACTTAAAAAGATGGTATAGGAGTTCTAAAGCTGTTGTTATAAAGATGACTTATAATGCTGCTCTTTATAAAAGGGTAACTAGAGGACAAATGATTGATTTCGGAGTTGATGAGGAACAATATTGGGGCTTTTTTCAACTGACAGATGAACAATTTGATAAAATATTAGAAAAAGGAGAAATAAATGAAAGTCTTATTATCAATAAAGCCTGAATTTGCAAATAAAATATTCTCAGGAAAAAAGAAATATGAATATCGGAAAACTATCTTCACAAAGGAAGTAGATAAGGTTATTGTGTATTCCACCAAACCAGTTGGTATGCTTATTGGAGAATTTACTATTGAAAAGATTATAGTAGACTCACCTTCTGTACTATGGGAGAAAACACAAAGAGATTCGGGTATATCTAAAACATTCTTCGATACATATTTTGAAGGAAGGAAACAGGGTTATGCTTTAAAAATAACTTCGCCTAAGTTATACGACAAGCCTAAAAACCCTATCGAATTAATTGAATCTTTTGTAGCACCTCAATCTTTTAAATATATTGAAGAAGAGATTTCATGTGGAGAACTTGCTTTCTTTTAATTTTAAATTTGTAATTTTCTAATTGAAGAAAAGAGTTATGTATAATAATATAATTTTTATAGGTGGAGTTCATGGAGTAGGAAAAGGTACTATTTGTCAAAAAATAAAAGAGAAACTGGATTTTACCCATCTATCAGCAAGTGAAGTTCTGAAATGGGATGATTTTAAAAACGAAAAAGGAGATAAAAGAGTTGAGAACGTTTCAACAACACAACAACGACTGATTGAAAATCTAAAAAATATAGTTAATCCCCAAAAGAAATATTTGCTTGATGGTCATTTTTGTCTACTAAAAAAAGATAATTCGATAGAAAGAGTTCCTCTAAAAGTATTCCAACAAATCAACCCTCTTGCAGTAATTATAGTAAAAGAAAAGTCTGAAGTGATTCGTGAAAGGTTGCAGAAGCGGGATGGACGGACTTACAATATATCCCAAATTGAGATGATGCAAAAAGAGGAAATTGAGTCAGCAAAAGATTTATGTACACATCTAAATATTCAGTTATTTGAATCAAGTACTGAAAATATTCATGAAACAATTGTTTTTTTACAAAATCAACAATTTTTCACCGGCTCTTAGGTAAAAGAGTTTTTTACTATTTCGTCTACACAAAAGACTAGGAATCCTTTTTAAATATTTAGAATAACAAGACTATTTGCACACAAATTGCACACGCATCCCGAAAAAAGAAGAAAAGGAGTGATTACGGATGAAAAAGAAATATTATATTTACCCTTGAAAAAGAGCCACTTAAGTAAGAGCGTGAAACGCAAAGAAATAGGAAGACATCGGTACAGCCCGGTTTCATAATCATGAGGTCCCCGGTTCAATCCCGGGTCCCGCTACAAGATGAGTATTGAGACTGTTGAGAGGCTTCCACTCTTGGCGGTCTTTTTTGTTTTCAGTATTCGCGGTTCGTACCGGCACCGGCCGGAGCGACCGAACTTTCCGATAACTCCGTTTTTGATATATATCCAAAAAAGTTTTCAATCGTATCAAACGAAATTTATACTGCGGTGAAAAAACGGTTTCCATCCCGTGAAAGCAAGCTATCATCGTATGAACAAGATTTCCTTATCTACCTTTCACCTTTCACACTCCCCTATCCATGAGGAATAGCGGGTGAACCCTGACATTACGGACTTCCCTCCGAATCATCCCGCAAGGCGGGAATTTTCGTTCCATAAGACAAGTAAGGGGCTGTCCCAAAAGTGTGACAGCCCCTTTTTGCTATTGTTTATTTCAGTAA
>OGCO01005524.1_pt1 | contig 12141 bp, 10 predicted proteins | sample 1570171 | NCBI WGS metagenome assembly OGCO01 (sample SAMEA4370583, study PRJEB24528) | human gut metagenome | reverse complement strand
CCAGCCTGAGTTCCGACAAATACCAGTGTGGTAAAAGTAAACCTGCTTTCCTGCTTCATTCCACAGGACACTTGCCTGCCGGATCAGAGATTGATGCATCCATCATTTATGCTGATTATTATTATATGGAGGCACTTCTCCGTCTGAAAAGACTGACGGAAAATAAACCGGTTATTGACGAATAATAGATTGTTCAGGGAAGTATAAGTATATAGAGATCTGTAGTCTCCTTATAGGTGGATTATTTATGATAAGTATATCCCGTTTTCATCAGTAGGTGAAAACGGGATATACTGTTTTACAGCAGGTAACTAAAGCTTTTAGTTTACTTTAACTATGAAAATTAGTTTTATAACTAAAAGTTTTAGTTCTTTGTGATAATCAAAAGAAAGATTATGAAAATGTTGACAGCAAAGGAAGAAGAAATTATGGGTTATTTTTGGGAAAAAGGCCCGTTGTTTGTAAAACAGTTACTTGATTTTTATGATGAACCGCGTCCGCATTTCAATACTCTGTCTACCATTGTGAGAGGATTGGAGGAAAAGGGGTTTCTCAGTCATGAGGTATTTGGAAATACCTATCAGTATTATGCGGTGGTAAGCTGTGATGATTTTAAGAAGAAGACGTTGAAAGGGGTTATCAGTAAATATTTCAATAACTCTTATTTGGGAGCGGTTTCTTCACTGGTGAAGGAGGAGGAGATTTCTTTGGATGAATTGAAGCAGCTTATCCGGGATGTGGAAAAGGCGCATGAATAATCCGGATAAAGAGAATAATTAAAGATACATACTATGGGAGCATTTTTTGTATATATTGTAAAGTCGGCAGTCTGTCTGGCGGTATTTTATTTATTTTACCGCCTGTTGCTGAGCCGTGAAACATTCCATCGTTTTAACCGTATTGCTTTGTTGGGAATACTGATATTGTCCTGTGCCATTCCCTTTGTGGAAGTGACCATGAAAGAACCGATGGAGGTCAGTCAGCACTTGCTGACGTGGGAAGAACTGTTGCTTATGGCCGATCTCAATCAGACTGTCGCTGTAGAAGCTGCTCCCGTATCTGCCATTACATGGCGTGAAGCGCTGCTGATGGTTTATTTGTTGGGTATTGTATTCTTCTTTTTACGTAATGTATGGTCGCTGACCCGTATGCTGAGGCTGATAAAGGGTAGCACCCTTGTCCGTCAGGAAAATGGTATTACGCTGATAACCCACCAAAAAGAAATCGCTCCGTTCAGTTGGATGAAGTTTGTAGTGATCTCTGAGAAAGACCTGAAGGAAAACGGTGAGGAAATACTGACGCATGAATACGCCCATATACGGAAGAAACATTCCATAGATTTACTTATAGCGGATGTCTGCATCTTTTTCCAATGGTTCAATCCTGCCTCCTGGTTATTGAAACAGGAACTACAGAACATACACGAGTTCGAAGCGGACGAAAGCGTGATTGCACAAGGTATTGATGCAAAGAAATATCAGTTGTTATTAATAAAAAAAGCTGTCGGCACAAGGCTCTACTCTATGGCCAACAGCTTCAATCACAGTTCACTTAAAAAACGTATTACTATGATGTTAAAAAAGAAATCCAATCCGTGGGCACGACTCAAGTACCTGTATGTGCTTCCATTGGCAGCCATTGCCGTGGCAGCCTTTGCCCGCCCCGAAATCTCTAGTGAGTTAGATGAGATTTCAGCCGTCAAAGTTAATGATTTAACGGCAATTATGAAAACCGAAGAGGTTAAAAGTCCCGAAAAACATCCTGCAAAGGAAATAAAAGTGCAAGGGCAGGTATTAGAAAAAAGTACAAACGCTCCGGTTGTAGGTGCTAGTGTGATTATCAAAGGTACCACTTCGGGTACGATCACTGATTTAGATGGAAATTTTGTTATTTCAATGCCTGTTGGGGCTACTTTGAGTGTTTCATATATAAATATGAAAACAAAGGAATTGACTATTACAGAGAAACTTATTGGAAAAATTAAATCTTTAAAAGTGTATTTGGAGGGAGAAATCACAACTAAGACACAGGAAGTGGTTGTAGTAGGTTATGGAGGTGGTGAAGAAGCTTCTGATGAAGTTCCGGTTTTTCAGGTTGTTGAAGAGATGCCTGAGTTTCCGGGTGGTATGGGAGAATGTTTGAAATTCTTGGGGAAGAATATCAAATATCCAGTGGAGGCTCAGAAAGCTGGAGTACAGGGAAAGGTTATTGTACAATTTGTAGTTGAGAAAGATGGTAATATAGCCAATCCCAAAGTTGTCAGGAGCATTGATCCGGATTTGGACGGTGAGGCCATCCGAGTCATTTCCATTATGCCGAAATGGAAACCGGGTATGCAGAAAGGTCAGCCTGTGCGTGTGAAATATACGGTTCCCGTCACTTTCAGACTAGACGGTAAAGATATCAAATCAAATGAAGCACGTCATTTGGAGTTGAAGACAGACACTGTTTTTCAAGAAAATCCATTGCGTATAGGTAAGGAAACTTTTTCGTTGAAAGATTGGAAGGAGAAACCATTGCTTATAGTTGATGGGATAGAAAAGCCTTATAGTCAAATGGAAAAAATGAATGCTTCGGACATTGAATCTATTTCGGTGTTGAAGGATGCGGCAGGTACTGCCATTTATGGAGCCAAAGCCAAGAATGGCGTGATATTGATTACCACAAAGAAACAATAAGAATAAAGATATGAAAAAATTTGTAACACTGCTGCTATGTATGCTCCCCGTTTCGTTGTTTGCCCAGGTGAATGATGGAATTCGTCAGGCAATGGATAATTATGATTATGAGACAGTAGTTACGCTGATAGAACCCGATTGCCAGGATTCTTTATTGCTGATTACCAAAGCTCAGGCGCTGAAAGCGATGAACCGTTATCCGGAAGCCATAGGGGTATTGAACTCTCTTATCTTGAAAGACAGCACAAACACAAAAGTTTTGATCGACCTTGCCGAGTGTTACAAATTGACGGGTAACTCCCGTCGGGCGGCCAACTGTTATCAGAAGGCAATGAATTTGCAACCGGAAAATAAATTTTTCCGGTTGCAGTTCATACGCTCTTTATTAGCTTCCGAAGATTATGAAGAAGCGCGTACGGCTTGTCATGGCTGGTTGGAACGCGATTCCTTGTCGGCCACCGGATACAAATATCTGGGACAGGCATACGAGGGATTGCAGGATGCCGCCAGTGCCTTCATCAGTTATAACATAGCCTATCGGCGTGATTCGTTGGATGCCCAGACAGTGGCACGCATTGCCGGTATTTTTAATAACAATCAGCAGTTTAAAGATGCTGTTGATGTGACGGAAGTTTATCGTTTGTCCGATACCACCAATATAGATGTGAACCGCCAGAATGCGAAGGCTTATTGTATGCTGAAAGAGTACGGAACGGCGGTAAAACGCTATGAGTCATTAAAAGAACTGGGTGATCGTAGTTTTCTCACTCTTTACTATTTAGGTGTATCCCATTATGGGGATAACTGGTTTTACGGTGCATACGATAATCTGAAAGAAGCTTATCAAAAAAATCCGATGGATGTGAATGTGCTCTATTATCTGGCAAAAGCTTCGGCACGCACTTCCTGGAAAAAGGAGGGTGTGGAATATATGGAAGAAGCCTTCCGCATAGCAGTTCCTTCTGATAGTATGATGGTACGTCTTTATGACGGGTTGGTAGAATGTTACGATTATGCGGGGGATACAAAGAAAGAGGTGGAAGCCTTGGAGAAGTTATATATTTATACAAAGAAAAACTCCATCCTTTATAAAATAGCCTGTCTCTATGATTGGAAAGAAGATGAGAAGAATGCCATTCGCTATTATAGGAAATACATGGCTACAGTTCCCGAAGATCAGCGTTATGCCTTGGACGAAGACGGGAACCCGGTGGAAGACTGCATAACACTTTACCAGCAGGCATGGAAACGTATCAAAAAAATAAAGGAGGAAGGTTTCTTTAGAGGTGATATTCCGACAAAGTCATTTCCTGTAGAGAAAAAAGATACGTTGGCACTTCGTCATGCAAAATAACGGAAGTCATTTATATAAAAGTAAGAATATATGAAGAAAATTTTAGCTTTGGCACTCTTTGCAGTGGCTCTAGTGTCATGCCGGCAAACTATGCAGACCGATGGCTTTAAACTATCCGGTCATTTGGAAGGGCTTCAGGTTGGAGATACTCTTTTTCTTAAAACTTTTTTATTACCCGATTGGAAAGAAGACGGGACAGATACCATATTGGTGGAAAAGGAGGGGATTTTCTCGGCTTTTATTCCTATGGAACATACTACTTTTTATTTATTGACGCATCAGCCTAAAGTGGGTGAACCGTTACGGAGTTGTATTCGCGGAGCTGAGATTATAGCTCGCGTAGGTGATGATATAAAACTGGAAGGGTCTTTGGATTACTTGGGTGCGGTTCGTCATTCGGGTGGTTTTTATGACAATTCGTTGGTGGCTAGGTATGATAGCCTGACTGCGTCTTCCAATACTGAAATGATTGATATCTTCAGTCAGATACTGAAATATCAGGATACAAAGCAAAATGATAGTGTGGCAAAATACGGGCAAATGTATAATGAATATCATCGTCCGCTAATGCTGAAGACTGTTCGTGATAGTCTGGCATTGAAAGTGAACGATATGGAATATGCCGCTTTTATGTATGCATCCGCTTTTGTTTTTGATGCTACTTATAAGGATATGAAAGAGCGTTTGGCACAATTTACTCCAGAGGTTCAAAATTCATATTTTGGACAAATACTTGACAAGCAATTGCTTGTATTGAAGAATATTGAAGTAGGCTTTGCGCCAGCGGAGTTTACAGTGACAGATAAAGACGGCCGGAAAGTGTCTTTGTCTGATTATAAAGGCAAATATGTGTTGATTTATCATTGGGGATTATGTCCTGGTACTTTTTGGGTAAATCCTAAAATAACGGATCTCTATCAAAAATATCATGAAAAAGGTTTGGAGGTATTGGGATTTACCCGTGATGATTTGTTGAAATCGTTGCAGGGAAGTTCTGAAGAGTTTAAGAAAGATGAACGGGTACAGGGATTGCTAAGCCATCCGTGGACTACAGTTTACACAGAGGATGAGGGCAACGGCTTTATAGTGAAAGACCTTTATTTTTCAGGAGTTCCCATTCTTATGTTAATCTCTCCGGATGGTATTACTTTGGCCCGTGGATATACAAAGGCATACGAAGAAGTAAAGAATCTTTTGGATAGGAACTTGGGAAATAAGTAAGTATGTTAAAAAAAAAGATACAATGAAAAACTTTGGTATTTTACTGCTTGCTATGGTGAGTTGCTGCCTTTTGCAGGCAAAAGACAGGGTGGTTAAACAGCCGCCTTTCATCGCTCGTAGCTCTTCTACTATCGAGATAGACAGGGTGGTGGTTTCGGATACGGCAACCGTATTGGATGTAAAAGCCTTTTTCCGTCCTCATAATTGGATTCAGATAAGTAATGAAAGTTATTTGTTGGCTGATAATGGAGAGAAGTATCCGATTCGTTCCGGTAATGGAATTACCTTGGGCGAAAAATTTTGGATGCCCGATAGCGGTGAAGCTTCTTTTAGTCTTATTTTTCCGTTATTGCCCCCTACAGTGAAAGTGATTGATTTCATTGAGAGCGATTGTGAGGACTGTTTCAAGGTATGGGGAATCCATTTGGATGGTAAATTACCGGAATTGGATTTATCGGATGATGTGAAGAAACAGAAATTGAATTACGCTGAACCGTTGCCTAAGGCTGAATTGAAAGATGGCAAATCAGTGATAACCGGTCGTTTGTTAGACTATGAGAAGCACTATGCACTTCCGTTTTCTTGTAGGACTTGTGATTTGTTGACGGCAAAATTTGAGGATACTGAAATAAAGGTGAATGAAGACGGAACATTTCGGACAGAGATTGAACTTTGTGCTCCGACTACGGTCAGTTTTTCTGTGGGACGTGATATTTATTTTGACGTCTTTTTGGTTCCCGGTGGTGAATTGGATATGGCTGTCAACTTGCGTGAGTTGAGTCGTTCTGAAAGCAAATTGTTGAAAGGCAAGCGTGCTGGTGGAAAGAAAGTCTATTTTTCAGGTACCATGGCGGCTTTGAATGATGAAATGATAACCGATGATGAACATTTGATGGATGTATGGGGAATGGTTCATTGGAATATGAATGATTTATATAATATGACTGCCGGTCAGTATAAAGCTTATTGGTTGAAAAAATATGAAGAAACCAAATCCGCTATCTGTTCCGATAAGAAAAGAAGTCAGGCATACCGGGAGCTTTTATTGGCTCAGAATGATTTGCTTTGTACTTTGACATTGACCCGTGTAAGTTCTAATTTAGCCTATGCTTATGTGCAGTGCAGTGGATTACCGGCTCGTGAAGCTTATCAAAAGTTTAAACAACCGGAATTGAGTGATGATTTCTATGACTATATCCGGCAGTTGAATATACTGAACTCGCCTGTCATGCTTTATGCCAATGGTTATGCTGATTTGGTAAGGGGAATGGGCTATCTGAGGGTGAAGATGGATGATGAGTTGAGTGATATATTTGCGTTTATTCTCTCTTCCGATAAAGTTTCTGCTGAAGATGCTAAGATAATACGTGAGTTCAAGGCTGATACAGATACCGGAAAAACATCTGTCTATCAGGAAAAAATGGGCGAATTGCGAATAAAATACGATGAATTGTTTAAAGAATTCAGTTCTATGCAGCAAGACTATATTTTGAAAAAGATTATAGCCGGATATTTGGGCACAGACCAAGGACTTTTTTTCGACTTGCAGAAAATGATGAAATATGCTCAGAAAATCAGTGACTTCACTCCATTGACTGTACATGATTTTGAGGAGATACGGAAGATGAGTGACCCTTATTATCTCGGCAGACTGACAAAGATGAACAACCGTCTTTTGGAAACGATTGAAGCTAATAAGAAAAAGAAAGGTTATACCGTTAATGAATCCGGAGAAGTAAAAGATGAAGATTTATTTTATTCCATCATTTCTAAATTTAAGGGTAAGGTGGTTTTGGTCGATTTTTGGGCGACTTGGTGCGGTCCTTGCAAAATGGCTATGAAACAGATGAAACCGATGAAGAAAGATCTTGAAGGTAAAGATATTGTATATGTTTTTATTGCCGGAGAGAACTCGCCCAAAGAAACGTGGGATAACATGATTCCGGATATTCATGGAGAGCATTACCGGGTAACGGCAGCTCAGTGGAATTACCTGAGCAGGCAGTTCAGCATACAGGGGGTTCCGACTTATATTATTGTCGATAAAGAAGGGGGTGTTATTCAAAAATACACCGGTTTCCCGGGAGTGGATACCGTAAAAAGAGAATTAATAAAAGCATTAGAAAAATAAAGACCGTGTTCGTCTTGCAAGAATAAAGTGGAAAAGGATCTGTAAGGTGCTGTAAGCATTTACAGATTCTTTTTTTGGATTTATATTACTATCTTTGGCAAGACAAAACTAATATTGAATAATGAAAAACTGGGTCGTTAAGCTATTGTTATTACTTTTCATTCCTTCTTTAGCAGGAATTTTGTTCACTGTTGCTCTTGGTTTTAATCCGGGGGGCTGGTTACAAATTACGACGTATGCTTTACCTCCGTTACTCACTCTCGCCGGAGGGGCTTTTATCGTTGCTTCAAGATGGAAAATTCCTTTTCTTATATTGATGGCAGCTGCAAGTATGGCCTTTAATATTCCTTTACAGAACTGGCTTTTTCATTCGGCAGATGAAGTGGTGCGTTATCATGCTGTTACCGATTTATATAATTTAGAGAATAATGCTCTGTATTTTACTTTCGATACTCTGGAGGTGGATTATGCCCGAAAGAGCAGTGTGACTGTCACTCGTGAGGTGACACGAAGTATGGGCAGACACCGCTATCGTAAGGAACAGAAGCAATATCATTTCTCTGTAGCTCCTGTATTTACCGATTCATTGCCCCGTCATAAGTATGAGGAGCGGGAAGTTAAGGCATGGGTTATTCCGGTGAGGCATGAGAAAGGACAAGCCGTTGTATGTTATGAGCGTTGTATTTTTGATTTGGATGATTATCAGAAAGCCATTGATCGGTCCCGCTGTAAACTCCACCATCCTCAAGCTCCGATTATACGACCTTTGTATTCACAGTTCATTACCCGGCAGGAATGGAAAGGAATCTTTTTGAATGTTGCATGGATTGTACTTTCTGTACTGATAGTACTGGGGGTAATTCTGAATTATCAGGCAGACAGGAGGAAAGCATAATATCGGAACAGACTGTATGAAGGGTACTTTATGAATATTATGATCTTCATGCATGAGGTCTGTCAGTACTATTGGTAAATTCTAGAATGATGTTTTCTTTATATAAAACTTTCCCCGGACATTTCATGGCAGAAACATCCGGGGAGAGGTATTTCATTTTTTATTTATTGAAAAGTTTTATTTTGCCTCTACCTTCAGATTGGATAATTCTGTGTCCTTATGGATGGATGGCAGATTATTCTGTTTTACAACAACAGTATGAACTTTTCCTTTTGCCACTTGCGGCAAAGTGAATTTCTGCTTGTAGATAACCTGTTCCGCTGATGGGCGCAGCAGATAGCCTGTTTCTTTTTCAAAGCGGTTGTATATTCTTACCACAATTTGGTTACTGCCTTTTTGAAGCGGTAGCAGCACCTTTTCCTCGCGGAACTTGCAGCGGTAAGGGTTGAGGTGTTTCATTACCGACTTGCCGTTCAGATAGATTTCGATACCGTTTCCGGCACCTACATCTACTAGAATATCTTGTGCTTTGGGCGATTCTACCTGCTGCATCAGGAAGTAACTTTCCAGAATATTGCTGGGGAACATGGCTTTTTCCTCATTCACTTCTTTCCATTGTCCTTTTCTTACCGGTGCTTTGTCCGGATCAGTATGGATGGTGGCAGGAGCATCGAACAATCCGCTGCCCGGTCCGCAGAAGTAACGCTGACCCCATACGGTCTTGGAAGGCAGGTTTAATGCCTGTGCCTTGCCTGCGTCAAGGGTTACTGTGTAAGGTGTTCCATCCACTTCAACCAGTAATTCCTTACCGTTCTCCTGCGGAGTATAGGTAAATTCCAATGCGTTGAGGTTGGATTTGTTGATGCTCCATTGATAGCTCACCGTACTGCGGTAGTTGCTGTAATAATCGAAACAGGAATAACTATAATTGGGAGTGCGCTGTGCAGCCATAGGTTGCGGTTTCACCGGTTGGTCGAACGTGGCGCAAATCACTTGGATGTTTTTTCCGTATGCGTCGGCGGGCAGTGTGAAGATCATCTCCTGTCCTTTCTGAATAGCTTTAATGTCTGCTTTTTGCAGTTTGCATCCCGGCACGTTCAAAGTGATTTTACCATCGGCAGGGCGGTTGCCTGATAAGATGAGGTAGAGGTTATTGCCTTTGCGGGTAATGGTTCCCCATTCGAATTGCTCACGGAAAGGAGAGGCTTCTGTGCCATAAATGGCTTCACCGTTTTTCTTCAACCAGATACCGATTTCTTTCAGCACCTCTCTTTCAAAGGGTACTACGGAACCGTCACCTTTGGGACCGATGTTCAGCAGGAAGTTTCCGCCATGGGAAACTACATTGATCAGGCTGCGTAGTTTTTCCATCGCTTTGGTGTGAACGTCCCCCCTTTTCTGCCAGGAACGGTAGCTCCAGGTTTCATCGAACATGGAAGCTGCTGTTTGCCATGCGGTCTGCAAGGAGCCTTCGGGGTATGTGTTGTCTGCCATGACACTGAAGTCATACTGATCGTTGCCCAACCGGCCGCTTACCATACAGTCTGGTTGCAATCTGTGCACCAGTTGATACAGTTCCTTGCTTTGTTCAGGAGTGTTGGAACCCATGTCAAACCAAAGTTCGGAGATGGGACCGTAGTTGGTCAACAGTTCGGTAACTTGGGCTTTGGTGAATTCATGATGCTGTGGGGTGATGAAATCACAGTTATGGCTGGAGATAGGATAGGCTTGTGGGAAATGCCAGTCTATCAGTGAGAAATAGATGCCGAAGTTGATTCCGCCACGTTTGCAAGCTTCCGCCATCTCTTTTATGAAGTCGCGCTTGCCGGGGGTGGCATCGTATGAATTATAGTCGGTGGTGGCTGTACGGAACATACAGAAACCGTCGTGATGCTTGGTGGTAATGATGATGGAGCGCATACCGGCTTCTTTGGCCAGTGACACGATAGCGTCTGCATCAAACAGGGTGGGATTGAAACGCAGGGCGGTATCTCCATACCAGTCACTGAAGATTCCCGCAAACGATTGGATTTGTTCACTGTATCCTCGGGTGACGGGGTTGCCTTCCCATACGCCTCCCAGTTCGGAATAAAGACCGAAGTGGATGAACATGGAATACTTGTTCTGATGCCATTTCTCAAATGCTTTTTCCGAGATTTGGGCTGTTGCACCCAGGCTTATGACACAAGCCATGATGAAGGTTAGTAATTTTTTCATGATTGTAATTAGTGGTTAACTGAATGAATATATTGCATAATTTCTGTTTGTTGGTCGGGATGGAACCACACGATGTCTTTGTCCCGTTTGAACCAGGTCATCTGTTTACGAGAGTAAATGCGGGAATTTTGCTTGATTTTCCCGATAGCGAATTCCAAAGTCCATTCTCCGTCCAGATACTTGAACATTTCTTTGTATCCTACGGTATTGAGCGAGTTCAGATGCCGGAAAGGATATACCTGCCGGGCTTCTTCCAGCAAGCCGTCCTGCATCATGATGTCCACGCGGCGGTTGATGCGGTCATACAATTCTTCGCGGTCGCGGGTTAATCCTATTTTGATGATGCGGAAAGGGCGTTCCTTGTGAGTACGGGTACGGAAAGAAGTATAAGTTTTTCCGGTCATGTAGCATATTTCCAATGCATGTATTACCCGTTTGGGATTTTTCAAATCCACTATTTTGTAATACTCGGGGTCCAGCAGCCTTAGTTCGGCGCACAGAGTGTCCAGCCCTTCCTGTTCGTAACGTCGTAGCATCAGCTGGCGTGTTTCATTGTCTACAGTGGGGATATCATCTATGCCTTTGCAAATGGCATCTATATACATCATGGAACCTCCGGTCAGTATTACAGTGTCATGGTTTTGGTATAGGATTTCCAGTTGTGCCAGTACGTCTGCTTCGTATTGTGCGGCGCTGTAATAATCTGTTAGCTGTAATGTTCCGACAAAATAATGAGGAACACGCGCCAGTTGCTCGGGGGTAGGGGCGGCAGTTCCTATCTTCAGGTCTGCATACAATTGGCGTGAGTCTGCCGAAACAATGGAAGTCCGGAAGTGTTCGGCAATGGAAAGGCTTAGTTCGGTCTTTCCTACACCGGTAGGGCCGATAAGGACGATAAGGGTGTCAGGCATGGTGTTTATAAAAAGAGAGGGGCGGACGTGTAACGTCCGCCCCCGTTAAGATTAATAGTTTTCTTGCTCATAAGGGTCCGGTGAGGAGGCACCGCCCATATCAAATCCTTCGGGATCAAAGTCTTCCATATCGAAGTCCTGGTCGCCGTAGAAATTCTCGTCTATATCCAGATTTCCGCTATTGCTTTTTGCCATCATTTCGTCAAAGTCGACGGTTTGTTTCGGGGCTTCTCCGGCTTTGCGCGAACACACTGCTTTGTCAAGGTCTTTGCCGGTGATGATTTCCGACAGTTCAATGAAAAACACTCGTTCTGCCAACGGGTCGAATACATACAGCAATTTTTGCTTTTCGTCTTCCACCAAATCACTCAAGCGGGTTTCTCTCATGATGTAGCTGTCTTCTTCCGAACTGCTTCCCATATCTTCCAGTGTGATTTCCTGGTCTTTCTCCCAGTCGTCATCACAAATGAAGAAAGAGGTCATCTGGTCATCTTTATATCCTGCCGCTTTCAATATTGCTTCGTGCAAATCAAAGAAAGTTGCTTCCGAGTCTATCTTTATTTCTCTTATAAAATCATCGACTTCATCAGAGATTAGTGTAAATCTGTAAATCATATATTTATACTGTATATACTATATAACTTTTTTTTCGTGCAGTAAAGTTATAAAAAACTTTGTTATCTGATGATACCTCTTTGAGAATTTTCTATGAAAGAAATAATATATTCTATTTC
>OGCO01005508.1_pt1 | contig 12182 bp, 9 predicted proteins | sample 1570171 | NCBI WGS metagenome assembly OGCO01 (sample SAMEA4370583, study PRJEB24528) | human gut metagenome | reverse complement strand
CCATAAAAACTGATCGCTTTTGCAGAGGTAATGGTGGGAATGATGCAAAAGCGATCAGTTTTTATGGTACACAGATCGGCAGTAAGGGGCATTATCTGGATGTGCTTTTTAAGATAAGCCGGCTTGCTAATGATTTTACTGTATATGACAGCAATGCCAACAAGATAATTGGTGAGCTTGACAATGTAGGTGTGGCAGTGAGTGCTGAATACGGGCGTAAAAATGTATTGAGCAGGGGCTGGTATATTGAACCGCAGGCGCAGCTGACTTTAGGATATTTGGGTGGCGACAGTTACCAGACCAGCAATGGCATAACTGTACAGCAAGGTGGTATCAACAGTGCTGTGGGGCGTGTAGGTTTTAATTTAGGCAGGGAGATCGGAAATCAGGCCAATATTTATGTCAAGGCTAATCTTTTGCACGAATTTGGCGGAGGATATGATGTGACGATGGCTGACAGTGGTGGAAACCGCTTTAAGGCTGCTGATGCTTTTAACGATACCTGGTTTGAATATGGTATTGGCGCTGCATTAAAAACGGGCAGCAACAGTCATATTTATATTGATGTGGAACGCAGCAGCGGCAGTGACTTTAAGAAAGACTGGCAATGGAATGTCGGCGCACGCTGGACATTTTAGAAAATCGTTGTAAAGAAAATAATAGAGAGCGTATATCCTGTAGTGGATATACGCTCTTTATTTTTTGCACCAATGCTGAAATTTATAATATGAACTTTTTGCAAACTTTAACTGTAAATGCTTGACTTAAAGTTGACTCTAGCCTGTAAAATCGAATTAAAGGCAAAGGCGTTATGGTAAAATACCAAACGCTGCTTTGGGTAAAATAAAAGATGAGGAGGTATAGTATGAAAAAAATTGTTGTGGTGCTGATGTCGATGCTGGCAATGCTGGTGGCGGCTTGCGGCGGCAGTAATGCCGAAGCTATTTCTACTGATAATGGAGGGAAAATTATGCAGAGTGAAAATAAAACTAACAGCAGTAAGGCTTTGGTCGTGTATTATTCGCGGTCAGGTAATACCGAGGCTCTTGCCAGAATGATCGGTAATGAAACAGGTGCGGATATGTTCAGGGTGACTACTGTCACGCCATATCCTGAAGTATACCGTGAAACAACTGAGCTTGCCAGAGCCGAACGTGATAATAACGCGCGTCCTGCAATTAACGGACGTGTAGAAAATATGGCGGATTACGATGTCGTTTATATCGGCGTGCCTAACTGGTGGAGCACGATGCCGATGCCGATGTTCACTTTTTTAGAGCAGTATGATTTGTCCGGTAAAACTATCGTGCCGTTCGTTACTCATGGTGGCGGTGGCGTAGCTAATTGTGTCAGCGATTTAAAGAAAGCTGTTCCCGGCGCTACAGTGCTGGATGCATTGGTAGTCAGCGGCGGCAACGCGCAAAATGCCCAGAGCGATGTCAGCGCCTGGCTGAAACGCTTGGGTTTAGTAAAATAAAATATCATTTCCTGACAGTAAAAAACAGAGAGTGCTTTCCAGGCTCTCTCTGTTTTGTTATATCCATATTTAAAAATTATAGGTAATGTTATAGATACTAATAGTAATAATAGATTTAAAATAATTAATATAGATTCTATAGTTAGTAGATCTACATACCATATACTTTTTATTACATAAGAGTATATATAACTAAATATTAATGATATTAGAATTATAATTGTTGAAAGTATGTATTTGCTATAAACTATATCTTCTTTATCTATAGGCATACTATTAAAAAAATAATCACATTTATTTAACTCATCTATTTGAAAGCTTTTAATTATAAATATATAACTTAAAAACAATGGTATTGCTACAGTTGCAAATGGCATAAGTATAGTTGAAAATACAACTATTCCTACAAGTAATTTTATTATCATTTTAAAATCAGTCTTGAAGCATGACCTTATATCTTTTTTTAGTAAATTAATCATTTATAGTCTCCCCTCCCATGTAGTAAAGTATCTCCTCTAGTGTTGCTTTAGATATATTATCACTATTTTTATATCCTGATTCTATAAATATTCCTTCACTAAAGTATCGTTCATCTTTTCTTTTTATAAAATCTATGTTAGTGTTATCAAGCATTTCTTTACTACCTCTTATGATTTTGTAATTTTCATCTATAAACTCTTTACTTTCACTAAATACAAGCTTTCCTTTATTTATAAAAGTTATATAATCTGCCATATGTTCTTTGGGGATATCCAGTAACATGGAAAATTCAGAATAGAGATGATCCTCTGCAAGCTTCAGATACCGCTCGTCTGTAGCGGTTGTTTTTTTGCCATGAGATAATCTGGCCTGTTTTCTGACGTAGATCGTCTTGATGATCCGAAGAAGATCTCTGCATTCACAGGTACGGATGCATTTCTTGTAGCTATCCTCCCGGAATTTCTCATTCTCAATACTCAGTGTCTCAATGGATGGGATCTCATCGATAAGCCTCTCCGCTTCTTCCCTCGTAATGATTCCGCGAAGCACCTGCTTTCCACCTTCCACCGGTGTAAATATCTTCCCATCTGTTTCTCCTCCGGGCCTCAGTACATAATAAAGCTTCTCGCCGGAGGAACCATCCACCCTCATTGTGGTAACTCCTGTTACCTGGCAGATGCCGGTACGACCATACACAACATATTCGCCTGTTTCAAACATTTTTCCACTTCCTTTCATTTTTTTACTTTTCTTTTGTTATCCTGGCGCTTATTGTGCTCTAATGAAAGCTCCCTGCCAGGTTATATATCCAGACAAGGAGCTTCTCACTGAGGATTCTATCCTTATTTTACTACTTTTCCCATTTATTTGCAAAAGAATTCAAAAAGTTTTTTTATTTTTGTGAAATATGCCCACAATGAGGGCATATATTTTTTGTTATAATTCTTCTTTTTTCTTTCTTCCCAGACGGATGTCTTCCATATGAGATTTCAGTTCCGGTGTCATACTGTCAAAGAGATAGGTTTTGCTGTTGTCCCTGCGCTCCTGCCATTCTTCTCTCATCTGCTGTTTTGCGGAAGCGATCTCATCTTTGAATCCGCGCGCTGAGATCCTGGCGGCTCCCTGTCCCATAATGATGATCTGCTCCAGTCCGTCTGATGTGGCAACTGTCACGTTATGCTTCCGTCCGATTTTATGGACAGTGCGTTCAATATACTGGTCTGCAGTTTCCGCTTCTTTTGTATAGACAACATGAATGTTATGATACTGGAAGGTTTCCTCCGGATGGCCCTCCACACGGTAGGCATCAAATACCAGGATCAGGATGCAGCCCTTGATTCCCTGATAATCGCTTAATATATCCATTAACCTGGACTGTGCCGCATGAAAGTCTGCCTGTGCCAGATCTCTTAAATCCTCCCATGCAAATATGATATTGCAGCCGTCCACCAGCAGATAGTCCTCTCTGTGGATGGCCGGACTGCTGTTTCTCCAGGCGCCGTGACCGGTTTTTGCCGGAAGGCCGGAATCTGCTGCACCTTTGCCTCCCTTCCCGGAAAAGCTGCTTCCGCTTTCCGGATTTCCGAAGCTTCGGCTGTTACTGCTGTATTTCTTTGAGCTCACCGGACCAAAGGTTTTCTCAAAGATTGCCTTCAGTTCTTTTTCCTCTTCGTAGCTTCCATACATGGAGGTATATTTTCCACGGCCGGCATTGGCTGTTCTGTGATCCGGACTGTTTTTGGCTGTTCCCTGAACTGAACGCACTCCTGCAAAGCTGTTGTCGGAATCCTCATAGGCATCATTACTGTCCGAAAGCTGAGCTCCTTCCAGATGCATATATTCTTCTACCTCATACCAGGGAACCACGAAGCCTGCTCCATGGGCACAGAATACAGAGCCTGTAGGATTCTCAAGATCTCTCTCGGAATCATAGCCGATCTCCTCTGCGATCTGCTCCTGATCCTGACAGGGTTCATAGCCCTTCAGAGTACAGGTCAGATGACCTCTGCCTCTTGTGTAGGAAACTACCTGGCTCTGATAATCCCTCATTTTTGCCACCGGCGCACTTCCTGTGATCACCGACAGCTCTCCCTGGGTTTCCGGCCCCTGAAAGGTTCCCTGCATCCTCTGGATATCCGTCATGGCACGTCCTACATTTTCTGCCGGAACCTCAAGTCGGAAGCTGTAATAGGGTTCCAGAAGAACTGTCTCCGCTTTCTTGAGGCCCTGGCGCACAGCACGGTAGGTCGCCTGCCGGAAATCTCCACCTTCCGTATGCTTCTGATGTGCCCGCCCGGTGAGAAGTGTGATCTGCATATCGGTGATGGGTGATCCGGTAAGGACTCCCAGATGCTCTTTTTCCTCCAGATGTGTCAGGATCAGCCGCTGCCAGTTCCGATCCAGCTGATCTTCATTTGCCGCGGTAAAAAACTGCAGTCCGCTTCCTCTCTCTCCCGGTTCCAGAAGAAGATGCACCTCTGCATAATGACGAAGCGGTTCAAAATGTCCCACGCCTTCCACCGGTGCGGCAATGGTTTCTTTGTATACGATATTACCGGTTCCAAATTCTACTGCCACATGAAAGCGCTCCCAGATCAGATGCTTCAGGATCTCGATCTGTACCTCGCCCATCAGCATGGCGTGGATCTCTCCCAGCTGCTCATCCCACATGATATGAAGCTGCGGTTCTTCCTCCTCCAGCTCCTTCAGGCTTTTCAGCATCCTGTGAGCGTCACAGCCCTCCGGAAGGATGATCTGATAATTCAGTACCGGTTCCAGCACCGGCATGGCAGAATCCGCCTCAATGCCAAGTCCCTCTCCCGGATATGTTTCGGTAAGACCTGTAACTGCACAGACGGTTCCTGCCTCTGCCTCTTTGAGCATTTCAAATTTTGCACCGGAATAGATACGGATCTGATCTGCCTTTTCCTCCCAGATTTCATCTGCCGGAATACCATTTCTTCCTGCATTGGTCAGCGTCTCCTTAACCTTCAGGCTGCCGCCGGTGATCTTCATATAAGTGAGACGGTTTCCCTGCTCATCTCTGGCGATCTTAAAGATCCTGGCTCCGAATTCCGCGGGATAGGACGGTACTGCCATGTAGGTCTCCATTCCATGGATAAAAGCATCTACGCCTTCCATCTTCAAGGCAGATCCAAAAAAGCATGGAAAAAGCTTTCGTTCCAGGATCAGCTCTGCCACGTCCTTTTTTGTGATCGTTCCTGTTTCCAGGAAGCTTTCCAGAAGGTTCTCCTCACACATGGCGATATTTTCCAGAAAATCATCAGTTCCATTTATTTTATCAGAAGCGCCCTGCGTTTCGAATATATTCTCTTTTTCTGCTTCATTGGCGTTGTCTTTCAGCTGCATTCCTTCAGCTGACGGAGATTTCCCGGAGTTATCCACAGGATTCTCCTTTTTCCCTGCTGCTTCTGCACCGGAGCATTCCAGTTCTCCACTAAAATCCACACAGCATCCGCTTAATTTCTTCTTCAGCTCCTCAAGAAGTCTTTCCCTGTCTGTTCCTTCCTGATCCATTTTATTTACAAAAAGAAATGTTGGGATCTTATACTGTGTCAGCAGTCTCCACAATGTCTGTGTATGCCCTTGCACACCATCTGCTCCGTTGATCACCAGGATCGCATAATCCAGCACCTGCAGGGTACGCTCCATCTCAGCAGAAAAATCCACATGCCCCGGCGTATCCAGAAGTGTCACTTCCATATCCCCCATGGAAAAAACTGCCTGCTTTGAAAAAATGGTGATTCCTCTCTCCCTCTCAAGCTCATAGGTATCCAGATACGCATCCTTGTGATCGACTCTTCCGATTTTCCGGATCCTTCCGCATTTAAAAAGCAGGCCTTCCGATAATGTCGTCTTTCCTGCATCCACATGGGCAAGCACGCCCAGGCTTATATGTCTGTGTTTTATATTCTGAGGTTTTTCTCCCATTGAAAATACCCCTTTCTGTTGTAATGATATCCAATATCATAACATAGAAAGGGGTATAAGTCGAATTTTGTTTCGGTCTGTGATTCAGGAATCCAGGTAGGCTTTCAGCTTCTCCAGATCCTTTTTCATATCTGCTCTTCCTGTCTGGTAGATCCGCTCCAGATTGCTCTCATCACGCTCGATCATCGCCGCCTGGATGGGACTGCTCGGACGGATGATATGAACGCGACCCTCTTTTTCCAGAGCAGACAGTTCCTCCAGTGTTTCATTATAATGGATATGCCGTTCCTCCAGATCCTTCAGAAAAGCCGGATATTTATGTAATACTGCTTTCAGAAAAAGCTGCATCTTCGGGTTCGCTTTTTTTCGGTACTTCACATCTCTGGTAAGCACCACTACGTTTTTTTCGTATCCCCTGGAAAGCATCCACTTAACCGGGATCGGATCAGACACACCACCGTCCAGAAGTCTCTTTCCCCCAAGCTTCACCGGTCGGGAGGCTATCGGGATCGATGCAGATGCGCGCATCCATTCAATATCCTCCACATCTCCGTTGGGACATTCATGATACACCGGTTTTCCTGTATCCAGGTCCGTACACACCACTGTAAATTTCATGGGATTTTCTGCGTAGGTCTGACGGTCAAAAATATCCAGTTTCCAGGGCAGTTCATAATATCCGAATTCCCGGCTGTATACATCTCCTGTGGTGATCCAGTTCCGGATGCTTGCAAGTCTTTTATCCTTGCAGTACTTTTTGTTATAGCGAAGAACTCTTCCGATCTGCCTGGACTTATAATTGCATCCAAAAACAGCTCCAGCCGATACGCCCACCGCACTGTCTGCGTAAATCTCATTTTCCATCAGAACATCGATCACACCGGCTGTATACAAGCCCCGCATACCGCCGCCCTCCATAACGATACTGAATTTTTTCAATTGTGTTTCTTTCATTTATTTGTCCTCTGTATTCTGTCTGGCAGACTCTGCTGCCCTTATGCTGTCATCTTTATGTCCCATTTATTGTACTTTTCGAATTATATCGGTCTTTTCTGCCATATATCTATATCCATTATCAGAATATCTTGGTTGTCCACTTGCTCATATCCCAGACTTCATTTACCACATCCTGGTAAAATTCCGGTTCATGGCAGATGAGAAGGATACTTCCGCGGTATTCCCGGAGAGCTTTTTTCAGCTCGTCTTTTGCATCTACATCCAGATGATTGGTAGGCTCGTCCAGAAGAAGAATATTGGTGTCACGGTTCACCAGCTTGCAAAGACGCACTTTTGCCTGCTCACCACCGCTTAAAACTCGTACCTGGCTCTCAATATGCTTGGTCGTCAGGCCGCATTTTGCCAGTGCGGAACGCACTTCATACTGGGAAAATGACGGAAATTCCTGCCAGAGCTCTTCGATACAGGTAGTTCGATTCTCACCTTTAACTTCCTGCTCAAAATATCCGATTTCAAGGTTCTCGCCCTGCTCCACGCTTCCGGAAAGAGGCTTGATCAGTCCAAGAAGGCTTCGAAGAAGTGTTGTTTTTCCTATTCCATTGGTTCCCACCAGTGCGATCTTCTGTCCTCGCTCCATAGTAAAATTCAGTGGCTTGGAAAGCGGCTCATCATAACCGATCACAAGGTCATGTGTCTCAAAAAGCATCTTTCCTGGTGTTCGGCCATAACGGAATTTGAACTCCGGCTTCGGCTTCTCTGCTGCCAGCTCGATCACATCCATCTTGTCCAGCTTTTTCTGGCGGGACATAGCCATGTTTCTTGTGGAAACACGTGCCTTATTCCTTGCTACGAAATCCTTCAGCTCACTGATCTCCTGCTGCTGTTTGCGGTAAGCAGCCTCCAGCTGTGCCTTCTTGACCGCATAGACCTCCTGAAAATGATCGTAATCTCCTACATAACGGTTCAGTTCCTGATTTTCCATGTGATAGATAATGTTAACTACAGAATTCAGGAAGGGAATATCGTGGGAAATAAGGATAAAGGCATTCTCATAATCCAGAAGATATCTTTTCAGCCATGCAATATGCTCCTCATCCAGATAGTTGGTAGGCTCATCCAGAAGCAGGATATCTGGCTTCTCGAGAAGAAGCTTCGCAAGAAGTACCTTGGTTCTCTGTCCGCCGCTTAGATCCGTAACATCACGGTCAAGCCCAAGATCCAGAAGGCCCAGAGCTCTGGCAACCTCCTCCACTTTGGCATCGATCGCATAAAAATCGTGAAGTGTCAGTTCGTCCTGGATCGTTCCAAGCTCTTCCATCAGACCATCCATCTCGTCAGGATCTGCAGTTCCCAGCTTGTCGCAGATCTCGTTCATCCGTTCTTCTTTTTTGAGAAGAGGATCAAAAGCGGATTTCAGCACCTGGCCGATGGTCATCCCCTTTTCCAGAACTGCATGCTGATCCAGATAGCCTGCGTGGACATTTTTTGCCCACTCTACCTTGCCCTCATCCGGCATCAGTTTTCCAGTCACGATACTCATAAATGTGGACTTTCCTTCGCCATTAGCGCCTACAAGTCCGATGTGTTCTCCCTTAAGAAGCCGGAAAGACACATCTTCGAAAATCGCTCTGTCTCCAAACCCGTGGGTCAGGTGTTCTACATTTAAAATACTCATTTGTTATATTCCTTTATCATTGTGGTTTTTCTGTTTTCCCGGAAGGGATTTTTAATAATGCTATAGTATTATACTTGATATTTTTCTCTGCTGTAAAGTCAAATCTCTGTATACACTACGATCGGCTGACTGGCAGCTTTTTGTATTACCGGTTAAGCTGCTGAATACTATTGAATAATTTTCCATCTTCCTACCTCATTATCTTCTGTAAAAATCCTGTTCTTATTTATTATGCCATCGGATCTCACCGTTTAATATGATCGGATAACGGATCAGCTTGTCTGAATCAAGGTTTTCCGCATACATATCTACTGCGGTTATCTGGTGATTATCATATGTGGTATAATAATAAATTCCCTTTGTCGTGTTGCAGCATGAAGTATAGATCGTGATCTCATATGCGCCCTCTGATACCTCACAGCATCCCCGCTGCTGATCAACAGAGCCTAAAATATGGAAAAACTGGCTGACACTTTCGTTTTCCCCATCTCCGGATATTGCGTTTAATTTTGTAAATGCAACCTTTACAAATCTTGACTGGCTTGAAAGATCTCCCGGAATTCCCATTCCGCCCATTCCTCTGCTGTATGGATCCAGCTCCAGCACTCCTGCAAATGTACTTTCCGGCTGCTTTCTGGATACACCCGCATAATTGTTAAGTGCAAACATCTGACCGGGGAATGGAGGATTATTTGTAAGTACGCCAACAGGATCGTCATAGATGTGCATTCCGTCTTTCATGGATTCTACAACGATGCATTCCTCCTTGTCTGCGATCATCCAGTGAAGCTGTGCCGTTGGAAGCTGTTCACTGAAGGGTGTTCCCATAAGCTTCATATTGGAAAGCATCCTCCTTGCTTCAGCCACCGAAGCACACTGGGTAAGGATCCATGGAATAAATTCATATTGCGCCACCTGGACAAGATCCTTATCTGCCTCTGTCGCTTCCTCTGCATATGCCGCATTTCCCACAAAGTTAAGTCCTGCCATACCCAGTCCCTTTTCATTAGCCGCATCATAATAAAGCGGATAATCTCCTGCTACAAACGCCATTCCTATGAGAGCATAATGTGTTTTTGCTTTTCCTGCATATCGGAAATCGAACTCATAATTTCTTGGGGTTATGGTCACCTCTTCCCCATAGGAAAACTCATAGTCAAGAGTTCTTCCCATATAAAAATCCTTTGTCTGATACGTTGCTGCTGTACACATAAATCTACACCTCTTCCTTACAATAATCCTGCAAACAATCTCATGAAAAGCTGTCCCAGACGAAGATATGCACTGCGTCCTGTACGGTATTGTTCTGTTACTTCACGACATTCCTTCATTGTTTCTTCCAGGTCATTTCTTATAGATAACACAGCCGGACTGTCTGCCATAAAGCATCCGTTTTCAAAATGATGATAAAGACTTCTGTAATCCAGATTTATGGTTCCGCAGGTTGCCATACAGTCATCTGCCACGCTCATCTTGGCGTGACAGAAGCCAGGTGTCCACTCGTAGATCCGCACTCCATTTTTAACCAGTCCATGATAAAAGGAACGTGTAACACTGTAAATCATTTTTTTATCCGGGATTCCCGGTGTAATGATCCTGACATCAATCCCCCGCTTTGCAGCAAGACACAGCGCATGTGTCATTTCATCCGTAATGATCAGATATGGCGTTATAAACCAGCAGTATTTTTCAGCTTTGTTGACCATGCTGATATAAACTTCCTCTCCTACCTGTTCATCATCCATTGGACTATCTGCATAAGGCTGTACAAATCCGTTCTGAGCTGCCTTATATTCTGATCTTATAAAATATTTGCTGAAATCCTCATTATTATTCCTGTCATTGGCTGCATTCCACATTTCAAGGAATGTTGCTGTCAGCGACTGAACTGCATCGCCTTCAAGACGGATCCCGGTATCCTTCCATTGTCCGTAAGGATTGGTGTAATTAAAATATTCATTTGCCAGATTATAGCCGCCTGTGAAAGCTACTTTTCCATCGATCACAGTTATTTTTCGATGATCACGGTTGTTCAGAAATACATTCAGTCCCGGCATAAACGGATTAAATACCCGGCAGTGGATTCCGATCCGCTCCATCTTTTTTACAAAATCCGTATTAATAAAGCCAATAGAGCCCATATCATCATAAAATACTCGCACTTCCACGCCTGCCTGTACACGCTCCTCCAGCACTTTCTGGATCTTTTTCCAGGCCTCTGCATCTTCTATCGCATGGTATTCCATAAAAATAAACTTTTCAGCCTTTGACAGTGCTGATAACTGTGCTTCTAATCCCTTTACCGCCTCATCATAATAAACAATATCCGTATTCTGGTATACGGGATAACCTGCATTTTTCCAAATATACTCACTGATATTTCCTGCTTTGGGGATTTTGTTTTTGATATTTTCCAGTTTTTCCCTATTATCCGGCAGAAGCGGCAGAAGCTTTCTGTCGATATCCGCATATCGTTCTCGCATTTTACGGGTTCCGCCATTTAATCCGATCAGCAGATACAGTGCTACACCCATGATCGGAAACACAAGTATCAGAATGATCCACGGCATTTTCATGGAAGAGGTCTGATCGGATGCATATAGTGCCAGAACCAGAATTCCTGCAAAGACTCTAGTCAGCAGATTAACGATCTCCGCATATTCATTCAGCCTTGTGATCACGATAATGATAAAAGCTGCTTCCAATAAAATACAAAGCACCGAAAAGCATAATCGAATGACACCGTTTTTCGTTTTTGCTCTGCCCTCCAGTGTATCCTGTCTCATAAAACCGCCCCTTTCTGCATTGAATGAGAATTTTCTGTTGTGCGTAAGCCTAACTGAATATTCCTGTTGCGTAATAAAATCAACAATTATCGTCTATACTGCAAACAGCGGAGCTCTGACCTGATGATTCCTTGTCCACTGTAATAAAAAATGAAATAAGAAGAAAGCCCTGGAAGCTGCAACTTCGAGGGCTTTTGCTTTTTTGTCCGCATGGACTTATAATCTCTTTGCCTGCGAGCATTATATCATACGCGATTTTTCTTCGCAATATACTCTGTATACTTTTTAAGGTGTTTCTGCTTTTACTGAACTCTTTGCTTCTATCATTGCAATAACTTTCTCCGCTGGATATAACAAAAAAGACCTTCTGCAACCTCAACGGAGAGATTTCCATGATAGAACAGCTCATTGCCGAAGCAACAGAATGTGATTTCAAAGTTGCTCTCGAAACGAATAAGCCAAAAACTGGTTAAAAAACACCCCTTTGATTTTCCAACGAGGCTTGTGACTATTGCAAGTCAACAAAATGCTTGTTTCTACACCCCTTGACCTTTCTTTCTTATTTATAATGAGAAAGAAAGAAAAAGAAAGGAAAGGCAACCTTTTCAAATCTGGATCGAACTGACAGAAGAGATTATCCAGAGGATGCAATCAGAGAATCTTTACTGAACAGCATTGTTCACCGTGATTACTCTTTCAGCGGAAGCAATCTGGTCAATATCTATGAGGATAAGGAATGTTACCGCTCCTTGAATCGTTCCTACATCATCAAGCAAAAGCGGGATAATCATTGTCATAAAGAAATTCAAACTTGCGTCCTCTTTTTCTACGAAGGAAGAAAGCTGATACCCTTGTT
>OGCO01005506.1_pt1 | contig 12202 bp, 12 predicted proteins | sample 1570171 | NCBI WGS metagenome assembly OGCO01 (sample SAMEA4370583, study PRJEB24528) | human gut metagenome | reverse complement strand
ACTTGGTTAAAAGGGGAATTTGACGATGGCTTAGTTTTTCTAAAGAGCGAAGAACGGGGAAAGTGTTTTATTGAATATATTCCTGCTGAAAATGCATGGAATCCTATTATTGCAGATGATTATATGTATATTAACTGTCTTTGGGTTGCCGGAGCTTTTAAAGGGCATCACCAAGGAAATGTGCCTGTCCATAACCGGTCTCATGGAGCACAGAGACGAAGAAACCTACAACCCGAAGATTCCTTCCGGCACCATCGAACTGGAAGCACACAAGATCGATGTGTTGGGAAGAGTATATAAACAGCTTCCTTTCGAGATCCAGACGTCTAAAGAGATCCGGGAAGATGTGAGATTAAAATATCGTTATCTTGACCTTAGAAATGCAAAAGTAAAGGACAACATTGTATTTCGTTCCAAGGTGATCAGTTATCTGCGTCAGAAGATGACGGACATGGGATTTTTGGAGATCCAGACCCCGATCCTGTGTGCTTCTTCTCCCGAGGGCGCCAGAGACTATATTGTTCCCAGTAGAAAATTTAAAGGAAAATTCTATGCGCTGCCCCAGGCACCCCAGCAGTATAAGCAGCTGCTCATGGCTTCCGGTTTTGATAAATATTTCCAGATTGCCCCCTGCTTCCGCGACGAGGATGCCAGAGCAGACAGATCTCCCGGAGAGTTCTATCAGCTGGATTTCGAGATGAGCTTCGTGACTCAGGAGGATGTCTTCAAGGTAGGCGAGGAAGTATTGCATGATACCTTTGTAAAGTTTGCTCCCGAAGGCAGCAGGATCACCGAGACACCGTTCCCCATCATCAGTTACAAACAGGCAATGCTGGAGTTCGGCTGTGACAAGCCGGATCTGCGCAATCCTTTGAGAATTATGGATGTGACGGAGTTTTTCCAGAGCTGTACGTTTAAACCTTTTATCGGCAGAACCGTCCGTGCCATCAAGGTACATGCGGAGATGTCCAAAGGCTTCCATGAGAAGCTGCTAAGCTTTGCAACTTCTCTTGGTATGGGTGGACTTGGTTATCTCGAAGTGGCAGAGGATATGAGCTACAAGGGACCCATCGATAAATTTATTCCCGAAGAGATGAAGGGAGAACTGGCAGAAATGGCAGGACTTTCTGCCGGAGATACCATCTTCTTTATTGCGGACAAAGAGGATAAGGCGAACTACTATGCCGGTCATATCCGTACTGAGCTGGGCGAGAAGCTGGATCTGATCGAGAAGAATGCTTACCGTTTCTGCTATGTGAACGATTTCCCGATGTTTGAGCTGGATCCCGAGACGAAGCAGATCGGATTCACCCACAATCCGTTCTCTATGCCCCAGGGCGGTCTGGAAGCACTGAACACCATGGATCCGCTGGAGATCCTGGCTTATCAGTACGACATCGTATGCAACGGTGTGGAACTCTCCTCCGGCGCAGTACGTAACCATGACATCGAGATCATGAAAAAAGCTTTCGCCATCGCAGGTTATGACGAAGAGACATTAAAGACCAAGTTCGGAGCACTGTATCAGGCATTCCAGTTCGGAGCTCCCCCTCATGCGGGAATGGCTCCCGGCGTGGATCGTATGATCATGCTGCTTCGGAACGAGGATAACATCCGTGAGGTGATCGCTTTCCCTATGAACGGCAATGCACAGGATCTGATGTGCGGGGCTCCCGGCGAAGTGACGGAACAGCAGCTGCGTGAGGTACACATTAAAGTGAGAGATTAGTGCGGAAAGAACAGGAAAGGAATGGAAATTAGTATGGCGAACGTGATCAGTGACGAGACCATAGAATATGTAGGCATTCTGGCAAAACTTGAGCTTTCTGATGAAGAGAAGGAAGCGGCGAAAAAGGATATGGGCAGAATGCTGGACTATATCGACAAATTGAGCGAACTGGATACAACGGGAGTGGAACCTATGTCTCATGTATTCCCGGCTCAGAATGTCTTCCGTGAGGATGTGGTGACCAATGGGGATGAGAGTGAACAGACCCTGGCCAATGCCCCCGGCGAGAAGGACAACATGTTTGTGGTACCAAAGACTTTTGACTAATGTCAAAAGTCCTCGGACTTTCGATTAGAAATCGGGTAGAATACCGCTTTATAACCTGGTTACAGCATTTAGGCGGTAATGGTTTTCCGTCAGACATTAAAAAAGGAGAATGGATATGGATATTTTATCCCTGACAGCAGTAGAGCTGGCTAAGGCGATCCGGGAAGGTAAGACTACGTCGGTGGAAGCCACGCAGGCCGTTCTGGATAAGATCGCAGCCAGCGAAGATACCTACCACTGCTATGTGACCGTAGAACGGGAAAAGGCATTGCAGCAGGCAGCGGAAGTACAGAAAAAAATCGAAGCAGGCGAACTGACCGGGCCTCTGGCCGGGGTTCCCTTTGCTATCAAAGACAATATGTGCACCGAGGGAACCCTGACTACCTGCTCTTCTAAAATCTTAGAGAATTTTGTGCCGACCTTCAGTGCGGAAGCAGTGCTGAATCTGGAAAAGGCAGGCGCAGTGATTCTGGGCAAGACCAATATGGATGAGTTTGCCATGGGCAGCACCACGGAGACTTCTTATTACGGAGTGACAAAGAATCCCAGAAACCCGGAGCATGTGCCCGGCGGTTCCTCCGGCGGCTCTGCAGCGGCAGTGGCAGCGCAGGAATGCTTTGCAGCACTGGGTTCCGATACCGGCGGTTCCATTCGACAGCCCGCATCTTATTGCGGAGTCGTCGGCATGAAACCCACCTACGGAACGGTATCCCGTTACGGACTGATCGCTTATGGTTCCTCTCTGGATCAGATCGGACCGCTGACTAAGGATGTGACAGACTGTGCCACGGTGCTGGAAGCCATTACTTCCCATGATCCCAAAGACTCCACTTCCATGAAAAGGGAGGATACGGATTTTACCTCTGCGCTGGTAGCGGATGTGAAAGGAATGAAGATCGGTATTCCCAGAGATTATTTCGGCGAAGGACTGGATCACGAGGTCAGGGATGCGGTACTGGCAGCAGCGGAAGTATTGAAAGCACAGGGGGCAGAAGTGGAGGAGTTCGACTTAAGTCTGGTGGACTATGCGATTCCCACTTATTATACGATCGCGGCTGCAGAGGCCAGCTCCAACCTGGAGCGTTGTGAAATACGGTTACCGTGCACAGGATGCGGAAGATCTGCATACCATGTACAAGAGAAGCCGTTCTCAGGGCTTTGGTCCCGAGGTAAAGCGTCGTATCATGCTGGGATCCTTTGTATTAAGCTCCGGTTATTATGATGCTTATTACCTGAAGGCACTCCGTGTGAAAGCATTGATCAAGAAGGCTTTTGACGAAGCATTTGCAAAATACGATGTGATCTTAGGACCGGTGGCACCCACTACCGCACCGAAGCTGGGCAGCAGTCTGGCGGATCCCATCAAGATGTATTTGGGAGACATCTACACCATCTCCATCAACCTGGCGGGACTGCCCGGTATCAGCGTTCCCTGCGGCACGGATTCCCAAGGCCTGCCTATCGGCATGCAGCTGATCGGTGACTGCTTCAAAGAGAAGACACTGATCCGTGTAGCCTATACCTATGAACAGAGCGTGAAGTAGAACAACGGAAATATATACACATATGCATAGAAGCAATGCAGATACGGAAAGGTATTTAGCCCTTATCGCAGAATCAAATTTGAAATTTGATTCGCGATTTCTCCGACGGAAGGAATCGTCTGCAGAATGGAGATTATTATGAAAAAAATTTTCATACGACATATTTTTGCTGTAAGTATATTGTCCTGTTGTCTGTTATTCGGAGGATGCAGTCAGAATTCTGACAGAGAGGATACATCCTCCGCCACGACTGCTTCCACCTCCCCGTCTGAGACTGTTGCCGCCCAGCCTGCCGATGTTTCCCCGGATTCCGATTCGTCTGCCATAGAATCCACTTCGGAGGATACCAGGGCACTCACTCTGTCAGTAGTCAATATGTGCGGCATCGAAATCGGTATGGTAGCGGTCATTGATCCCGTGACCGGGGAACAGGTAAATATGGATTCCCTGTCGGATCAGGAATCGATCTCTATGGAAGCAGACTGGCCCTCCTCTGTCAATGAGTTCCAATGGGCTCTCTACAATACTGACGGTGAATTATGCGTTGAGGGGACAACCGATATCAGCAGTGCCCAGGCCACAGTGACTCTTCTTCTGACCGGAGACGGTAATCTGGAAAAAGTTGAAGAGCTCTTCGAGTAATCCGCTTTCCAAGGTCTAAAAAACGACATCCACCGGGAAAATCCCAATGGATGTCTTTTTTGTTATCTTTTATTCTTCGATATCTCCTGCATTTTCTGCCTGAGCCTTCAGCTTCTTCTCATTGTGCTTCTTGTACATTTCATATCCGGTTGCACCGAGGATCAGAATGATCAGCCACCACCACCAGGACATCTTTGCCTGTTCGCTCTCTACGGCAACATCTGCCAGGGGAACAGCCTCTTCTTCGATATTTACGGCTTCCTTGGTCTCTTCCTTATCGGAACCTGCCTGAACGGTTTCCTGTGTATTTGCAGGAGCTGCTTCTGCAAGAGGTGCTGCTTCGTCAGCGATCTGTACAACGGGTGCTGCTGCCTGGTTCTGTGCAACTACGGTTGCCTGTGCTGCGGGTGCTGCTGCCAGTGCAACAGGTGTAACAACTGTTGCTGCCTCTCCGGCGCCGCCTTCCTCTGTATCACCAGCACCCCCGGTCTCACCTTCTCCACCTGCAGGTGTTCCGGGTGTAGGTGCGGGAGTCAGACGCTCGATCGCCTTATCCAACTCTCCGCCTGCCTCATCCAGGCTGTCCAGAATCTCCTTCAGAGTATCTTCTGCATCCTTTTTGTTCTGTTCAGCCACGGTCAGCTTTCCTTCCAGTTCCTCCAGAGCTCCAAGGTTACTGGTTCTGTTACTCTTCAGAGCTTCGATCTCTGCCTTCAGCTCTTCTACCTTGCCCTGTGCATCTTCCACCTTACCCTGTGCGTCCTGTGCATCCTGTAACAGCTTCTGATACTTTTGGGTCAGAGCCTTGGCATCATCTACGAATTTACGATAGGCTTCATCCTTTTGGGTGAGCTTAATGTTGCCCTGAATGTAATTCAGGTTCTGGATGATCTGGCCGGTCAGCACTTCTGCATTTTCATAAGTCTCAGTTCTGACAGCAGTATTGGTTGTGGTCTCTCCGGTTTTCTCCAGATAATCAATCTCATAGGAATAGCTGGTATGAGCAATGGTATCGGTATCTGTAGTCTTCACATTGTACACACCGGTTGCGCCACTTGCTTTTGCCTGTGCCAGTGCTGCATCCTGTACCGCATTCTGTGCCTCCTCAGCAGAGGTCTTCTCATCGGTCTTAACGCTGACACCTGCCACATAGCGGATGGTTGCCTTGCCGAACTTCCAGTCATCCCAGTTGGCACTTACGAAAATACCGCCTTCTGCCTCGACTGCCTTTCTGGCTGCATCTTCCAGCTTCTTGTTCGTAGCTTCTCCATTACCAAACAGGGCTTTGATATCATTCCAAAGAGAACCGAAGGTACTCTGATCGACAGTTTTCTTGGTAACCTTTGCGTAGGTTGCGGATACAGTGCCGGATACGAGGAAGTCGGAATCATCATACCAGTGATCTTCTGTATAGCCGGTTACCTTAAGATCACTGCTTACACCGATCAGGTATAAGTCGTCATCATCGTTAATCTTATTGCTTAACGCCTTCTCCTGCTCTTTCGTAACCTTTGCTACTGCTTCTTCCTCTGTTCTTACACCATAATCCGTCTTTTTATCTGTATGCTTCCATTCAACCTCTTCATCCTTCACATTCACAGTCTTCGTAAAGGTAGGAATGTAGGTTCCGTTACCGGTATAAGTATAATCCGTTTTTTCTGTTCCTGTAACGGTTGCTTCCTTACCGTTATTGGCATTTTCCAATTCCTTTTCCTTTTCAGCAGCTGCAGCATCTCTCTCTGCCTCTGTCTGATACTGTTCGGTAGAAGTGAATTTTGCATCGGTATAGGTGATGGTGGTCACATCAGCGGTCACGGTCTTGATCAGGTTGCCGTTCTCATCCAGTTTCCAGGATTCCTTCTCGGTAGCCTCATTTACATCAGTATCAACCTCGCCGTTTTCGGTCTTCTGGTTATTGTCAGAAATAATGATACTCTCGGTTCCGTCGTTCTTGATCACTTTCTTTCCATCTACTGCAATAATGGTTCCGTCTTTCAGACCTTTTTCCACTTCGGAAACAGTGATAGTATCCCCATTTTCCTTCACATACTGATCCGGATTGGTCTCCTGCGCCGTCTTCCAGTTTACTTCCTCAATTCGCTTCTCAAAGATCACGATATTGTCCTTGGAAGTCTGTTTGTCATCCATCACATAGTTGTAAAACTTTGTCTGCTTATTACCATTCTCATCGGTATAGGTTACTTCAAAATAATTCTTGGTATTATTGTCTTCACCCTGTCTGCGGACAACCTTAATATCATCGGCAGTGATCTTCTGTACCTCGGGCAGATAGTAGTTCTGCATAATGGAAATGAAAAGCTGATCCTCATTTTTCCAGTTCAGTCCATTGTCTCCCTGGGTCAGAGTTTCCTTATCTGCAATATCCAGAGCACCTGCTGCAGACTTATCCACTGCACCCTTTGCAGCCTCCAGAGCCTTTGCCAGTGCTTCTGCATTTTCCTGCGCTGCTTTCAACTCAGTAGCTGCGGCATCTGCATTGGCATCTGCACTGTTTACCGCATCCTCATATGCCTTTTCATAATCCGCCAGTTTCTTTGCGGCTTCTTCATAAGCTGCCTTGGCGGTATTGTACTCCCCAAGCTTTGCGTCAAAATCTACCTGTGCCTGATCCACGGTAGTCTTTACTTCTTCATAGGCAGCATTGGCATCGGTGATAGAAGCAGCATCCTTGATATTCTCGATCTGTCCATTTACCTTATTCTGGGCAGCCTGCATGGCATCCTTCGCGTCTGCCGCAGTCTGTCCTGCATTTGCCGCAGCATCAGCTGCCTTATTCAGTTCTGCGTCGGACAGCTTGTCATTGGCTTCCGCAACCCCCAGCGCAGTATCTGCATTCTCTACGGCAGACTCTGCGTCCTTCAGGGATGAACCGCCTTCAACAGTCTTATCCTCTACTTTGGCATTGGCATCCAGAATGTCCTGAGACAGATCCTTTCCCCCGGCATCCTTCACATCTCCGGCTGCCACCTTGTCAACCACTTCCGCCTTCACATCAGCGGCACTCTTTTCGGCGCCCTCTACAGCCTTGTCAGCATCTTTTGCGGCTGCTTCCGCCTGATCGCATACACCGGCTTCCGGTGTCACTGTAATGTTCTTATCCTCGTTTCCTTCGGAAGAATTCCCCTCTCCTTCTGCTGCCAGTGCAGTCAACGGTGAAGATGCCATCAGCATTGCGGAAATGCCGATCGCCATAGCACGAATCACTTTTTCGTTCTTACTGTTTTTTCTCATATGATTTTTCCTCTCCATTCTATTTTTCAACAATATGTTCAAATAAATACTGCAGCACCTCCGGCGTGAACTTCTTTGCCGAAATAGCTACTTTAAAATTTCCGTCTTCTTGCTCCTCCTGTCTGGTGACATCTGCATACATGATCATCGTATCCGCTACGATTATGATGTCTTTCCCCTTAAGGTCAGGAGATCCTGCCGGCATCGTAAAAGCTATGCCCAGCGGACTGACATTCCGGGTCTCCACAAAAATGCTTTCCCCGGTATCACATACCACGATAACACTCTTTGCCTGGTAGCCCACACGGTCGATCCGTCTTCGTTCTTCCATGTCCCCTTTTGCTCCTTTCTTCCAGAGATGCCTGTTAAAACGCCCCTTTTATTCTGTCTTATCTATTAAGACTCTCCGTCTCAGAAAAAAGGTTCAGAAAAACAGAAATATTTTTCTTTTTTTTTACATTTTTTTCAAAACATTGTATTCTTAGCATTTTTCCCATCCCTTTTCCTTACACTCACCTCCATGGCCAGCAGATCCGCAAGCAGGATCATCCCTCCCAGCACCGCCGCCAACGGTTCTCTCCACCATCCATATCCAAACAATACCACGGCACCGGTCATTCCTACCCAGTTCACCCGGGTTCCATGCATCTTCATTCCACCTCTTCTGCCTCTCTTTCTAATACGCATCCGCATGCTTTAACAACACTGTCACCGTCTTGCACAAAATCCGGATATCCTCCATCAGTGACCAGTTATCAATATATTCCACATCCAGCTCCACAATCTTTTCGAAATCCGTCACCAGACTCCTGCCGTTCACCTGCCACATGCCCGTCAAGCCCGGCTTGATACTGATCCGCCGCCACTGCCTTGTGCCGTATTTCTCCACCTCGTCCGGGGTCGGCGGTCTCGTTCCCACCAGACTCATGGAACCTCCCAACACATTAAAAAACTGTGGCAGCTCATCAATGCTTAAATTCCGCAGGATCCTGCCCACCCGGGTGATCCGGGGATCCTCCCGGATCTTGAACATTACGCCCCCCGCGATCTCATTTTGCGACAGCAGCTCTGACTTTCTCTCTTCCGCATCCACATACATGCTACGGAATTTATAGATCTGAAATGTCCTGCCGTTTTTCCCGACCCGGGTCTGCCGGAAGATCACAGGACCGGGGGAATCCAGCTTAATGGCCAGCGCCGCCAATAACATCACCGGAGAAAACAAAACGATCCCTGCCAGGCCTCCTGCCACATCCATGATCCGTTTTATCACCTGTTCTCCGGTATTCAACGTCACCGTATGGTAGGTGATGACCGGATAGGTTCCCACACAGCTTACATAACTGTCGGCTCTGCGCCTCTTATAGAAATCCACCACCATCCGTACCGTCACCCCCATATCAATGCACAGATCCACATATTTCTGCATGGAAAAAAGCTGTTCCTCGCGCTTTTGCAGAATATAGATCTGATCCAGATGGTACCGGCGGATCAGCATTTCCAGATTTTCCAGACTTCCCAGATATTCTCCTGCATCTCCTTCTGAAATCTGTGCCAGTTCCTGTGCCGATGCCGCAATATACCCCACAAGCTCCATGGGGATGCTGGTCTTCTTCAAAAAATACCGAAACTTGTTGTACTGCGCCCTTCTTCCCACAAATGCGGTACGCGGCACTTCCCCGCGATTTCTTTCCATGTCTCTGCAGCATCTGCCGTGTCTCAGCAACGGTACGCTTTCCAGACTGTACGCCAGGATCAGAAACAGAAAATATCCCCTCTGATCCTCTGTAATGTATGGCAGCAGGACCACGGTTGCCGCTGTTGCCACCAGAAACGATCCTGTTCTGCGCCGCTGTATCCTGTCCGGATAACCGAACAGGGTCACATTATACAGATATTGCTCTTCCTTTCCCAATACATAAAGCAGCACGAATATCGCTGCCAGCCCTGTCATACCCCCAAGTGTCCGAAGGCTCCATGCTCTTCCCATAAATAACACAGCCACTCCATAAGCCACCAGAAGCCGCAGCATATCCTTTACTATGTGTCCGATATCCTTATTTGCACTCGTATTTGACCGATTCATTTTTCTCCCCCTTCTCGTGTCACTTTTTCATCCGGTCTGTCGTTTTCCGCTGTCCTTTGTCTCTCTCTGTCGACCTTCCTTTGGTGACAATCGTTTTTCCCCCATGCTAAAATAGCACCAGCAAAGGAGGTAAGATAATACTATGTTCAAGCTTGTACTGATCGATGATGATGCCGAAGTGCTGGCGATCAATCAGAAATATCTCACCGGTGCGGGATTCACCGTGTATACTGCCATCTCCCCCCGGGAAGGCGTCTTATCCATTCGAAAGAATCTTCCGGATTGTATCTTACTGGATGTTATGCTGCCCGAAGCCGACGGTTACCGGGTGTGCCGTTACATCCGCTCTTTTTCCTCTGTGCCGATCCTGTTTCTCACTGCCAGAAGTTCCGAGGAAGATGTGATCCGGGGACTTACCTGCGGCGGGGACGATTATCTGGTCAAACCCTACAGTCTCCGGGAGCTGAAAGCCCGGGTGGACCTCCTGATCCGCAGGCGCAGACAACTGGCGCAGGCTTCTTCCGATCTGGTACTGCCGATCGGAAATCTTTCCATCGACAGGGTAGCCCACAAGGCCTTCTACCGGGAACAGGATCTGTGTCTCGCCAACCGGGAATATGAAGTCCTGCTGTATCTGGCAGAACACCCGGATCGGGACATCACCTTCGAGGAACTGGGAACGGCTCTCTTCGGTGTCTACCGGGAAAGTGACAGACGCAGCGTTATGGTCAATGTCAGCCGTCTCCGCAAACGTTTCGAGGGCAATTACGAATTGGAGAACCGCATCGAGACCGTCTGGTCCAAAGGGTATCGTTTTGTGAAAGGAGGTATCTGACCATGGCACAAAATTCCCGCCCCGTTTTCCGTTCTCCCTCTCTCGAACAGGAGACCGTGGAAGAACTGTCCCGCAGGCTGCTGGAAATCACCGCACAGTTAAATGCCAGCAATCGCTCCCTGCAGCACCTGCAACAGGAACGTACGGAAATGCTGGCCAATCTCTCCCATGATCTGCGGGCTCCCCTCACTGCCATCCGCAGTGCCGTGGATTATCTTACTTCCGGACAGTCTCTGTCTGCACAGGATATCGAAGGTGCCCTCACCCTGATCGATCACCGGACTGGGACACTGGAACATCTGATCCGGGATATGTACGAGTTGTTCACTCTGGAGGATCCTTCCCACGCCTTTTCCTTTCAGGAACTGGATGCCCCGGCCTTTCTGGAAGAATATTTCTATACCGCACTTCCGGACAGCCACTATGCCGGTCATCTTCTCTGTTTATCTGTATCGCAGGATCTCCATGCCACCCTTTTTGCAGATCCCGGAAAACTGATACGGATTCTGGACAATCTGCTCGGCAATGCCGCAAAATATGCTCCCGCCGGAACGAAAATCACTCTGTCTGCCGCGCCTTCCGCTGACCTTACTTCTCTCCGGATCTCCGTGACCGATGAGGGGCCCGGCATTCCGCCGGAGGACCTCGAGCGGATCTTTAACCGCACCTACACCGTCTCCTCCGCCAGAACTCCCGGTTCTGCCACCGGCAGTGGTCTGGGACTGGCCATTGTAAAGACGATCACAGAACGTCACGGCGGAACCGTGTCCTGCGAAAATGCCTCCGGTGCAGGCAGTATCTTTTCTGTGACACTTCCTGCAAAATTCTTACAATCATGATACATTTCTTTACTTCCGCCCCTGTGTTCCCTATGCTGTAGTCACACAGGGACTTTCCCCGTGTACATCTCTGCATAAGGCAGACGGAAAGGAGAATTCTTATGAAGCATTGGACACAACCTGAACTGATGGAACTGAAGGTATCCGAGACCGCCTGTGGATGGTTTCCCTGGTACCCCGGATATCCCGGCGGAGGAGGACATCATCCCGGACACCATCCCGGTGGCGGCGACTGTCAGCCCCCGCAGCCTTCTGAGGAACCGGAAGAGTTCTTAAGCTGACACGACGTTTCGCAGTGCGTGTACTTCCGCTGCCACCTCGGCAGTGGAATCACCTGCTGCCGGTCTCCTTATCCAAAAGACCGGTATCTGCTCCGCTATTTTCAGGCAGTTCTGCCAGATTTCCATTCCCGGATCCTGTTTTTTCCACAGATGTCTTAAGAACAGATTGTCTTTATACACGATCATGCTGTCGGGGCCTGTGATTTTTTCTGCTTTTATCTTCCCGGACTTATCTTCCGCCTCTTTTTTCCATCGGATTCCCAGAAAAACAAATCGTTCCAGTCTGGCCTTTTCCCTTTGAAATACCCCGGTACAGGGCACCAGAAATTTGTCCTTTTTTTCATCAATATACAAAAGTTCTTCCGGGGGATATCCCTGCCTCAGCACCACATCCCTGCACAGCTTCATATAAGGAAAAGCCGGATACACCCACACCCCTTCTTTTCCGGAAATGTCCACCACTGCCATATCGTCTGCCAGAAAACGATACCCCCGTTTCAGCAGTTCTGCCGTCAGTGTGGACTTGCCCGCGCCACTCTCTCCAGCGATCAGGATCGCACCACCTTCCGGAGTTGCCAGCGCACTGCAATGGATGGGAAGTTTTCCCTGCTGAAGGCTGAGCATTGCTATTCCAAAGCCCAGCAGATAGGTTCGTACCGCTCCGGGA
>OGCO01005505.1_pt1 | contig 12209 bp, 10 predicted proteins | sample 1570171 | NCBI WGS metagenome assembly OGCO01 (sample SAMEA4370583, study PRJEB24528) | human gut metagenome | reverse complement strand
TCGACGCAGCCTTTATCGTGGCCGGTGCTCCGACGACCGCCGTTACCGACCTTGCCACCACCAAGGACGTTTACCTCGTCTCCCTCGATGACGAGCATGTCGACCAGCTTCTTGCCAAGTGCCCGTACTACACCAAGGTCACCATCGGCAAGGACGTCTATGGTCTGGATTCCGACACCGTGACCGTTGCGGTCGGCGCAGTCATCCTTGCGCGCGACGACGTTTCTGAGGACGCCATCTACGCGCTCGTGGCCGATATCTTCGACAACGCGGCCAGCCTGACCGACACCCACGCCAAGTACGCCGAGATCAGCACCGAGTACGGCGCTTCCATCACCTCTGTCCCCTATCATCCGGGCGCTGCCAAGTACTTCGCGGAAAAGGGCTTTGAGCTCCCCACCAAGTAAATCTTAACGCGTTTTACACGGTTTTCACAACTACGGCAGGGATCCCCTGCCGTAGTTGTCGCGCAAATCTGAAGAAAAGAAGGAGAGATGCACCTTGTCCCAGACTCCCGACAAGAACACCCCTGTGACTGCCAGCGACGACGCGCAGAACATTGCCGCCGACGTTGATGAGGTCATGCGCAAATATGACCGCGAATCCAACACCCGGATCTGGTCCGGCTGGCAGGCTGCCGTGATCAAGGTCTTTATGGCCGCCTTTGCCCTGCTGTGCATTTGCATGACGCTGTTTTCCACGGCCATGCCGGAGATCCGCCTGCCCGGCTTCATGGGCTTTATCGTGCTCGCGGGCTTCCTCAATTTCCCCGCCAGCAAGCACCATGTGAAGCCGAATTACCTGCCCTGGTACGACATCTTGCTGATGGTGATCGGCGCGGGCTGCTTCTTCTATTTTGCCTTCAACGCGATGACGATGATCAAGCTCGCCACGCGCATCCAGCCCATCCATGTCGTCATCGGCGTCGTCGGCATTCTGGTGCTCGTCGAGCTGTGCCGCCGCTGCGTGGGTCTGCCGATCCTGGTCGTGGCGGGTCTTCTGATCGTCTATGCGTTCTATAACCAGCTGAGCTACAACGCCAGCTTCTATCAGGCGCTCAAGAACATCATCTACAAGCTGTTCTACACCACGAGCGGTGTCATCGGCACGCCGATCAGCGTCTGCTATACCTACATCGTGCTGTTCATCATCTTCGGCGCGTTCCTCGAGCGCACGGGCATTGCGAATTTCTTCATTTCGTTTGCCAACCGCCTGACCGGCTGGTCCTCCGGCGGCCCGGCGAAGGTGGCGGTCATCTCGTCCGCGCTGTGCGGCATGGTGTCCGGCTCGTCCGTGGGCAACACGGTCACGACCGGCTCGTTCACCATCCCGATGATGAAAAAGACCGGCTACAAGCCGGAATTCGCCGGTGCGGTCGAGGCTGCGGCCTCCACCGGCGGACAGATCATGCCGCCGATCATGGGTGCAGCCGCCTTCCTGATGGCGGAGATGGTAGGCGTCCAGTACAGTGAGATCGCCATGCGGGCCATCTTCCCGGCGCTTTTATATTTCACTGGTATCTTTATTACGGTACACCTGGAAGCCAAACGGCTGGGCTTAAAGGGCATCGCCAAAGAGGACCTGCCCAAATTCGTTCCTCTGTTCATCCGTCAGGGATACCTGCTGATCCCGCTGGTGACGCTGGTGGCCATGGTCATGATGGGCTACACCATGTCCCGTTCAGCCGTGATCGCCACACTGTTGGCGATCCTGGTGAGCATCCCCAATAAAAGTACCCGTATGAATCCCACGCGGTTTGTGAACGCTCTGGAAACGGGCGGAAAGAATACTCTTTCCGTGGCCGTGGCCTGCGGCATCGCCGGGATCATCGCCGGTGTGGTTACTATGACCGGTCTGGGACAGATCCTGATCTCTGCCATCGTCAGTGTGGCCGGTGACCGTGTGATCATCGCCCTGTTCCTTACGATGCTGACGTGTATCGTCCTGGGTATGGGCGTTCCCACCACTGCCAACTACATCATCATGGCCACCACCTGTGCCCCTATTCTGGTAAACGGTATGGGGATCAATAAGATCGCGGCCAATATGTTTGTATTCTATTTCGGCATTGTGGCGGATATTACGCCTCCGGTGGCCCTGGCAGCCTATGCAGGCTCTGCCATTGCCAAATCCAATCCCATGAAGACGGCTTTAAACGCTTCCCGTCTTGCAATCGCGGCCTTCATCGTGCCGTATATCTTCGCCTTTAACCCGGCGATGCTGTTCATTGACGCAGACGTGGTCCAGGTGGTGATCATCATCGTCACCTCACTGGTGGGCCTGACCGGCGTGGCCGGAGGCCTGGAGGGCTATATGGTGACCAATATGAATCCCATCCAGAGGATCCTGGCCGTGGTCGGCGGTCTCTGCCTGATCATTCCAGGCACGATCACAGACCTGGCGGGGATCGCCATTGTAGGAGCCTCTGTGGTCTGGCAGCTTGCAGATAAAAAGAAGCGGGCTGCGGCGTAGGAGATAAACAGCGGAAGAGGATCCAACAGAAGATAAAAAAATAGGGAGCCCGCACCAGCCGGTGTGCGGGCTCCCTTCTTGCACAAATAGAAGGAATTTGTATGCGGATTATTTCTCTTCCTTATAATTGCTCAGATCATAAGGCGTGGAGAGGATCACAATGGCGGCCACAGTGATGATGATCCCCAGGATCATGAGGACGCCGGATCCATTATGTAAAAATTTCATGACTGCTCCAATGGGGATCAGCGCGTTTCCGATGAACAGAAGGATCAGGAAATATACGCGTCCCAGAAGCTTTCCGTGTTTGGAATCTAAAAATTTCTGAATGTTCATTATGCTGGCCACACTCCCATCTTACTCATGATAAAGGTGATAAATACAATGTTCAGGACCGAAATGCAGGCAAGGATGCCGGCGTTGAAGAATCTGGACTGGATGACCTTTTTGCCCAGGTATCTGGGATCATTGCCCAGGAGATACCAGGAGTTGCCGGAGATCCAGTTAAATAAGGACTGCATGGCGGCGATGAATACGACCACCATCACAGGCTTTCCAAAGAATGCGCCTAAGAAGCCGATCTGGGGAGCCAGGACGATGAACGGATGGTACCAGGCCTTGGTGTCCTTCTTTACATTTGTGGACTGATAGAAGGAGGTGGCGCAGGTAACGCTCAGGCCGATCATGGAAGAGCACACAAGGGCGATGATACCGATGTAGAAGCCCAGCTGGATCCAGATGGACGGAATTACGGAAACCAGGGCATTGCAGAGCGCTGTGGAGTCGGTGGGGATCCCTTCCTGTCCGGCAAAAGCCTCGGCAAAGGCGATGGAAACGAAGGAAAGCACCAGAGTCACCGGGATCAGTCCGCCGAACACGGCGTCAAAGCGGCCCAGAGTCTCATGGTTTTCAGAATATCCGCGGGATTCCATACCGTTGTTGAACAGTACCCAGTCCATGACGCCGATTCCGCTGGGCAGTGTCGGGATCAGAAGTCCTTTGATCATGGCCTTAAAGTCCACGCCGGTGACACAGAGAACAGCGCCGAATACCACCAGCATGATGCCAATGAGGATCTTCATGGCGTTTTCTACGATCTTAACGCCCTTGGGGTTATCGCCGGAGCCGTACATTAAGGAAAGAGGTACGGAGATGGCAACCAGTAAGATCCAGCTGATTTTCTTGTGAACATTGACGTTCACCACCGAGAACAGGGCGGTAACAGCGTCTGCGCCCAGGGCGTACTGGCCGAAGTTATAAACGATCGATGCGACGAAGCAGGCCACGAGTCCGGTGGCAAAGCTTCCGAAAAATTTTCCATGGAATTTATCCTGGGCCTTGATGACAGAGATCTCCGATGCGGTCACGAACCGGGTGGCCAGGGCCAGCATAAAAAGGCCCAGGGCGAAGGAGTACAGCGGGATCCAGAGCATGTCGTAGCCGTAGGCGGCGCCCAGGGTCACGGAGCTGGCAAAGGAGCCGGCGCCCAGGGTAAAGGCAGCGTTCATAAAGCCCGGTCCAGAAAGCTTGCAGTAGCCAAAGAATTTCTGAAGGGGCGGCTTTTTATTTAATTCCTGCAAAAACGCCTTTTCTTTCAGGGCGTTTTCTGAGTAACGTGGATTCACTTCCGTTCCGTTCATGTTTACATCCTCCTGATTATTTGGTCTGGTCTTCCAGACAGGTCACGATCATTTCGCATGGAGCGCAGGGACCGTCGGTGAAGAGCGCAGGGCGCTTAAAGTCGATCTTTCCGAAAAAGGCCTCGTTGAGGGCAATGTCGATCTCCTCGCAGTAGAGCTTTCCGGCGTTTTCAAGTCCGATCTCACGAAAAGCCGTGGAAAACGGACAGACGCGGTTGATCTCTCTCAGTGTATTCCCCTCCACGAAAGAGTCGCAGTCCCACGCCTCATTGGCCGGATAATCGGAATATTCCTCCACCGTGTGGAAGGTGACTTCCTTTCCGTCCTTTTTGATGTTTTCGATGATCTTCTGGGCCCTCATGTTGGCGAAGCGGCGTACCGCGCGCTTTACGACGGCTTCTCCCTTTTCCTGTCCCATTTCCTGGAGCACCTCATCGGCCATGACCGCAAACAGCTTTGCCATGGTCTCCGTGACCTTTCCCACGGGATCCTGTGGGTTGTACATCCTTTCCCCCTCCTTTTCATTTTTATGAAAATTTTATGGATTACAGAAAAAGTTTAGCATTTTAAAAGCCAGAAGTGGGCATAAATGATGCAAAAGGCAGGAAAAATGTAGTGAAAATCCGTCAGACTGCACAAGAGGACGGGGCCACGCCGAACAGGACAAAGGAAACCTCAAAGCGGCCGTCCTGTGCCTTGAGATTTAAGGTCCCGCCGTAGCCGGCCACAGCCTCCCGGACGTTGGGGAGCCCCAGGCCATGGCCCTCAGAATCCGGCTTGGTGGTGGCAAAGCCGGAGCGGATGGAGGCATCCGGATCCATGGAATTACAGATGCCGCAGACCAGCATCCCCTTTTTATACAGGAGCTTTACCAGGATCCTTTTTTCAGAGTCCCCGCTCTGGTTTAAACAGGCTTCGATGGCATTTTCCAGGATATTGCCGAAAATGATGCCGCAGTCCACCATGTCGATCTTCATGTTTTTTACCACCATGATCTCGGTGTCCACCTGGATCCCGCTGGCGGCTGCCTGGTCCAGCTTGGAGGTAAGGACCGCGTCCAGAAATGGATTGCCGGTGCTGACAAGCTGACGGGAGCGGGTATGGAGCTCCAGCTGGTCCCGGATCCTGGAGGTGTAGTCCAGGGCCTCAGCCGTTTTCCCGGAGGCCAGGAGGGTCTGGACCATCTGCCAGTGGTTCTTCATATCATGACGCAGCTTCCGGTACTGGCTTTCCCGCCCCTCGATGGCCTTATAGTGGCGGACCTGCTCATTGAGCTGCTGCTCCAGATTTTTCCGCTCCAGGCTCTGACGGTAGATCCGGGCGGTCTCCGGCACCAGCAGGACCAGGTTATAAAGGATCAGCAGAACAGCTCCGGTGACCAGGCTGCGGATGGCGACTACGGGCTGGAAATTGTAAAACAGCAGATAGATGAAAAAGGTAAAAAAGCTGATGACGATCCCGATGTAGACCGTGTGCATCTTCCTGTTTTCCGATACCTCAGCGCTGAGATAGCAGATGCAGACCATAAGGGTGCAGATGAACAGGAACCAGAGGGACTGCTCCAGCCGGTAAAAGGGGACGTAGCCGGCCATGATCACCGCCACAGAGAGGATCAGGACCGCAAAGTGGAACAGACAGAGAAAGGTAAAGATCCCCGGATAGGTTTTGGGAAATTCCAGGGAGATGTACCGGTATAAAAGCACCGGGATGATGAAGATGGCAACACATTTGACGGTGTCGATGGCGTAGCCGCTGAGCACGGAGCTGGCCAGGGAGGATTCACAGAGGATCCAGACGGCAAAGCCTAAAAAGCAGAAGCCGATGGCGGAAACGCAAGTCTGTATTTTGTATACATAACGGAATACGGAGCCCGCCAGAAGGATCACCAGGGCAACAAAAAATAAGACTCCGGAGGTGATGAGATGGAGGGGGCCGGACATGGCCAGGTTATTGAACAGGGCGTTCCGGGAGCCAAAGCAGATCCGTGGGGTCTTGTGGATCTCATATTCGGCAGCAGGAGCCGGGGCGTCCCCTAAAAAAGCAGGCTCAAACTGGACCTCCAGGCGGGACAGGGAGAGAGCGCCGGACGGGTCCAGGGGGATCAGAAACCAGGTATCGGGACTGATCTCAAGAACCTCACAGTCCTCCGGGACCGGGATCTCCCGGCCGTCCGCCAGGACTCGGGACGGCTTCTGGCCGCTGACTGCCAGGAAGGGCCGTTCCACCCGGTCGCCGGGAAGGGCGCAGGAAAACGACAGGACGCCCTTCCGGGCCTCCCGATGGTCAAAATGGACGATGCTTCCAGAGCTTGTGAGCTCCAGAAACGTATGGTAGGAATCCGTGGGCCGTTCCTTTTGGATGGAAAGCAGGAACAGCCAGGAGATATACAAAAACAGCAGCCAGAAGGCATGGTAGATGCGGTTTGCCACAGCTCCTCCTCTCTGCTCAGACCATGGAAAGGCCGTTGAGCAGGTAATTCTGGTAATGCTCCCGGGAATCGGCGTACTTCTGGCCGATGGGGATCACAGTCCGGTCGATGCAGACAAATTCTTTTCCACTGAGATAATCCACATTTTCAAAGTTTACGATATAGGAGCGGTGGACCCGGTGAAAGGATTCCGGCGGGAGCTGCTGCTCCAGGTCAGAGATATTTCCATAAAATTCAATGGGCGGCCCGGCCTTCACATGGATCTCGATGATCCGGTTCTTTACCTCGAAAAAAATAATGTCCGTCAGGAGGACAGAGCCAATGGTCTTTCCAAATTTATATGTAAATTTTTCCTTCCGCCCCTTTTCAGCCAGGGAAACGGCTTTTAAAAAGACCTTTTCGATCTTCTCCGTCCGCATGTCCTGCTTTAACAGGTAGTGGAGGGGCATCACGTCCAGGGCCTCGAAAACATGCTCCTTGCTGACCGTGAGAAAGATGATCTGGGCGGTGGGATTTATGGCGCGGAGTTTGGCGGCAGTTTCAATGCCGTTGAGCTTTTTCATCAGGATGTCCAGAAAAAAGATGTCAGTGGTCCGGTTTTTATCGTCTGGATCGAAGAGCAGCTCCTCGCCGGAGGAGCAGCAGGATACGGAGGCGGCGATGCTGTGCTTTTGGCAGAGCTCCTGGATCAGACCACAGAGCTCGTCCCGCATGGCGTCGCTGTCGTCGCAGATGCAGATATGGATCATAGGATGTTTTCCCCCTTTTCCTTTTTAATACTGATTATATCATTCTATGATGTTTGGGTCAAAAGGCTTTTTGACCTTTTGACCCTGGCATCATTACACAGGAGAACGGGGAAGATCATCAGAACACCAGATTCACCAGCATACAGAGGAGGACGCCGATCCCGGTGGGCAGAAGGATGGATACGGCGGTCCATTTTAAGCTTCCCGTCTCCTTCTTTATGGTGAGGCAGGTGGTGGAGCAGGGCCAGTGGAACAGGGAGAAAACAGCCATGCAGACAGCGGTCTTGACGGTCCACCCGTTGGCGGACAGCAGGCTTAAGATGGCCGTTTTATCGTCCATGGGGGCCAGGACGCCGCTCTGTAAATAGGCCATGAGGATAATGGGCAGGACGATCTCATTGGCGGGAAAGCCCAGGATAAAGGCCATGAGGATGATGCCGTCCAGTCCCATAAGGGCCCCAAGAGGATCCAGAAAGCCCGCAATGTGCATAAGGAGGCTTTCTCCGCCCACGGTCAGATTGGCCAGAAGCCAGATCACCAGACCGGCCGGGGCGGCCACAGCCACGGCCCGGCCCAGGACGAACAGGGTCCGGTCAAAGATGGAGCGGACGATGACCTTTCCCGGCTGGGGGCGGCGGTAGGGCGGAAGCTCCAGGGTAAAGGACGAGGGAACGCCCTTTAAAAGCGTCCTGGATAACAGGAATGAGGCCCCAAGGGTGGCCAGGATGGCTGCCAGGATAAAAAGCGTCAGCACCAGGGCGGTCAGCAGGGAGGAGAGCACCGGATTTTCCATCGGAAGCCCTGCCCAGACGCCGCCTCCGGCTCCCAGAAGGGCGATCATGGTCAGCAGCAGGGGGAACCGGCCGTTGCAGGGCATGAGGCTGTTGGTGAGGATGGCGATGAGCCGTTCCCTGGGGGAGTCGATGATCCTGCATCCCACCACCCCGGCGGCGTTGCAGCCCAGGCCCATGGCCATGGTCAGGCACTGCTTTCCGCAGGCGCTGCATTTGTGGAAGGCACCGTCCATATTAAAGGCCGCCCGGGGCAGATACCCCAGATCCTCCAGCAGAGTGAACAGAGGAAAAAAGATGGCCATGGGAGGCAGCATGACGGACACGATCCAGGCCACCACCCGGTATACGCCGAAAACAGCCATGTCGATGAACCACTGGGGGAGGCCTATGGAAAGGGCGGCCTCAGCCAGCCGCGGCTCCAGGGAGAAAAACAGGTCCCACAGCATGGAGGACGGGTAATTGGCCCCGGTGATGGTGAGCCAGAAGATCCCCAGAAGCAGCAGTACCATGACCGCCGTACCGGTGAAGGGGCCGGTGAGGATCCGGTCCAGACGCTCTTCCCTTTTTCTGTAATGTTCCTTTGTATAGGTGACCGCCTGGGCCGCCAGGTCTTTGGGGGAGAAGGCGGAGGGGAGCCTCCGGTACGGAGAGCCCAGGGAGCAGGAGGCGCAGGCACAGGGGCATGAGGCGGCCAGGGAGGCCAGCAGCTTCTTTAAGGTTAACAGGCCTTTGGCCGTCCGGCCGCAGCAGGGAGTCACAGGGATCCCCAGGGAACGCTCCAGGGCCTTAAAATCGATCCGGATCCCCTTTTTTTCAGCCTCATCGCAGAGATTGACGCAGAGGACCGCCTGGGGCATGGGACCAGCCTCCTCTCTGTGCTCCAGCAGCCCTGCGGCCTGGGACAGCAGATACAGCCCCCGCTCCAGGCAGGTGGCGTCGCAGACCACAAGCAGAAAGTCGTAGTCCTCGTTTAAAATAAAATCCTTTGTCAGCTCCTCCTCAGCGGAACGGGTATCAAAGGAGTAGATGCCGGGAAGGTCCACGGCGGAAAAATCCTGGCCGCCATAGGAAAACTGTCCCATGGCGCAGGAGACGGTGACTCCGGCCCAGTTGCCGGTGTGCTGGCGGAGCCGGGTCAGACCGTTGAAAATGGTGCTTTTTCCCACGTTTGGGTTGCCCATCAGGGCCACGCGCCGCGTCATGAGAGGGCCTCCACCAGGATCATGCGGCTGTCCTCCTCCCGGAGGGCGATGACAGCCCCGCGGACCAGATAGGCGGCAATGTTCCCTTTCCGTTTCCGGAGCACGCAGGTGACGGCCTCCTCCGGCTCAAAGCCCAGGTCAGAAAGCCGCCCGGCCATTAACGGCGGATTGGCCAGTGCCAGGATCTTTGCGGATCCTCCTGTATTTATACTGCTCAATGGTAGTACCATGAAATCACTCACTCGCACGTTGCTTATGAGTGAGATATGAAAAAGCGGGCGGCTTTGTGCCTGTACAGGGCGGGGGAGCCGGGGAACACCGGAACCAGTGCAGGGGACCGGGGATCAGAGGATCACGGGAACCGGCGCGTCAAGCTTCATGGAGCGGTCTGTGACGGCGCAGTCATAGGCCCAGATATGGACGCCGTTTTCCTTCGCCTTTTTTAGTGCATCGGCAAATTCCGGGTGGCGTTCCCGGTGGGGGGAAAAAGCATGAACGCCCTTCATCTGGATCACAAAAAGAGCGGCCGCTCCGTATCCATCCTTTACGGCCTGCGCAAGGCCCTCCAGGTGACGGATCCCCCGCTCCGTGGGCGCGTCCGGGAACATGGCCGTACCGTCCATATCCAGGGTCACGCCCTTTACCTCCATGAACCAGGGAGAGCCGCCGCAGGAAAAGGCCAGATCGAACCGGGAGTCCCCATAGCGGACCTCCCGCTTTACATGGTCCGGCCTGGGACAGAAGGGAAGCCCCTCTCCGGCGGTGAGCCATTCCCACGCCGTCTGGTTGGGGGCCTGGGAGTCAATATTGACCCACTGCGGCCCCTGGGCGGTCTCTTTTTTTACAGCGATCAGCGAGTATTCTGTTTTCCTTCCCTGGGCCATGGCGTCTGGATGGAACTGCACCGCCGCCGGGACGCCTGGGATCAGGAGCTCTCCCAGTCTTCCGGTATTTTTTACATGGCAGACCGCCTCGTTTCCGTTCAGAAGGACCCGGGCCAGGAACCGGTTGGGACGGGAAAGGAAAACGGCCTGCATTACATTTTCATAGATCATAGGAAAATACCTCCGTCCCTGGATTATAGCATAAATGGAGCAGATTTAATATTAATAAAGGAAACTGTGAAATCAATCTTTTCAAACCTGGAGAAATAAGGTATAATCACCTTGAGTATACAGCGCCGGCTTATGATGCGGCCTGAAACAATATGACGCAAATGGAGGTCCAAGATTATGTTAGTAACAGCGAAAGAAATGCTTGCAAAGGCAAGAGACGGAAAATATGCAGTAGGCCATTTCAACATCAACAACCTGGAGTGGACAAAGGCGATCCTTCAGACAGCGGAAGAATTAAGATCTCCGGTGATCCTTGGGGTTTCCGAGGGCGCTGGAAAGTATATGGGCGGATATAAGACCGTTGTGGGAATGGTCAATGGTATGCTGGAGGAATTAAACATCACAGTTCCCGTTGCCCTTCACCTGGACCATGGCAGCTATGAGGGCTGCTTAAAGTGCATCGAAGCCGGATTTTCTTCCATTATGTTCGACGGCTCCCACTATCCCATCGAGGAGAACGTGGAGAAGACCAAGGAGCTGATCCGCATCTGCCGTGAAAAGGGCATGTCCCTGGAGGCTGAGGTCGGCGCCATCGGCGGTGAGGAAGACGGTGTAGTTGGTATGGGCGAGTGCGCAGATCCCAACGAATGTAAGATGATCGCAGACCTGGGCGTTGATATGCTGGCTGCGGGAATCGGAAATATCCATGGAAAATACCCGGCCAACTGGCAGGGCTTAAGCTTCGAGACCCTTGCGGCAGTGAAGGAGAAGGTGGGCGATATGCCTCTGGTGCTTCACGGCGGTACAGGGATCCCGGAGGATATGATCAAGAAGGCCATTTCCCTGGGCGTTGCAAAGATCAATGTAAATACCGAGTGCCAGCTGGCATTTGCCGATGCTACGAGAAAGTACATCGAAGCAGGAAAGGATCTGGAAGGAAAGGGCTTTGACCCGAGAAAGCTTCTGGCTCCCGGCGCAGCGGCCATCAAAGAGACTGTGAAGACCAAAATGGAGCTGTTCGGTTCCATTGGCAAGGCAGAATAAAAGACGCGTGCGGCAATCAGACGTTCTCCCTTTTTGGGAGAACGTTTTTGCAAATCTGGCTGGGCCAGTATACATGAGGAGGAAAAATCTATGAGCGAGGCCATCCATGTGGCAGAAATTTTTGGAGAAAATGTATTTGACGACGCGGTAATGAGAGAGCGTCTGCCCAAAAGCGTCTATAAGAAGCTGAAGCAGACCATTGAGGACGGAAGCGAGCTGGACCCGTCCATCGCAGACGTGGTAGCCCATGCCATGAAGGACTGGGCAGTGGATAACGGGGCGACCCATTATACCCACTGGTTCCAGCCGCTGACCGGCGTTACGGCGGAAAAACACGATTCCTTTATCACCAGTCCCGACGCAGCCGGAAGAGTCCTGATGGATCTTTCGGGGAAAGAGCTGATCAAGGGAGAGGCCGACGGCTCCTCCTTCCCCTCCGGCGGCCTCCGCGCCACCTTTGAGGCCCGGGGCTATACTACCTGGGACTGTACCTCCCCGGCGTTCTTAAAAAAGGACGCCCTGGGCGTGACCCTTTGCATCCCCACAGCCTTCTGCTCCTACGGGGGAGAGGCCCTGGATAAGAAAACGCCGCTCTTACGCTCCATGGAGGCCATCGATAAGCAGGCGGTCCGCATTTTCCATCTGTTCGGCAACACTGCCGTAAAGCGGGTGATCCCGTCGGTGGGACCGGAGCAGGAATATTTCCTGGTGGACCGGGAAAAATATTTACAGAGAAAAGACCTGATCTATACGGGCCGCACCCTGTTCGGAGCCATGCCGCCCAAGGGCCAGGAGATGGACGACCACTACTACGGCGTGATCCGG
>OGCO01005503.1_pt1 | contig 12210 bp, 7 predicted proteins | sample 1570171 | NCBI WGS metagenome assembly OGCO01 (sample SAMEA4370583, study PRJEB24528) | human gut metagenome | reverse complement strand
TACGCTTCTTTTTTTCTTTACTGAAAAGAAAAAAAGAAGCAAAAAAAGAAAAGAATTCGCGTTTCACCTGTTCTACAAGATTCAAGTATCACCCGAAGATCACATATCAACAAAAATCCCCCGGCGGGGCGAACAGGCGGCTGCTGCCGCCGTAACATTACCCTTTTTACAGTTGAAATTGGGGCGTAAGGTCAGCGGCGACCCGCCGTGGGGCGTAGGGTCAGCGGCGACCCGCCGCATGCAGGAGGTATATATGGCTGAAAATCAAGAACATATTTCTGTATCCATTCACACGGAATTCATTAAACTGGATTCCCTGCTGAAATTCGCAGGACTTTGCGATACCGGCGGATTTGCCAAGGAACTGGTGCAGCAGGGAGCCGTGAAAGTCAACGGCGAAGTCTGCACCATGCGTGGCAAGAAAATTCGCCCGGGGGATACGGTATCCGTCGATAAATTTACGGTACAGGTGACGGCAGAAGCATGAAACTGACTGCCCTGTCCGTGGACGGCTTCAAGAATCTCAAGGGGGTTTCCCTGATTCCCGATCCGTCCTATAATCTGATTCTGGGCGAAAATGCACAGGGTAAGACCAACCTGCTGGAGGCGATCTGGACACTCACCGGCTGCCGCAGCTTTCGCGGTACGCGGGAACGGGACTATCTCCCCTTTTCCGGCGGCAATTTGCAGGTCGAAGCGAAATTCCAGGATGCCCGACGGGAACAGTCTGTCCGGCTGTGCATGGTTTCCGGTACCGTACCGGAAAAAAAGATCTGGTGCAACGATATTCCCCAGAAAAGCAGTGCCCTGTTTTCCGTGTTCCACTGCGTCACATTTACGCCGGAAGACCTCTCTCTCGTAGAGGGCGGTCCGGAACGGCGGCGGACGTTTCTGGACTTGTGCAGTGCCCAGCTGCACGCCCCTATGCTGGGGCTGGTGCGGCGGTATCAGCTGGCGTTGCAGCAGCGAAATGCTGTGCTGAAACAACGGCTGCCGGAGGCACAGGCGGCAGGACTTCTGGAGATCTGGGACAGACAGCTGGAACAGCTGGGCACCGAGATCGCCGTCCAGCGGGGCATCTACGTCCGGCGGCTGGCGGAAGTCTGCGTGCCGCTGTACGCCCAGATCGCACGGGGACGGGAAACCGTTTCCCTTCACTATCAGTCCAGCGTGTTCGGAAAAGACGCACAGGACACCCTGCCGGAAACGCGGACACCGGAACTGGTGCAGCAGTATGGTGAAAAAATGCGGCAGAGCCGCAGCTCCGACCTGCTGCTGGGACATACGGCAAGCGGGGCTCATCGGGATGACCTGCTCCTCGCCATTGACGGCAAGCCCGCGAAGGAATTCGGCTCGCAGGGGCAGAAAAAAAGTCTGGCTCTGGCTCTGAAGCTGGCACAGGCGGAGATCTACAGCAAACGCCGGAAAGAATCACCGGTGGTGCTGCTGGACGATGTCATGGGCGAACTGGACGAGGCTCGTCAGGCGGTGGTTTCCACCATCGTGCAGGAGATGCAGGTCTTTGTGACTACCTGTCACCCCGAATCCCTGCTTTCCCCAAAGAACGGCAAGCGGTTTTTGTTGAAAGACGGCATGCTGATTGGAGATGTGGAAAATCATCCCGAAACTGCTTGAAATTCCGTTTTCCACAGACTGTTGAAAACGTTGTGGAAAACTTGTTTGAAGCTGTGAAAAAGGAAAATACACGGCGAATTTTTGTGGATTCCACAGAAGTCTGCCGTAAAAAGAAATCATTCGAAATCCAAACTACTCCCGCTTCGGCGGGAAATCGAGGGAATCAAATATGACAGAAGAAATGAAACAAGGTGCACAGAATTATACGGAGGATCAGATTCAGGTGCTGGAAGGTCTGGAGGCGGTTCGAAAGCGTCCGGGCATGTACATTGGATCGACTGGTCCCAAAGGACTGCACCACTTGGTCTACGAGATCGTAGACAACTCCATTGACGAGGCGTTGGCAGGATTCTGTACCGAAATTACTGTAGATATTCTGCCGGAAAATGTCATTCGCGTATCCGATAACGGACGCGGTATTCCGGTAGGCATTCACCCGAAAGAGGGCATCTCTGCGGCAACTGTCGTGTATACCATTCTCCATGCCGGCGGTAAGTTCGGCGGCGGCGGATACAAGGTTTCCGGCGGCCTGCACGGTGTCGGTGCGTCTGTCGTAAACGCCCTGTCGGAATGGCTGAAGCTGACCGTCAAGGACGGCAAACACGTGTATTTTCAGGAGTTCCACCGCGGCAGCTATGACGAACTGCTCCGTGTGATCGGGGACACCACCGAAACCGGTACCACCGTCGAGTTTAAGGCAGATGCAGAAATTTTCGAGGAAACTACTGAGTACGACTATGAAATTCTGCTGAAGCGGCTGCGGGAACAGGCGTTCCTGAATGCCGGTATCCGCATTGTCTTTTCCGACAAGCGGAACGAAGCAGAACCCCGCACGGAAGTGCTCCACTATGAGGGCGGTATCCGCCAGTTCGTGGAATATCTCCATCAGAAGCGTGGTCTGGAAGCCCTGTCGGAAGACGTGATCTACGTTTCCGGCATGGACGGCGACGCTTTCGCAGAAGTGGCTCTCCAGTACAACGATAGCTACAACGAGATGATCCTCTCGTTTGCCAATAACATTCACACCGCCGACGGCGGTACTCACGAGGTGGGCTTCAAGAATGCCCTGACCAAAGTCATCAACGAATACGGCAAAAAGTTCGGTCTGCTCAAGGACGGACAGAAGCTTCTGGGCGATGATGTGCGGGAAGGTCTGACGGCGATCGTTTCCGTCAAGCTGACCGAGTGCGAATTCGAGGGACAGACCAAGGGCCGTCTGGGTAATCCGGCAGTCAAGCCCTTCGTGGAGAAAATGGTCTTTGATAAGCTGATGAGCTACTTCGAGGAAAATCCCACCGTGGCACGGGCAATTTTCGACAAGAGCGTGTCCGCACAGGTGGCACGGGAAGCGGCTCGGAAGGCAAAGGAAACGGCACGCCGCAAGTCCGCCATGGAGAGTGCCTCTCTCCCCGGCAAGCTGGCAGACTGTCAGGAAAAGTCCACCGAGGGCACGGAACTGTATATCGTCGAGGGTGACTCTGCGGGCGGTTCCGCCAAGGAGGGACGTGACCGCCGCTATCAGGCGATCCTGCCGCTCTGGGGCAAGATGCTGAACGTGGAAAAGGCTCGTATCGACCGCGTTTACGGCAACGAAAAGCTGATGCCGGTCGTTACTGCACTGGGCACCTCCATCGGCGAGGACTTCGACATTCAGAAGCTGCGGTACGGCAAAGTCATCATCATGGCAGATGCCGATGTAGACGGTTCGCATATCCGCACCCTGCTGCTGACGTTCTTCTTCCGGTTCATGCGGCCGCTGATTACCAACGGCAACATCTATCTGGCACAGCCGCCGCTGTTCAAGGTGTTCAAGGGCAAGAAGTACAAGTACGCATTCGACGAAGCCGAACGGGACAAGTACATTGCGGAATTCGCCGATGCCGACGGCAGCACTGCCAAGGTCGGCGTACAGCGGTACAAAGGTCTGGGTGAAATGAGTTCCGAACAGCTGTGGGAAACCACCATGAATCCGGAAACCCGTTCCATGATCCGCGTGGACATGGAGGACGCAGAAAAGGCGGACGAAATTTTCACGATCCTCATGGGCGATAAGGTTGCTCCCCGTAAGGAGTTTATCGAGAAGAATGCACGCTATGTGCAGAATCTGGACGTATAAAGAGGAAATACCATGGAAAACACAACAACGCTGCCGGTATTCGACACCACTGCCCCGTATCACATCAAGCGGGAGTATTATCGGGACGGCTTCGCGGCATTTCAGAAAAAGTTTGTCATGAAACGCAGCTATGTGATGATGGCACTGTTTTTCATTCTGCTGGTGTCGTTCGTGGTGTCGGCAGTGGCAGACCCCAGCAATAAGACGGCATACTTTCTCATGATGATCTGCCTTGCGGCGATCTTTATGCTGTGGTACAACCCGCGGAAACAGCGTCGCATGGTGCTGGACGCGGTGCAGGAACTGGAATTCGAACAGTTCACCGCCTGCAATGACGGCAAGGTGCTGCGAATCCGGATCCGGCAGGGCGAGGACGAAACTGAGCAGATCCCCGAATCCCGAATCCCCCTGGCGACTGCCTATGTGCAGGAGTTCGAGGAATTCTATCTGGTCTGCGACGGCAAGAAGATGTTCTACGTGCTGCCGAAATCAGCACTGGAGCAGTCCGCCGAAGCACTGCCGGAGCAGTCAGCAGAGGAAGCGTGACTGTTTCACGTGAAACATAAGGCAATGCTGTATGATTCGGCTCCCTTGAAAAGGGAGCTGGCAGTGCGAAGCACTGACTGAGGGATTGCTTTGCAGTAATGGCACAGGGACAAACTGTCCTTTGTCCGTTGCTATGTCACCGAAAGCAGCCTGTGTTTCACGTGAAACACAAACCCATACGACAAAACACCCCGAAAAGGGAAAAGGCGGTTTTGCCGCCGTGATAGGAATATAGAATGATGGATAATAACACTTCAATGGAAAAAGAAAATTTCTTTACCAACGGAAAACAAAAAATTACCCCCATCGAAATTGGTCGGGAGATGCAGGACTCGTTCCTGCAATACGCCATGTCGGTCATCGTTGCCCGTGCCCTGCCGGACGTGCGGGACGGTCTGAAACCGGTACACCGGCGTATCCTCTACACCATGTTCGAAAAGGGACTGACACCGGATAAGGCGTACCACAAGTGTGCGGATACCGTCGGTGCCGTGCTGGGTAGCTATCACCCCCACGGTGACGCGTCGGTTTATGATGCACTGGTACGTCTGGCACAGAGTTTCTCAATGCGGTATATGCTGGTAGACGGTCAGGGTAACTTCGGTTCCGTAGACGGCGATCCGCCTGCTGCTTACCGTTATACCGAAGCCAGAATGTCCAAGATTGCCTTGGAAATGCTGACAGACATTCACAAAGAAACGGTGCCCTTTGTCCCCAACTATGACGACCGCCTGAAAGAACCGGAAGTGCTCCCCTCCCGTTTCCCGAACATTCTGGTAAACGGCTCTGTGGGTATCGCAGTCGGCATGGCGACCAATATCCCGCCCCATAATCTGGGCGAGGTCATTGACGGCATTCACATGCTGATGGAAAAACCGGACTGCACCATGGACGAACTGATGACCTGTGTGCAGGGACCGGACTTCCCCACCGGCGGCATTCTCATGGGCAAAAGCGGTATCCGTGCGGCATATGCCACCGGTAAGGGCAAGCTGACGCTCCGCGGACAGACCCATTTCGAAAAGGTTCGCGGACGGCAGGCGATCATCGTGACGGAAATTCCGTACATGGTGAACAAGGCCCGTCTGGTGAAGTCCATTGCCGATCTGGCAAAGGATAAGCGGATCGAGGGCATTTCCCACATTCAGGACGAATCCAGCCGTGAGGGCATGCGGATCGTTATCGAACTGAAAAAAGATGCCAATGAGCAGATCGTGCTGAACAAGCTGTTCACCTATACCCAGTTGCAGGATACCGTCAGCGTCAATATGCTGGCGTTGGTGGGCGGTGAGCCCAAGACTTTGAGCCTGAAGCAGGTGCTGGAGGAATACCTGAAATTTCAGGTGGAAGTCATCACCAACCGTTCCAAGTTCGATCTGGAAAAGGCAAAGAAGCGTGCCCATATCCTCCAGGGCTTCCTGCTGGCAATTGACTATATCGACGAAGTCATTGCCATTCTGCGGGACAGCAAGACCGTTCCGGAAGGTAAGGCTCGCCTGATCGAGCGTTTCAAGGACGTGGATATGTCAGCTCTCCTCGACCGTGCACAATACGATATGGAGGGCTACCAGTTGGAACACAAGCAGGGGCTGACCGAGGAGCAGGCAGAGGCAATTGTACAGATGCGTCTGGGACAGCTGACCGGCATGGAACGGCAGAAAGTCACCGACGAACTGTATGCCCTGATCCAGAAGATCACCGACCTGCTGGACATTCTGGCAAATCGGGAACGGGTATATCAGATCATCATGGACGACCTCAACGAGATTCGCCGGAAGTTCGGCGATGCCCGCCGCACACAGATCGAAACAGTCGAGGGCGAAGTGGACATCGAGGATCTGATTCCGGTGGAGGACTGCGTAGTCACCTATACCGAGAACGGCTATATCAAGCGAATCCCTGCCGATGTGTATAAGAGCCAGCGGCGTGGCGGTCGCGGTGTCACCGGCATGAAACAGCGGGAGGAGGACTTCGTCAGCGAACTGATGATTAGTTCTTCCCACTCCCATATCCTGTTCATCAGCAATCTGGGAACTATGTACAAGCTGAAGTGCTACGAACTGCCGGAGGGTTCCAAGAATGCCCGCGGCACCAATATCGTGAACCTGCTGCCCCTGAACGCCGGAGAAAAGATCGCCGCAGTACTCACCACGCCGGACTTCAACGAGGGCAAGTATGTGGTCATGATCACCCGCAATGGTAAGATCAAGAGGACAGCACTGTCTGACTATAAGAACGTGCGGAAGAACGGTTTGATCGCCATTGGTCTGGACGAGGGCGACGAGATCGCCGCAGTGCGTCTGACTAACGGCTCCAACCGGCTGTTTGTTGCCACCCGCAACGGTATGGCAATTCGCATTGACGAAAGCGATGTCCGCCCTATGTCCCGTTCGGCACACGGTGTCAAGGCGATCACCCTGCGAAAGGGCGATGCCGTGGTATCTATGGCAAGAGAGCGTGAGGGTGCTTCCCTGCTGACTGTGACGGAAAATGGCTTCGGCAAAAAGACCGCCCTGTCAGAATACCGCATGCAGTCCCGCGGCGGTCTGGGACTTACCAACTACAAGGTGGACGAGGAACACGGTGCAGTCTGCGGCATTAAGGTCGTAGACGAAAGCGACGACCTGATGTTCATCTCCAGTGACGGCGTTATCATTCGTGTGGCATGCAGCGAGATTCGTGCCATGGGACGTGTTGCCAAGGGTGTGCGTGTCATGCGTGTCAACGAGGGACAAAAGGTAGTTGCCTTCACCCGTACCGAAGCGGCACAGGACGAGGACGATGCAGAGAGCCTTCAGGACGGCTCTGAACAGCCTGTTGTAACAGACGAGGCAATTCCTGCACGAGAGGCAGAAACCCCGTCAGAGGGCATCACAGATAGTTCTACAGACGAATCTGCGGAATGATCGGTGATGTACGACAACCGACAGACAACCAACAATAAAGAAACCAGCAGCGGCGGAATTTCTGCCGCTGTTGTTGTATGCGGCAGCAGGTCAGTCCGCCGCATGTTTCACGTGAAACAAACCACTTAAAAGAGGTGTACCATGATATTCTGGATTCTTTTCCTGCTGCTGATTCTGCTGGGCATCTGGTTCTGCATCGAGCAGCATGTTCTGCGGGTGCGGAAACAAACGCTCTCGCTGGAACATCTCCCTGCCGGCTGGGACGGCGTTTCCCTGCTGCAAATCACCGACCTGCACCACCGGCAAATGGGCAGGGGCAACTGCCGCATCATTCGGCAGGCACAGCAATTGCAGCCGGACGTGATCGTCCTCACCGGTGACATGATCTCGCGGGATATGCGGGACTTTCACGAAATCTCGTCATTTTTGCAGGCACTTTCGAAAATAAGCCCCACCTATCTCTGCACGGGAAATCACGAACTGGACTTGCCGTCGGAGGTGCAGCAGGAGTTCTGGGCAATGGCGGAGCAGGCAGGCTGTCACCCGCTGCGAAATGAAACGGTTCCGCTGGAAAAGTCCGGCTGTCCTCCGCTGTATCTGGCGGGAGCCGAACTGGCGTATGGGATCTATCGGGACGACAACCGCGGATTCCGGCACTTGCAGCCCTATACGGCGGACGACCTGACACAGGCTTTGGGCACACGGCAGGGCTGCACGGTGCTGCTGGCACATAATCCCCTGCTGCTGGACAGCTATGCCGGCTGGGGTGCAGATGTGGTGTTGTCCGGACACGTCCACGGCGGCATGGTGCGGCTGCCCTTTGTGGGCGGCGTGCTGTCGCCGGAGCGAAGATTTTTTCCGAAATATGACAAGGGGCTGTACGAGAAAGACGGCACAAAGCTGTATGTATCCGGCGGCATCGGCAAGCCGCGGCTGTTCAACCCGCCGGAGATCAACATGATCTATCTGAACAGCGTCCAGAAATAATAGATCAGCCCGTACACCATGGAAGCGGAAGTGCCGTAGAGAATGACCGGCCCCGCAATGGCAAAAATGCGGGTGCCAATGCCGAGGACCCAGCCCTCTGTGCGTGCCTCAATGGCAGAGGAAACCACACCGTTTGCAAAGCCGGTAATGGGCACCAGCGTGCCGGCTCCGGCGTGTTTGCCCAGCTTGGCGTACCAGCCCAGACCAGTGCAGACTGCACTGACTGCCACCAGCCCGATAGAGATCCACGCGGCAGCTGTTTTCTGCTCCACGCCGCAGAATTCCGTCAGAATATGGATACCGGCTTCGCCGATCGTACAGATCAGACCGCCTGTCAGAAATGCAAGAGGAATGTTTTTCCACGACTTGGATTTCGGGGCGGTCTGATTTTGCATGGTTTGATAGAGTTCACGACTGATTTTCATGAGAAGCCCTCCTTTTTCCGGAGTATGTGCAGTTTTGGTGCAGTTATGCGTGAAATTTTTGCTTGGGAATGTGTAAGGGGAGATGCCCGTATCACTCCGCAGAATCACAACAGCAGATTTGCTTATGAGCCTCCCCTGAAAGGGGAGGGGGACCAGCAAAGCTGGTGGAGGGGTTCCTACGTGAAATGTAACTTCTAGTGTTGCCATGTCAAAACCGTCCGGCGGAATTCGCTCGTTCCTCGCTGTCCGCCTGGGGCGTGCCAACGCCGGTGGTTGCCCTTGCCTGTATCGGTAATGTTGATATTCAGGTGTTTTCCGGTGCAGGCGGGTAACTTTATTTCATACGGCGTTTGCAAGCTTGTGAATAAGGCTCCCCTTTAGGGGAGCTGGCAAGCCGTAGGCTTGACTGAGGGGTTCTTACGTATAATTCGCTACAGCAGCCAACCGGTTTCACAAGGAGTTACGCTTCTTTTTTTCTTTACTGAAAAGAAAAAAAGAAGCAAAAAAAGAAAAGAGTTCGCGTTTCCCTTGTACTACGCGGCAACGCATCACACGAAGATTATACAAGAGATTTTCACCAACAAAACTCCCCCGGCGGGGCGAACAGGCGGCTTGTCCGCCGTAACACTACCCTTTTCACACTTAAAATTGGGGCGTAAGGTCAGCGGCGACTCGCCGCAAAAGAGTTCGCATTGCACTTGTACTATGCGGCAACGCACCACACGAAGATTACACATCAACAAAAACAACAGGCGGCTTGCTATCCTTGGGCTGACCCGCCGCACAAAAATCTTTTCGCGGGCGAACAGGATTTGTCTGCAATATTTATAAATATTCATATCAATTGAGGTGATACCTATGGAACATTATCACATGGGAACTTATGACGTCGCTGTGATCGGTGCCGGTCACGCCGGTGTAGAAGCCGCCTTGGCTTCTGCCCGCCTTGGCTGCCGCACAGTGCTGTTTACCATATCTCTGGATCAGATCGCCAACATGCCCTGCAACCCGTCTATCGGCGGCACGGCAAAAGGGCATCTGGTGCGGGAAATCGACGCTCTGGGTGGCGAAATGGGAAAGGCTGCTGATGCCTGCTTTCTCCAGAGCCGCATGCTGAACCGCGGCAAAGGGCCGGCTGTCCACAGCCTGCGGGTACAGGCAGACCGCGTTCGCTACCATAACTACATGAAACAAGTCTGCGAAAAAACATCCCTGCTGGAGATCAAGCAGGCAGAGATCGCAGAGATCCAGACCGAAAACGGCAGAGTGACCGGTGTTGTCACTTCGCTGGGAGCACAGTACACCGTTTCCGCCGCCGTAGTTGCCACCGGCACATATCTGAACGGCAGAATCCACGTGGGACAGGTTTCCTACGAAAGCGGTCCCGATGCGGCTCTTCCCAGCCGTCCGCTGGGAAAAAATCTACAGGAACTGGGACTGCGAATGCGGCGGTTCAAGACCGGTACTCCCTGTCGTGTCCACCGCCGGAGCATTGACTTTGATGCCATGGAACGGCAGGACGGCGACGAGGACATTGTGCCGTTTTCTTTTGGCTCTGACCCGTCCCAGATGCACAATCAGGTTTCCTGCTACATCACCTATACCAACGAGGAAACCCACCGTATCATTCGGGAAAATCTTCACCGTTCGCCGCTGTTTTCCGGACAGATCGAGGGCATCGGCCCCCGCTACTGCCCGTCTATCGAAACCAAAATTGTCCGCTTTGCCGACAAACCGCGGCATCAGCTTTTCGTGGAGCCGATGGGGCTGGAAACCGAGGAGTATTATTTGCAGGGCATGTCGTCCTCTCTGCCGGAAGATGTCCAGCTGGCATTTCTGAGGACGATCCGCGGACTGGAACATGTGGAAATCATGCGTCCGGCGTATGCTATCGAATATGACTGCGTAGACCCCACAGAACTGCGGGCATCGCTGGAGAGCAAGAAGATCGCCGGACTGTTTGGAGCAGGACAGTTCAACGGCAGTTCCGGCTACGAGGAAGCTGCCGCACAGGGACTGGTTGCCGGCATCAATGCCGCACTGGCAGTGCAGGGCAAGCCGGCGTTTGTCATGGACAGAGCCACTTCCTATATCGGCACGCTGGTAGACGATCTGGTGACCAAGGGCTGTGAGGATCCCTACCGCATGATGACTTCCCGCAGCGAGTACCGGCTGATCCTGCGGCAGGACAACGCTGACCAGCGTCTGATGCCGCTGGGACACGAACTGGGGCTGCTCTCCGAGGAACGCTATCAGCACATGCTGGAAAAATACCGCCTTGTGGCACAGGAGAAAAAGCGGGTGCTGAAAACCAATCTGGCACCTGCTCCGGAACTGAACGCGTTTCTGGAACAGCACGGCACCTCCGGCATCACTACCGGTTGTAAAGTCGCAGACCTGATTCGCCGTCCCCAGTTGGGCTATGCTGTCATTGCTCCTTTTGACCCCACCCGTCCGGCACTGGAACCGGTGATCGGGGAACAGGTGGAGATCCAGATCAAGTATGACGGCTATATTCCGAAACAGCTGGAACAGATCGAACGCATGCGGAAGCTGGAAAACCGGAAGCTGCCGGAGGACTTGGACTACACCACCATTCACGGGCTGCGGCTGGAAGCTGCGGAAAAACTGAACGCCCACCGTCCCCAGAATCTGGGACAGGCGAGCCGTATCTCCGGCGTATCACCGGCAGATATTTCTGTGCTGATCGTCTGGGACGCTGCAAAGGAGGGAAATGCATGATGACATACGAAGCGGCGAAGCAGCTGTTTGACGGAGCAGGACTGCCTCTGACGGAGAGTCACTTTGCACAGTTCCAGTACTATCTGGCGGAGCTGACGGAAACCAACCGGCACATGAACCTGACGGCGATCACCGGGTCGGCAGAGGCTTGGGAGAAGCATTTTCTGGACTGTGCGATCTTGCTGCAAAAGGTGCAGCTGCCGCTGGGGGCGACCTGTATTGACGTTGGCACCGGAGCCGGTTTTCCCGGCATGGTGCTGGCACTGCTGCGGCCGGATTTACAGGTGACACTGTTGGACAGTCTGCAAAAACGCATCGGGTTTCTGGAGCAGACGGCGGCAAAGCTGGGACTTGCCAACGTCCGCTGTATCCACGCCAGAGCCGAGGACGGGGCGAAGCTGCCGGAACTGCGGGAGCAGTTTGACATGTCGACCGCCAGAGCCGTGGCAGCCATGCCGGTGCTGACGGAATACTGCCTGCCGTTTGTGAAGCAGGGCGGCGTGTTTGCCGCAATGAAAGGGCCGTCGGAAACGGCGGAGCAGGCAGAAACAGCGGCGAAGCTGCTGGGCGGCGAGATCGTCGGCGAAGAAAGCTATACTCTGCCCACTGCCGGTGAACGGAAGCTGATCCGGATCCGGAAAACTGCCCCTACCCCGCAGAAGTACCCCCGCCGCAGCGATAAGATCAAGAAACAGCCGCTGGGGTGAGATACGGCATTAAGTAGGGGCGATGCCGCCCCGCAGGCTTGTGCATAAGCCTCCCCTGAAAGGGGAGGGGGACCAGCGAAGCTGGTGGAGGGGTTCTGCTGAAATCTTTTGTTCCTGTTTCAGGTTTCACAGAAGAAACCCCTCAG
>OGCO01005498.1_pt1 | contig 12224 bp, 10 predicted proteins | sample 1570171 | NCBI WGS metagenome assembly OGCO01 (sample SAMEA4370583, study PRJEB24528) | human gut metagenome | reverse complement strand
GATTGACATAGCGTCCGTTGTGTCGGCGCACATAGTCTTCTACATACTGCATCAGCGCCTGTCCGTATCCCTGATGGCGATAATTCTCGTCAATCACCAGATTCTCAAGGGAATAATAAAAACGGGCTTTGGCTGTCAGATCAAGACATTTGCTGAGGGTAATGGTGCCCGCCAGCTTGTCTGCATCATCAAAAATGCCCACCAGATGATAGTGGGGGTCATCCTTCACTTTTTCAAGGACGCGGATCATATCCTGGATGTCCGAGGTCCAGTCATCCTCCAGCTGACAGTAGAGACGGTGCAGGTCGGTGTAGTCTTTGGGGGTAATCTCGTGAATTTTCATTGTTTAAAATCTTTCTAAAAATGCTTCATAACCGATATATTCGGAATAAAGTAAATCGTATAGTTGTCAACAAGCGTATAGACACCGTACTTACTTCTATAACAGGACAGGGCTTCTTCCAGGTAATCTTCAGGCACATCCAGATATTCGGCCATCTCATAGCGATTCTGGCAGTGATGCTCGAAAGCACGGATAATTCCGCGAAGTCCGATGAGGCGGTTATATCCCCACAGACGGGCGTCCAGTTCCTGCTGTCTGCTGCCTGCATCCTTCAAATCAGTGATGTCTCCGACGCTGGTAAAGTGATGCCCTATTTCTTCTGCAAGAATGGCCGTCTTCTCAGCGGTGGTCTTCAACTGCGAATCCAATGCGATATGGTTATCTATGTAAAGACCATCCAGCCGCTTGGATGATGCTGTGTCGCCGTTCAGATCAATTGCTTCATGAACTGTGACATGTGCGTCATCTGCATCCTGCAATAATTGTTCATAAGTATTCAGATATATCACTTCCTTTGGTCTTCAAACTTGATAAAAGCAGCGAAAGACTTAATCTTCTCAAGCTGTTCAGGTGTAAATTCATCTCCGTCAAAATGGGCGGCGATGGTGGTCGGTTTCTCAGGGGCATAGCCAAAGGTACCCAGGACATCCTTCACCCCGTAAGCCTGACACATGACTAAAAGTGCATCAGGATTGGGCTGGCTGTTGCCGTTCTCCCAGCTGTAAATTGTCTTCTCGGAGGCTTTGAAGCCGTTGGAGGTTAATAACTCTGACATTTCCCGTACGGACTTCCCGGCTGCAATTCTGCATTTCCTTAAGGTTTCACCAACAGTGCTTTTCATTGAAAAAATCTCCTTTTGTAACTGTTAATATTCTTGCAAAACATAACTATCCGCATAAAGATGATAATCGGCAAAATCATCTTGGATACTCAGATGTTTGCAGGTCTTGTTTTTCTGAGATAATTATACCATTTTTCAATCATTCCGTCAACGCAATCTTAAAATAATAGAAAATAGCTATTGACATTCCGAGAAAGGAGGAATATAATAACCTCAACATCACGGAAACAGAGAAAATAAAGAGATGAATTCTGTTTATTAGAGAACCCCCTTGAAATGGGTATCTTAGAATAAGAGAACACTGGATGCTGAGTGAATTTCTGAAAATTCGGGAATACAGCCGGCGCATGAACTGGGAATACCGTGATGGCAGCGCAAATATCCGGAGCTTTGCATGACACGATCAACTGTAATAAATAAAGACAAAAGACAAGGAGAATGAACAATGAGTAAAGAGTTAATAAACAGTACAGAGATGAGAGAAGATGTGACAAAGAGAACGGCCTGTATGAAGGTGTTTGAACATGCGGACCATAGCTTTACGGCGGCAATCTACGGCACACCGGTGCATTACATGAAGGACGGCCGCTGGGAGGAGATCGACAACCGCCTGGAGGCGGCGGAGGATGAGCCGCCATCCGATGAGGATGAGATTGAAAGTGAAGAAAGCACTGCCATGCAGTCTGCAGACAGTGGGGATGAAGGCACAGGTGTGAAGGTCCATGCCCTTGATCCGGCAGCTGACGGTGAAAGTGCGGGTGAGGATACCGGCAGCGGCGATGTGGCGAATATCGCAGGCAGCTTCCATGTGCGCCTGTCCAACAAGGTGAAGAAGAAAAACATGGTCCGCCTGGGCGAGGGGGAGACAAAGCTCACATGGGGCTTCGTGGATGCCCGTTCCGTGAAACGGCAGATCCTGAAATCAGCAGATGCTGTGGATAGTGAACAGAAATCAGCAGATCTGCCAGAAGCGCAAGCCGTCGGGAATGGCGGCGCGGATGATATAGGATCAGCAGATAACGCTGTGAATGATCATGCCGGGAATGCCGACCCGACAGCCGCGTATGCGGTGCCGAACCTGGAGAGCCGCGTTCTCTACCCTGAAGCCTTTGAGGGTGTGGATATCCGCTATACCATCGGCCCGGACAGGCTGAAGGAGGACCTGGTGCTGAAGCATGCAGAAGCAGTGAAGTCTTTTACCTGGCGATATGCCCCCGGAGAATTGAGAGCCAGACAGGATGGCGCAGATGTTGTATTTGAAGATGCTGAAGGCATGGAAGCCTACAGACTGTCTGCACCGTATATGGAGGATGCGGCGGGCAGTATAAGTCGTGGCCTGACCCTGACCCTCACCGATGGCGGCGGGAAGAAGAACAAGGAAGCCTATGTAAGGCTGGAAGCAGACGGCGAATGGCTTGGAGCGGAGGACAGGGTCTATCCAGTGACGATCGACCCGGTGGTCTCCACCCCTGTGGACAGGGACAAGATCAGGGACTGCCATGTCTCCTCCTATTACCACGGGGATAACTTTTATAACAGCCACTTGCTGAAGACCGGCCGTGTGGACGGTTCTACCCTGAGAAGCTACATGAAGTTCGAGCTGCCCTATATCAACCGTGCGGACCAGATGATCACATCCGCATGGTTCTGGCTGACAAAATATGCCGGCAGCGGCAGTGCCGCCAGATATATCGATGTGCACAAGGTGACAGGCAGCTGGGACCACAAGACACTGACATGGGACAACAGACCGGGGTATGATGGACAGGTCATCGACTATGCCGTCTACCAGACAGATGAGGCAGACCAACAGGGCTTTGACATCACAAACCTGGTGAAGGACTGGTACATGAACGGGAAGAACTATGGGCTGATGGTGAAGGACCATACGGAGACGGGGCATTATACGGAGTATGCATCGGCAGACATCCATGAGGATTTTGCCAGCCTCCGCCCGCATATCCTGATCCAGTATGTGAACTATTCGGGCCTGGAGAGCTTCTGGACTTACCACAGCCAGTCCGCGGGCCGTGCAGGCACCATCCATATCAACGACTATACAGGCAACCTGATCCTGGAGCATGAGACCTTCAGCCTGAGCGGCAGCCGCCTGCCGGTGGGCCTGTCCCATGTCTACAACAGCAGTGAGGCGGGCGGGAAGGACCTGGGATACGGCAGGGGCTTCAGGCTGGACTGCCACCAGACCATCGCCCGCCGTGAGATCGGGGACACCGTGTACTATGCCCATACGGAAGGTGACGGGACCGTCCATTACTTTGCGAAGGATGACAAGGGGGAATGGAAGGACGAGCTGGGGCTCGGCCAGAAGCTCACCTTTGCCGATGGGGACAGTGAGGCGAGATATACCATCACGGACAAGTCCGGGACAAAGCTGTGCTTTGCAGAGGGGACAGGGCTTCTGACAAAGATCGTGGATGCCAATAACAATACACAGCGCATCACATGGTCCGGAGGGAAGGTGACAAAGGTCACGGACCCCACATCCCGTGCAGTGACCCTGGTCTATGACAGCAGCGGCCATCTGGTGACGGTGAAGACACCGTCAGGGCAGGAGAAGAAGTTTGCCTATGACAGCAGCGGGCACCTGACGGGGATCACGGATGCTGACGGGGCACAGAGCACCTATACCTATGACGGGAACCATATGCTCAAGGGCATCACGGATCCGTACGGCTACCACCTTTATGTGAACTGGGTGCGCCCGGAGGCCTACGGGGCATGGCGTGTATCGGCAGTGCTTGAGAAGGCCGGGGGCGAAGAGGGGATGCGCCTGGGACTGGATTACGGCTATAACCGGACGAAGTTCACAGATGAGAAGGGGCGTTCCCAGTATTACCTCTTTGACAACAGCGGGCATACGGTGAGCGTGCGTGATGACAACGGCTATGGTGCCGCCTGGGAGTTTGCCAGCCGGAAGGTGAGCCGGCTGAGTGCGGCCTCGGACCTGCAGTTCACCCCGGTGCAGAGGCTGAAGGGGACCTTTGACGGACTGAAGGGCTGGAACGGCTACGGCAGCAGCAGTGCAGTGAAGGTGGATGAGGAAACAGATGATGATATCGTTTTTGTCAACAAAAAGTGTATCCGGTTCACCAGCAGCGATGCCTCCGCCTACGGCACGGTGGTGCAGACGGTGATGCTGCCGGCGGGAAGAACCTATGTTTTCTCGGTTTACGGCAGGGCAGCGGTGACGGGGCTCGGGGAGAAACCATCCTTCTGGCTGCAGGCACAGAAGGAGGACCAGACAGAGATCGCCCGCTATACAGAGAATATAAGGGGCAACCGGGGCTGGAAGCGGATGCAGCTGGTGTTTAAGATCCCATCTGGCAGCGCACCGGTGAAGACAAGGATCGTGGTGAGAGCCGTAGACATGAAGGGCACCATGTGGCTGGATGGGTTCCAGCTGGAAGAAGGGGAAGCGGCAAGCCGCTTTAACCTGATGACCAACGTGGACTTCTCAAGCGGGCTTGACGGTTTTAAGAAGGCAGGGAATGCCGGTGACCTTGACAGGGTGGTGACGCTGTCGGTGGATTCAGGGATGTACCCGCCGGCAAAGAGCGGCCTTGGAAGGAACGTGTTCATGGCGGTGGGCGGCCCGTCGGAGAACAAGCGCCTGGTGTATGAGCTGGATATCTCCGGGAATGCGGGGGACTGCTACATGGCCGGTGCCTGGGGGCGCGGGCAGAGCGTGCCGAGGACAGTGCCGGATACGGACAAAGACAGGAAGGACCGCCATTTCGGCCTGTGCATCAACTTCTATGACGGGGAAGCAGCGGCGGCAGGGAAGAACGGGAACAACTACCAGTACCTGGAATTCGGTGCGGACACGGACAGCTGGCAGTACTTAAACGGCGCCGCGGTGGCGAAGCAGAAGTATACGAAGATCCAGGTGATGTACCTGTACAACAGGAACGCCAACAGGGCGTACTTCACAGGTCTGGCCTTCTTCAAGGAGAGATACGGCAATACCTTCGTTTATGATGATGAGGGCAACATCGTCAGGGCCACGGACAAGGCGAAGAAAACCAGCAGTTTCGAGTATGACAGCAGCAACAACATGAAGAAGCTCATCGATGCGAAGGGGAATGCCTTCAAGTATGACTATGACAGCAGACATAACGTCACAAAGGCCAGATCAGATGCCAACATGTGTTATACCTTTGTGTATGATACGTACGGCAACCCGCTGACGGCACGTACCGTAAACCCTTCTGCAGAAACCGATGCGAAGAAAGCCATGACATCCCGGGCCACCTATATTTCAGGCGGGCAGTATATGGCCACCCAGACAGCACCGGAAGGGATGAAGATCGCTTATGAGTGGGATGTGAACAGGGGCCAGTTAAAGAAGACGACGGATGCGTCCGGACAGTCCGTATCCTATGCCTATGACACGATGGGCAGGATCATCCGGGTGTCAGGCAGGGCCAGCTCCGGTTTTTCCGAGGCGGACATCCACGAAAGCTATACCTATGAGAAGGACCGGCTGACCAAGATCCGCCACCATGGCTGTGACTATACGTTTGCCTATGATGGTTTCGGCAATGGCACGGAAGTGGCCATAGCAGGGACAAAGATCATCAGCCACAGCTACGGGGAGAGGAACGGCCTCCTTACAAAGAGCCTCTGGGGCAACGGATGGGAGATCAGCTACAGTTATGACAGCATGGACAGGCTCACCGGTGTGACGGCGAAGAAGGACGGCACATCTTACCCGCTGTATACACAGGCCTATAACAGACAGGGCCTTATATACCGCTATGTGGATAAACAGGCATCAGGCAGATCCTGTACTTATGGCTATGACCTGACGGGACGACTGTGTGAAGCGGTCTTTGATGACGGTACAGCCTACAGCTATACCTATGATGCCAATGACTGCCTGGTGAAGGAACACCACACCATACCTGGCGGAAGCAGGGAGGTCATAAGGGCTTACGATAAGGACAGCCGGGAGACCTCTGTCACCTGTGGCAGTGCGAAAGTAGAGAAAGCATTTGATGAACTGGGCCGTCTGTCATCCATCAAGAGAAACGGCGGCAAACATGTGACGGAATTCACTTATGGGGCAGCGCCTGACGGCGGTGCGACAGGCCGTGTGGCAAGTATCAAAAACGGCAGTGAGACCATCACTTATGGGTATGATGCCCGTGGTTATGTCACATCGGAGACCAGAGGCGGAAAGACCCACCGTTACCAGTATGATGCCAAGGGACAGTTAGTCCGTGAAGATGACCCTGTACAGGGAAAGACCTTCCTTTACAGCTATGACACCGGCGGTGCCATGGCAGAGATCAGGGCGTATGCGCTGACAGATGCCAAAGACCTGACAGGGCTTCATTATGAGAAGAAGACCTTCGGCAGGGGCGGTGCATGGACAGACCAGATGCTGACAGTGGACGGACAGGCGTGTGTCTATGATGCAGTGGGTAATCTGCTGACAGATGGCAAGCGGACCTACACATGGCAGATGGGAGGCCAGCTGGCAAAAGTGACGGGTGATGGGCTGGAAGCAGCTTATACTTATGATGCATCCGGTATCCGTACATCAAAGACCGTGAACGGAGTGAAGACAGAATATCTGACAGCAGGCAGCAGGATACTGGCCGAAAAGAAAAACGGTACATGGCAGCAGTATCTGTATGATGGGGACGGACAGCTGACAGCCATGACTTATAAAGGCAAGGATTACTACTTTATCAGGGATAATCTGAGAGCCATCACCGGTCTCGTTGACAGTGAAGGAAAGGCCGTGGTAAACTACCGTTATAACAGCTGGGGCAAACTTCTTGGCATCACAGGAAGTATGGCAGAGAGCCTTGGTAAGGACAATCCATACCGTTACAAGGGCTACTACTACGATGAAGAAACAGGTATGTATTATCTGAAGAGCCGTTATTATAATCCTGAAATTTGCCGTTTTATCAGTGCCGATGATATGGAGCTGACCAGAGTTTCGCCAATGGCATTGTCAGATAAGAATTTGTATGCATATTGTGATAATAATCCGATAATGCGTCGGGATACCAGTGGAGAACTTTGGGGATTTATTCTGGCAGGAGCGGCTATAGGAGCGGCAGTAGGAGCGGTTACGCAGATCGCAGATAATGCAATTTCGGGAAGAGATCTGGGAGATGGTGTTTTATTATCGGCAGTAGGCGGTGCAATTACTGGAGCTGTGGGTGCGACAGGGCTTGGAGCGCTTGGACAGGCATATGTTTCAGGAGCTGTATCGGCGGCGACAGATGTGATTACCCAGGTGAAAGACAGTGGTAAAGGAATGAAGGGTTTAAAACAAGTTGACTGGGTACAGGTAAACGTTTCATTTGCATTAGGTGCTGTTTCTGGTGCTGCAGGGGGTAATGGGCTGTTGCATAAAGGTAGTGAGGTTACTAAGGCGAGAAGAGTGTACCAGAGAGCAGTAAAGGGGATACAGAATCGTAGGTGGTCTTCGAGGAGAGCAACCGGACATTTAGTAAGAAGTAGTAGAAATTTAAGACGGGTTAGTATTTCTAATTATAAAAAGTCAGGAGGAAAATCCTTGGGTATGTCTATGTTGACTATGGTGATAAAGAAAGTAATTCCGTTTTTATAAAAGTGGTGTAGGGGGCATTTCGAATGAATAAGTTTATAATTTATATTATAATTATAATTATTTCAGAAATAGATCTTTACTATATAAACGCTAGTAATGTAGATGAGTATTCGGACTGTCATAGAGATGATCTAAAATGGCCCCCTCTACCAGGAGTGTATAGAAATAATGCCTATCATATCAGGAAGAATGGGATAACCGATTGGACAAGGTTGGGGTGGGGATATCGCTTTAAGAAACCATTTCGAAGAACGCGTGTTAGGGCAGTGTTGTATGAATGGATTGCACGGATTTTAATAGTAACAGGGGGAGGAACCATATGTATTTTGTTAAGCATTTATCTTGCATTAGGGGATATTCCGAGGATTATTCGAAGAATTACATTTATATATGTTATATTACTAGGACTTCCATTACCTTTTTTTAATATAGCACAGGATGAGTATTCTGGTTTAAGTAAATATGCGGATTGGTTGATAAATCTGTTTTACAATAAGATTCTATAAATAGGTAAGGTGTAAATGGAAAGATTTATAATAGGTATTGTAATTATCAGTGTCCTATCAGTAAGTAGTTATTATGATCATGTTAATCGAATAAATGATGTTTCAGGAATGAGCATTCGGGTATAGATAAATATGTTAACAGACTGATTAATCGTTTTTATCGCGCAATTTTATAACAATGTTTGGGGAGGATGTAGTATAGCTTTTTCTGTAAAATGAATGAAGAATTTTCAAATGCCCCGTTTTTTAGCGGGGCACATATTTACAGAACTAAAAATAAATCCAAAATAAATTTAAGACTGAAATCGAGAAGATATTTGATAAACTGGGCCGTTTGTCATCTATTAAAAGAAATGGCGGCAACCTGACAGAAGTGCGCAGTTATCCGGCAGCAGAAGGCGGCAGTCCGGAAGGAGAAGGCACCGTCATAAAGAAATTTGCTTATGGCACTGCATGGAAGGACCAGCTGGCAGCTATGACCGTGGAGGGGACAACACGAAAATTTACCTATGATGCCAACGGTAACCTGCTGAGTGATGGAAAGTATACTTACAGCTGGACGAAGGGCAGCCTGCTTGCAAAAGTAACAGGGGATAGCCTGGAAGCAGCCTATACTTATGATGCATCGGGCATCCGCACATCCAAGACGGTAAACGGTGTGAAAACAGAATACCTGACAGCAGGCGGCAGCATCCTGGCAGAGAAGAAAAACGGGAAATGGCAGCAGTACCTGTATGACGGCAGCGGCCAGCTGATGGCTATTCGTTATAAAGGTGCAGACTATTATTATATCCGTGACGGACTGATGTGCATCACAGGACTGGTTGACGCCAATGGCGGGGCTGTAGTAAACTACAGGTATGACAGCTGGGGTAAACTGATGTGCATCACAGGCAGCATGGCAGGGACACTTGGAAAGGACAATCCTTACAGATATAAGGGCTACTACTATGATGATGAGACAGGGATGTATTATCTGAAGAGCCGCTATTATCAGCCGGAGATTTGCAGGTTTATCAGTGCAGATGATGAAGATGTGTTGATAGATACTCATGCGAATCTGTCTAATAAAAATTTGTATTTATATTGTGATAATAATCCGGTTCTAAAAGCTGATGAAGAGGGGCAGATTGCTGTATGGTTAGTCAGTGCAGCGCTTGGTGCAGCAGTTAATGTGGCAGCCTCCTTTATCATTGCACAGGCAATGGGACAAGAATTTAGTGTTAAGGATGCCATAGCTGCAGCTGTACTTGGCGCACTGAGTGGAAGAGTAGGTGCTGTAGCAAATGGATTATATGCAGGATACACAAGCTACCAGAGTGGGGCAAATATAAATGCAGCGATATTTAATGGCTTAATGAGTGCTGGCGTATCTTTAATAAGTTTTGGAGATATGGCTGGATTTGATGTCGTAAAAAATGGAAATATTCAACTTGGTGGTACAGCGGCTAAAGGAAGTATAGATTTGATTATGGGCATTGGAATTACAGGAACTTCTTCTGCTATAGATACATCTGTGACAAATACATATCAAAGAGGTAATGCGAAAAAACAGAAATCAAGCAAAAGAAGCAAGGGGAATTCAAGAGGATATCAGTATGGCTGGAAACCGCAAGTGATTGTTAATCGTTACGTTCGGCGAGGAAGACATGTTTATCATGAACTACAGTATATTTATCATGGGCGTTTATATAAAAATGGTATAAAGTGCGATAGTAATACAATGGAGTACCAAGAACAAGAATACTAAAGGAGAAATTTTATGTGCAATGAAGAAGATAAATTGATAATAAAACCATTCGATAATTTTTTTCAAGCGACGGTAATCATAAGTATTTTTGGCATAATATTGCTCCTTATCGGTGGTGTGGAAAAAAATATAATTCTTTTGTTTTTGGTATGCTTTATTATGATGATTTGGTGGGGCTTTTTAAAAATGGAAACGTTGACTTTGTCATCAAGAGGCATGCACATATCAGGACTCTGTTATAGTAGGGAGTATTTATGGAATGAGATAAAAGTTAAGCAGGTAAATAAGCATATGATACCTACCGTTGAAATGAAGACTAAAATTTATACAAAAAATATAGTTTTTTCTTTACATCGGAGGATAAAAACAAAATATACGGATCCGGCTTATTTGAAGCTTCTTTTTCCGCGGTCACTGTATTATGTGTATATAAAAACTGAAACAATGATTCCAGAGGAAGATGGAGCATTTAGGGGAGCAGTAAATGAGAGAATTCTTGCAGAAATGTTAAAGAAATGGCACGTGGAATTATCAGGGGATGAATTAGGAATTCAAGCTTGGGAGGAGAAGTTTTAAAAAGATTACCAAGAGTTGCATCATTCAGCATGTGACTCTTGGTAAGCGAAGGAGAAAGAGAATAAGCGCCTTCTGGTGTTTACCTTACAGTGCTTCCCCATTAAGGATACAGTAAGGGAGATTGAGAATGCTGAAAAGGAGATAGGTTCAATAATTTTAATAAATGCTGTTTTTTTTCTTTACTTTATGATCATGATAAAATGGGATATTATGGCACTGATAGAGGAGAATGTGGCTTACAGTCTGAATGAGAAGGGAATTTCACTGACATATAAAGGAAAGATAAAAAGAACGTATCGCTGGGAGCGGATGAAGACGAAAAGAATCGTATATAAGGGCCGTGGTTTTATGGGTCAGAGGATTGCTGCGGGATGGGAAGACAGAAATGAATGTGCAGTTTTTTGTGTTAGAAAAATTAAAGACTCTATATGGCAGTCACCATTTCCGCCAGAAGCATGGAGTGAAAAAATATCGCTGTGCAGTTCCCTTGTTTCGGGACTACCATTTATTATTTCGCTGTGGCGTATCTTATTTCAGAGATATAGCAAGGTTACTATCTTTTGGTCAGATAAGGTAGAGGTAAATGAAAAAGGTATTTACTACGTGGATGTTAATAAAAAATATTTCATGGAAAAGATGGCCGAATGGCATGTTGAACTGGAAGATAACAAACCAGAAGAGATTCCGCCCTAGATTAAGTTAGGGACTGAATTTCAGAGCCATAATTATGGAGCAATGGTCAGCCATACAGCCATTGTATTCACACGATATATCGTTCTGGAATGGATTCGAAGGAACCAAAATGACCAGAAAACGTATGGTGAATTATTTTTCATGTTCTGTGAAGATATACAGGACATGGAATTAACAGATGCACTTCAGAGCCTTATGGCTCTGTTTGCTGAACACATTTCCAGCTTGTCAGCAGATATCACAGATGTGATAAAAAGTAAAGTAACTGAATGGTCGTATTAATTTGGAGGATATTAATGAAAGAAAAGGAAGATCAGCTGATAATAAGATCAAGTAAAGAAAGTATATATATGTGTGTGTGCGGATGTTGTATGCTTGTTTTCCTAGCTTTTCTATGTAAGGGGGATGGCCTGTTTGTTGTTCGTTTAATGGCAGTATTGGTGCTTTTGCGTATGACGATGGTAAGCAATGAGACATTGATATTGCAGCCAAGCGGGTTAACAGTAAAGCGGGGGAAAAAGGGAAAAACATATAATTGGGATGAATTTCATACCAAAATAGTCGTTAAAGCAAAAGGGGAACGTGGACGCAGCAAATATATTAATTTTTCTAAATATAAATACATACGGGGACAGGCATTGCCAGCGTTATTTTATCAATTGATTGCTTCAAATTTAATTATTTCCATAGCAGTTGGAAGTGGAAAAATAAAACCACAAGATGATGGCAGTTTTAGCGATTGTGTAGATGAAAATATTATTGCAGAAAAGTTGAGAGAATGGCATGTGGAGTTGTCAGGAGATGAATTAGGAATTCAACCTTGGGAGGAGAAGTTTTGAAAATCTTCTGTAAAGTGATTGAAAAAATTTTCAAATGTCCCGTTTCTTAGCGGGACATTCTTT
>OGCO01005495.1_pt1 | contig 12234 bp, 10 predicted proteins | sample 1570171 | NCBI WGS metagenome assembly OGCO01 (sample SAMEA4370583, study PRJEB24528) | human gut metagenome | reverse complement strand
GAGGCGGAGTAGACATATGATAATAACAAGGTGCTGTTTTATTTTACAGCAGATGGAAGAATTGATTTCCGTGAGCTGGTAAAGGATCTGGCATCTGTATTCAAGACCAGGATCGAGCTCCGGCAGATCGGTGTCCGTGATGAGACCAAGATGGTCGGCGGTATCGGTATCTGCGGCAGGGAACTGTGTTGCCATAAGCATCTTTCGGAATTTGTTCCGGTATCGATCAAGATGGCAAAGGAACAGAATCTGTCTCTGAATCCGACAAAGATATCCGGTGTGTGCGGCAGACTGATGTGCTGCCTGAAGCATGAACAGGACACATATGAATATTTGAATGAAAAACTTCCAAATGTTGGCGATTTTGTCCGTACAACAGATGGAAACAAAGGTGAAGTCTTATCTGTAAGCGTTCTTCGCCAGAAGGTAAGGATTGTTGTTACGGATAAGGATGACAATAAAGAGGTTATGGAATATCCGGTCAGTGAATTAAAATTCAAGCCGAAGAAACGCAGAAGTACAGAGCGTATCAGCGACGAAGAATATAAGGCATTGGAAGCACTGGAAGATAAGGGAGGGAAATCCAAGTTTGATGATTGATCTTCTCTCTGATGAACGAATCGATGATCTGCAATGCAAGGGACATCAGATCATACAGAATCCGAATATGTTCTGCTTTGGTATGGATGCGGTGCTGCTTGCAAATTTTGTAAAGCACAGACGGGATGGCATGTACATGGATCTGGGAACAGGAACCGGTGTGATACCGATCCTGCTGGCGGCAAAAGAGCCGTCTGACGGCACCTGCCAATTTATCGGTCTGGAGATTCAGGATGCCTGTGCAGAGATGGCTGGAAGAAGTGTCCGATTAAATGATCTGGAACAGAAGGTTCGAATCGATCATGGAGATATCAGAGAGGTCTCCTGTAATTACAGGAAGGCCTTTTTTGATATCGTGACATCGAATCCTCCATATATCAGCGGAAATCATGGACTGACGAATCCGGATGAACCGAAGAATATTGCCAGACATGAAATCTGCGTGACGCTTTCGGATGTGATCGAAGCAGCAGCATATCTGCTGAAGCCGGGCGGCAGTTTCTATATGATACACAAACCATTCCGGCTGGCGGAGATCTTTGAAGGGCTGCTTGCAAATGGATTGGAACCGAAGCGGATGCAGCTCATTCATCCATATATTGATAAAGAACCGAATATGGTGATCGTAGAGGGCGTAAAGGGCGGTAATTCCAGAATCAAGATCGAGCCGCCGCTGATCGTCTATAAAGAACCGGGCGTTTACACGGAACAGCTTCTTGCCACGTATGAAGGAGAAGCAAAGAAATAAAACAGACAGAACAGGAGAATCTACATGGCGGGTATATTATATCTGGTCGCTACACCGATCGGGAATCTCGAGGATATGACATTCCGGGCGGTGCGTACACTGTCCGAGGTGAATCTGATCGCAGCAGAGGATACGAGAAACAGTATCAAGCTGTTAAACCATTTTGAGATTAAAACGCCAATGACCAGTTACCATGAATTTAATAAATATGATAAGGCGAAGGTTCTGGTGGACAAGCTTCTTGCAGGAACAAATATTGCTGTTATAACCGATGCAGGAACGCCGGGTATCTCGGATCCGGGCGAGGAGCTGGTACGGCAGGCACTTGCAGCAGGAGTAACCGTAACAGCTGTACCGGGGGCATGCGCCTGTATCACGGCGCTGATCTCATCGGGATTGCCGACCAGACGGTTTACATTTGAAGCATTTCTGCCACAGGACAAGAAAGAAAAGGCAGAGGTTCTTGCAGGATTAAAGGATGAGACCAGAACGATGGTGATCTATGAAGCACCACACCGGCTGCAGAAGACACTTGCGGAATTATTTAATACACTTGGCGACCGCAGGATCACACTTTGCCGGGAACTTACGAAGCGGCATGAAACAATCGAACAGTTTCTGTTGTCGGAAGCGATCGCCTATTATGCAGAGCATGAGCCGAGAGGTGAATATGTGATGGTGATCGAGGGCATGGATGTGGCTGCGGCAAAAGCAGAAAAGCAGCAGGAATTTCTTTCGATGACGATAGAAGAACATGTTGCCATGTATGAGAAACAGGGCATGACGAAGAAGGATGCGATCAAACAGGCGGCAGCAGACCGTGGCGTTCCAAAGCGTGAAGTATATAATGTGGTAATGCGATAGAAATAAATAGTTGTAAAGTTCATGCCGGAATGAATCATGTGAGATAAAAATGGTGATTTGCAGGCAATTATAAACAGATGAAAGGTGAAAGGGGTATAAGCATATGACGTGGTTGGAGATATCAGGAACAGTTGGCAGGGTGGCAGCCTGCCTTGGATTTTTTATTGCAGGTATGGTGATCTTCTATCTGCTGACAAAGGTGATCTACCGGATACCGGAGAAACAGCAGTTAGAGCGGCTGCATGAACCGGGAAAGTTCAGAAATGCAGGGATCATTATATTTGGTGGTCTGGCAGCAGTTTTATTTACCGGATTTTTCGGAATGGGGTTACAGGGGATTATTTATTTCCTGTTTCTGGCGGTTCTTACGGTAGTGACCTTTATAGATATGGATACCATGGAGATCCCGTTTATACTGAATATCATTATTTTTGTGATGGGTGTGGTATCTCTGATCCTTCAGTTCGTGTCCGATGCAGCTCCGGGGTCTGAGTTCCTTGCAATGGATGGGGTTACGATCGTATCCAGACTGATTGGTATGATCTGTATCAGTCTTCCGTTATATCTGATCGTTCTTATTATTCCGGAAGGCTTTGGCGGCGGAGATATCAAGCTGATGTTTGCTGCCGGCTTCTTGCTTGGCTGGAAAGCAACAGTAGTTGGTTTCTTTATCGGACTGATCCTTGGCGGAATCTATGGCGTGATCTGTCTGGTTCGCAGAAGCCATGGCAAAAACGACCATTTTGCATTTGGCCCTTTCTTAAGCGTAGGTCTGGCTATTACATTATTCTGTGGAAATGATCTCATGAACCGGTATATTGATTTCTTGAAAGCAGCAATGAACCCGGAGATGTAAAGAGATAAATCCCGAGCTGATATTATTTATAGAAAAAACTGCTTGTGTATTCGGATGAGATTGAGTATACTAAAGGGTATGGATGTTTAACGCGTTAAAGCGTTTGAGCGAAAAAGTTGTAATATACGGAGGAATATAGGTATGCCAATTATAGATTATCTGGAAAGAAATGCCAGAGAATTTGGGGATGATGTAGCGCTGGTTGAGATTAATCCGGATGTCACAGAGACGAGAAGAGTGACATGGAGAGAATATGAGCTGATCGAGGCGAATCCAACCTGTCAGTATAGACGGGAGATCACATGGAATGTATTTAACGAGAAAGCCAATCGTTTTGCAAATCTTCTGGTTTCCAGAGGAATCCAGAAAGGAGATAAGATCGGTATCCTGATGATGAACTGTCTGGAATGGCTTCCGATCTATTTTGGAGCATTAAAGACAGGAGCTTTGGCAGTGCCGCTTAATTTCCGTTATGATGCAGAGGAGATCAAATACTGCGTAGAGCTTGCGGATGTGGATGTACTTGTATTTGGACCTGAATTTATCGGGCGAGTTGAGACAGTTGTAGATGAGATCGCAGAGAAGCGTATTCTGTTATATGCCGGTGGCAACTGCCCAACATTTGCAGAGGACTACGACAAGCTGACAGCAAACTGTTCCAGTACCTTTGAAAAGAGAGACATTAAAGACAGTGACGATGCAGCGATCTATTTCTCATCAGGAACAACAGGTTTTCCAAAGGCAATCTTACATAACCATGAGAGCTTGATGCATGCAGCTACAGTTGAGCAGAAGCACCATGGACAGACAAAGGATGATGTATTCTTATGTATTCCGCCTTTATATCATACAGGTGCAAAGATGCATTGGTTCGGAAGCCTGATCACAGGCGGAAAAGCAGTTCTGTTAAAGGGTGTTAATGCAAAGACGATTCTTCAAACTGTATCCGATGAACAGTGTACCATTGTATGGCTGTTAGTACCATGGGCACAGGATCTGCTGCTGGCATTAGAATCAGGTGAAGTAAAATTATCAGATTATAAGCTGGATCAATGGAGACTGATGCATATCGGAGCACAGCCGGTTCCACAGAGCCTGATCAAACGTTGGAAAGAATATTTTCCACATCACCAGTATGATACAAACTATGGTCTGTCAGAGTCTATCGGACCGGGTGCGGTACATCTGGGTGTAGAGAATATCGATAAAGTTGGTGCGATCGGCGTGCCGGGATATGGTTGGCAGGTGCGTATCGTAGATGAAGATGGTAAAGATGTGAAGCAGGGAGATGTTGGAGAACTGCTATTAAAGGGACCTGGCGTTATGACCTGTTATTATAAGAATCCGGAAGCAACGGCTGAGACATTAAAGGATGGATGGCTGTATACCGGAGATATGGCAGAGCAGGATGCAGATGGCTTCATCTATCTGGTTGACCGTAAGAAGGATGTTATCATCAGCGGTGGTGAGAATATTTATCCGGTACAGATCGAGAATTTCCTGAGTAAATATCCAAAGGTCAAAGACGTAGCAGTTATAGGGCTTGCAGATCCACGACTTGGTGAGATCACGGCAGCGATCATCGAGACAAAGGACGGTGTGGAATGTACCGAAGATGAGATCAATGAATTCTGCAAGGAGCTTCCAAGATACAAGAGACCAAGAAGAATTATTTTTGAGGATGTACCGAGAAATGCAACCGGTAAGATCGAGAAGCCGCTCCTTCGTAAGAAGCATAAGAGCGATAACCTTGTTGCAGCCGAGAATAATGCATAAAGAGATCACAGATCGTGGTATTATACAGATAAAGAATGCAGAATCTGATATGTATTCTTTACAAATCCAGATGTGTGTGCTTAAATATATAGTCGGAATTACAAAATACAACAGGAAGGTAAGATGATCATGAAGACACCATTTGTAACAAAAGCACAGGTTGATGAGATGATTAAGAAATACCCAACACCATTTCATCTTTATGACGAAAAAGGTATCAGAGAAAATGCAAGAAAGTTATATCAGGCATTTTCATGGAATAAGGGATTTAAGGAGTTCTTTGCGGTAAAGGCAACCCCAAATCCTACTATTCTTCGTATTTTAAAGGAAGAAGGATGCGGTACAGACTGCTCATCACTGACAGAGCTTATGATGTCAGATAAACTGGGATTTACCGGAGACGAGATCATGTTTTCATCCAATGATACGCCGGCAGAGGAATTCATCCTTGCAAAGAAGCTTGGTGCAACGATCAATCTGGATGATTTCACACATATTGACTTCCTTGAAAAGACAGCAGGAATTCCCGAGAAGATCTGCTGCAGATATAATCCGGGTGGAACATTCTCTATTTCCACAACGATCATGGACAACCCTGGAGATGCCAAGTACGGTATGACCAAGGATCAGATCATTGAGGCGTATCGTATCCTGAAGGGCAAAGGTGTAAAGAGATTTGGAATGCATGCATTTCTTGCAAGCAATACAGTGACGAATGACTACTATCCGGTTCTTGCAAGAACCTTATTTGAGGTAGCGGTTGAGATTAAGGAAAAGACAGGCGTAAAGCTTGACTTCATCAATCTGTCAGGCGGCGTAGGTGTTCCGTATACACCGGATAAAGAGCCGAATGATATCCTTGCGATCGGTGAAGGTGTAAGAAAGGTATATGAGGAGATTCTGGTTCCTGCAGGAATGGGTGACGTAGCCCTCTATACAGAGCTTGGACGATTCATGCTGGCTCCATATGGTCATCTGATCACAACAGCCATCCATGAGAAACACACCCACAAGGAATATATCGGTGTTGATGCATGTGCAGTCAACCTGATGCGCCCTGCTATGTATGGTGCATATCATCATATTACAGTCCTTGGTAAGGAGAATGAACCATGCGACCACAAATACGATGTGACAGGTTCTCTTTGTGAGAATAATGATAAATTTGCCATTGACCGTATGCTTCCAAAGATCGATATGGGAGATGTTCTGGCAATTCATGATACAGGAGCGCATGGCTTTGCAATGGGATATAATTATAACGGCAAGCTGAAATCCGCAGAGGTTCTTCTCTGTGAGGATGGCAGCACGAAGCTGATCCGCCGGGCAGAGACACCGGATGATTATTTTGCTACATTAGACGGTTTCTGGGATGTAGATCTGAACGAAAAATAAGAGTGCTTAAGCCTGCTGAAAGTTGCAGTGACGGTCATAGAAAAAACATAAAAAAACAGCCATTTTGGAGAAATATGTGTTTCCAAAATGGCTGTTTTAGTTTATACTGAATTTTAGTCAGGCTTTTTCAGGTTCCGGGTAATCAATACCAAATGTGTCAACAGTTACGGAAGCCATTTTCTGTTCTTTTACAGGACGATCACCGTAAGTTGTTCGGGTTGTTGCAATCTTATTTACAACATCCATTCCTTCGATTACTTTGCCAAATGCAGCGTATGCACCGTCTAAATGAGGAGCGGCCTTGTGCATGATAAAAAACTGGGAACCTGCAGAATCCGGTCGCATGGAACGAGCCATGGAGAGAACACCTTCAGTGTGCTTCAGGTCGTTCTTGAAACCATTCTGTGAGAATTCACCTTTAATGCTATAGTTTGGTCCGCCCATTCCGGTTCCTTCCGGGCATCCGCCCTGAATCATGAAACCATTGATGATACGGTGAAAGTTCAAACCATTGTAAAAGCCTTTTTTTACAAGTGAGATAAAGTTATTAACTGTATTAGGAGCAATCTCCGGGTACAGTTCTGCCTTTATAACATCACCATTTTCCATTGTAATTGTTACTATTGGATTTGCCAAAATAAATCGCATCCTTTCATTTGTGATGAGGCTATCATATCATCACATACTTTATAAAGTCAATGTTGGATGCTCTGTTTTGGTGTTGGATATATTTTTTATTGGGGAATAAAAAGTTACGGACAGAAAAAGGAGAAGTGCAGAGTGAAGAACGGAAAAGGTATTAAGGTAATTATTGTTCTGGTTGTCGTTATCGTCCTTGTTGTGATAGCGGGGCTGAAAATCAAGAGTGTTTATGACGGGTTCATGAACGAATACAAGGGAACGGAGAGTGCATCCGGAACAGATGTAACGATTGAAATTCCGGAAGGCGCATCATCAAAGAAGGTGGCAGCAATTCTACATGATGCCGGTTTGATCAAATATGAATACGCATTTGTGTTACGCGTGAAGGAATCGGAATACAGAGGTCGGATCCAGCCTGGGACATTTACTTTGAATACCGGAATGAGCACACTTGAAATGATAGAGGATCTTTGTTATGTAGAACCTGTCAAGGAAGTCGTTGATACATTGACAATACCGGAAGGTTACAGTATTGAACAGATAGCAGCAAAATGCGAGGAACATGGTATTTGCAGCGCAGATGAGTTCCTGAATGAAGTAAAGAATGGGAACCATCAGATCCCGTTCAGTACCGGAGATATGAATACAGATGGTGTGAAGTATGACCTTCAGGGATATCTGTTTCCGGCAACCTATGACATCTATGACGATACGACTGCAGCAAGTCTGATCGATACGATGCTGGAGAAGTTTCAGAGCGTTTATACTTCAGAATACAGCGCAAAGGCAGCAGAACTTGGATATACTGATTATCAGATCCTGATCATGGCATCTATCGTGGAACGGGAAGCCAAGATTGACAGTGAGAGACCGATCATTGCAGGAGTTATCTACAATCGTCTGAACATTGATATGATGCTTCAGATGTGTCCGACGGTTTTGTATCCTTTGACAGATGGAATGTATGATAAGACAGAAGTGACTTATGATGATCTGGAGATCGAATCTCCATATAATACTTATAGGAATACCGGACTTCCGGTAGGTCCGATCTGCAATCCGGGGCAGGCGTCACTAGAAGCGGTATTATACCCGGATGAGAATGATTATCTGTATTATCATACCAGTGATGCGGGAGATGGAAGCCATATTTTCTCGTCTACGTATGATGAACATATCAATACGCAGTAGTGTATTGGGCAGAATGCTGATTTCTTTTTAAAAAGACTTGCGATATATGGTGAAATTATATATAATTATAGCGTATGCATGAACAATGGGATAATTTGTTACCTTATATGCACAGCGAAACGTGTGATAGGAGGATTATTTGATGAGAAAAGTGAATTTCAAAGTAAGAAACATCGGCTCTGAGAAGTACTTGTCTTACGTTCTGGATGACGAGACAGACTTTGACGAAGAGCTGCTGGATTACCTTGATGAAAATAAAATTACAGAACTCATTGATATCATCTATGAAGAAGATGATGAGAATGACTATCTTACATACAATATAACAGACAGAACAACAGTTGGAGCACTCCTTTCAGGCACGGTACATGCAGAGATGATGCTGGGCATAATCCGGGGAGTTGCTTCTGGTATCATGAATATGCGTGATCTTGGAATCCCTGTTTCGTATGTAATTTTGAATAAGGATTTTACTTATGTGAATCCGGTGACATTTGATGTGAAGATGATCTGCGTTCCGGTTGAAACTGAAGTAACGGCAAATGCAGAGTTTAAAGCATTTGTTAAAGATCTGATCCTGAATTCTACATATGCAGATGATGAAGACTGCAACTATGTTGCAAAGCTTATCAACATGCTGAATGCGGAGAAGTTTACGATCCGTGGTTTTGTAAGTCAGATCACAGAGCTGATGGAGGCTGCCGGATTACAGGTAGAAGAAGAATTTATGGATGTTGGAGATTCCGGCGTGGAGGTTTCTCAGGGTGTGGATATTCCACAGGGTGATACCTCTCTGGATGATCTTCCGGAATTTAAGGATATATCATTTGACGATGATGACGATGATGGCCTTGAGATGTATGAGGAAGAACCGACAGAAGAGAATACGATCTTCAAAGATCTGGATTTGAATGCAGATGTTGACAGCGCACTGAATTCTGTAAATATGGATCTGTTCGATGAGAGTAATCTGGAAGAGCTTACACTGGATGAAGATGCAGAGTTAGAAGAAACGGCTCATGATGAGGCAGAACCGGAAACAGAAGAAGCAGCGGCAGAAGATATTAAGCCTGTGACAGAGATTCCGATAGAGACACCGGAGGAGGCAGAAGAGTCAGAAGGTATGACAGAGATGCTGACGGGTGCTGATCTGGCGGACATCGGTGAAGAAAAGCCACATGCATTTAATATCAAGGAGATTGCACATACTGCTGAGGGTGTGACAGAGATTTCTGCTGAAAGCAAGATGGAAGAAAAACCGGTATTGATCGATACTCAGGATCTGGATAATCTGATCGAGAAACCACCGGTTATGAAGAACATAAGAATCAACCGTGCAAAGATCATTCAGAAGGCTTCTGTTGAGATGGAGGATGATGAGGTTATTGATAATCCAACGGAGCAGATCCGGGGAGCGGGTGACGTAGATGAGGCGAATGCAGTAGAGCCTGAAACCCTTACAACACCGGTTCCTGTTGAAGAAAAGGAAGAGCCTGAAACAGGAGCGACCGGAACAACGGTTGAGCTTACAGGTGGCATGAGTGTTGTACAGGATCAGACACCGGAGGAAGAGAAGAAGCCTGCACCGGGTGTGCCGAAGGCAATGCCATATATTATCCGTGTAAACACAAAGGAACGTGTTATGGTAAATAAGGCAGTATTTAAGCTTGGTAAGGCAAACCGTGGTGTTGATTTCACAATTGACGGAAACGGTGCGATCAGCAGAGTACATGCGATCATTTATCAGAGAGATGACGGTTGTTACCTGAAAGATAACAAAGCGACAAATGCTACACTGGTAGATGGCGTGAAGCTGGAAGAAGGACAGGAAGTTAAGCTTAAGAATGATGCGACGATCACAATCGGCGGAGAAGATTTCATTTTCAAATTAAGCTAATATATATTATCACCCGGATCGGGTGAACATGAGCAGGTAGGAATACCTGCTTTTGGTGTATACATGGAAAATAATTATCCGGACAGTATTGGGATTTCCGGATCATGAATGGAGAGAGGAACATGAAGAAGAACAAAGTATTACTTACAAAAACGGGGGATACATATAACTGCAGATATGTGCTGGATCAGACTGATATTATTGATGAAAAGGTAGATAAGGGTGTGAGTGGAAAATTTCCACAGATCATACCGTGCAGACTGGAAGAGAAAGATAATCAGAGAGAATTTATTTATGAGATTGGCAACAAGGTACAGTTGAACGAGTTCCTCAAGAAAGAGATCAACAAGAAGCAGATGCTGACATTACTGTATAACCTTTTAAGCGGTCTGGAAGCATTTGGAATGAACATGATCTCATTAAGCTACGTTGCCAAGGATATCCAGTATGTGTTTGTTGCTCCTGAGAGCCTGAATGTTTATTTTATTGTTGCAGGTGTCGATAAGGAGATCACGGATCTGAATGAGGTTCGCAATTTTGTAAAAGATGTTATCTGTAATGCACATTATTTTGAGATGGATCGGGATAATTATGTAGCAAGACTGATCACATTTACGAATAAACTTGGAACATTCTCAGTTGGTGATATGAAAGAATTTGTCAATCAGCTTCTGATTGATATGGGAATCCACATAGAGGAAGAAAAGAAAAAAACAGAGAAAAAAGAAGAAAAAACTGCAAACGACAAGGTAAGCCGTATTGGTGTTATGCAGAATAATGCAAAGATGGTACAGCCTGGTGCTTCTGCCAGAGGATCAGTGCCACCAATGCCAAACCGTCAAGTACCACCGATGCCGAACGGACAGCCAATGCCGGGACGGCCAATGCCAATGCAGATGGGACCGGATGGCAAGCCAATGAACGGTTGGCCGATGCCTGGACGGCCAATGCCAATGCAGATGGGACCGGATGGCAAGCCAATGAACGGACAGCCGATGCCGGGACGGCCAATGCCAATGCAGATGGGACCGGATGGCAAACCAATTGTGCCGCCAATCCCAAATCGTCCGGCATCATCAATGCCGGAAAAGAAACCGGAGGCAGCACCGGTACCACCGATGCCGGAAAAGAAACCGGAGGCAGCACCGGTACCGCCAATGCCGGAGAAGAAACCGGAAGCAGCACCGGTACCACCGATGCCGGAGAAGAAGCCGGAGGCAGCACCGGTACCGCCGGTTGAGGAGAAGAAGCCTCAGGTGCCAGTGCCGTATCTGTTAAGAATAGCAACAAATGAAAAAATATATATAAATAAACCGGAATTTTCAATCGGAAGATCTGCAACCAAAGCAGATTATACAGTAACAGACAATTCAGATGTCAGCCGGATCCACTGCATCATTGAGAGAAAGAATGGTGTCAGCTATATCAGAGATAATGCTTCTACAAATGGTACATTTGTGAATGGACAGAACATAGCTGGACAGAAAAATGTATTTTTGACAAATAATGCAAAGGTTTCTCTGGGTGATGAAGGTTTCATTTATTTTGTCAGATAAGGATATGGGGATAATAATCAGGAGAAGCGTATGAAATATAGAGCGGCATATCACACAGATGTGGGTATAAAAAAGAAAAATAATCAGGACTCTCTTGCGATCAAGATTGCAGAGACTCCGAATGGACAGGCAGCCTTTGCGATTATCTGTGATGGCATGGGCGGACTGGCAAAAGGAGAGCTTGCAAGCAAAGAGGTCATAAATGCATATTGTGGCTGGTTTGAACATGATTTTGTAAAACTGGTCAGAACAGGAACATTTAATACAGCAATCTTGAAGGAGCAGTGGGATCGCATAGCTGTAACAGAGAATGAAAAGCTGAAAGCATATGGTGAAAGCCGGGGAATTATGATCGGAACCACGTTGTCAGCCATTCTTATGTATGAGGACAGATATTATATTATACATGTGGGCGACAGCCGGGTATATGAGTTGACAGATAAAATGGAGCAGCTTACACAGGACCAGACATTGGTTGCAAGGGAGATCGCAGCAGGAAGACTGACCCCGGAGCAGGCAGAAACAGATAGCAGACGAAGCATACTGTTACAGTGTGTAGGCGCATCACCGGTAGTGGAACCTGATTTCATCAGAGGTTATATTACACAAAATGCATCGTATTTGTTATGTTCAGATGGATTCAGACATAAGATAAGCGGAGATGAGATTATGGCGAAACTCAGTCCGCTGGCAGCACCAGATGAAGATA
>OGCO01005486.1_pt1 | contig 12247 bp, 9 predicted proteins | sample 1570171 | NCBI WGS metagenome assembly OGCO01 (sample SAMEA4370583, study PRJEB24528) | human gut metagenome | reverse complement strand
TGCCGCACCTCGCTCGCCGTATCGGCACTTAGAATTATGCGGTATTGCCCTAAAATAAAACGATAAAAAGCGAAGCGGCTGGTCGTACAGACAAAATCACCTGGACGGCCAGTCGCTTTTTGTGTGCTTTTGGGCTTATTGGCATCGCTTTTGCTTATTCAAAATTTGTTCACCAAATCTTACCAAATCGTTCAGAACTCTTTAACGAGGTTTCCATAATCTGCCCGTATAATAACAGTGTACTCGAAAGAGAGAAACAAAAACGTAAACGACGTTTTAAAACATTCACTGCGTCCTTCGCCATGCCAGACGCCCGCAGCAATCGCAGCGGCCGCCGGCGAAGGCCAGACAACCAACAATGCCGGGTAACCGGCTTTACATACATTTCTCCTCCTTCTCCTTCCTTTCCAATTTGTTACGAAAAAAAACATGCGCCCTTTGCAGCGGCCAAGGCTTCGCAGCCTGCCCAACGCAAAGGGCGCATCGTTTATTATTTCAGAATATACTTTATCATCACAGACTGGCAATATCCGCCAACAGGGCATCTACGTCCTCGTCACGGGTGGCCCAGCTGGTGCAGAACCGCACGGCAGTGTGCTCGGCGTCCGGCTTGGCGGTCAGGGTCATGGCGTACTTCTCGCTCAGGGCATTGTACCAGCTGTTGGGCAGGATGGGGAACTGCTGGTTGGTGGGGGAATCAAACAGCATGGCGCAGCCCTTTGCTTCAAACGCAGCGCGGATGCGCATGGCCTGGCGGTCCGCCTTAGCGGCCATAGTGTAATAGGGGCTGGAACCGGTGCCGTCCTCGCCGTTCAGCAGGGCAAGGAATTGCAGCCCCAGCAGGCGGCCCTTGGCCAGCATGGCGCCGTGCTGCTTGATGGCGTAGCGGAAATCCTGGTCCAGATCGGGGTTATTGATGATAACGGCTTCGCCAAACAGCGCACCACACTTGGTTCCACCCAGGTAGAACACATCGCACAGGTTGGCGTAATCCTGCAGGTTCAGATCATTGGCTTCGCTGGCAAGGCCGTAAGCCATGCGGGCACCATCCACAAACAGGCACAGGCCGCAGTCATAGCAGGTGGCGGAAAGGTCGGTCAGCTCCTCCTTGGTGTACAGGGTGCCGTCCTCAGTGGGGTTGGAGATATACACCATGCCGGGCTGGGCAAGGTGCTCGTGGCTGGCATCGGCCCAGTGAGCGTCGTAAGCATCCCTCACCTGCTGGGCGGTAATTTTGCCCTGCACGCTGGGCAGGGCAAGGCACTTGTGGCCGGTGGCTTCCACCGCGCCGGTTTCATGTACATTGATATGCCCGCTGTCGGCGCACAGCACGCCCTGCCAGGGTTTTAACAGGGCATCCACCACGGTAAAGTTGGCCTGGGTGGCACCCACAAAAAAGTGGACTCCGGCATCCGGGGCATCGCACAGCTTACGGATCAGGCCGCGGGCCTGATCGCAGTAATCGTCCATGCCGTAACCGGGGGTCTGTTCCAGATTGGTCTTTTGCAGCAGGTCCAGCACCGGCTGGGCGGCACCCTCGCCATAATCACATTCAAAGCGGATCATAAGATCGCTCCTTTCCGTTTTAACCGTTCGCTGCGGGCAGAGTACCCGACAGCATACTTATCCATTATAAAGTCTGTACCGTTTTTTGTAAAGAAAGCACTGTGCAGAAAGGCCGCAGCAGCGGCGTACAGGGAGCAAAGGCAACACCGCACAATTCCCGCCTGACGGCTTAAGCACCGCTCCGGCGGCTGCGGCACGGCATCTGCGTTGCCAAAATGCTCGATAATGTCGGGTTGCGGTACCCGCATCGTGCTTCGGGGGCAAAAGCCCCTCGCACTCTGCGACCGCTGCCCCTGCTTCGGTTCGCTGCATCCGCCACTGGCGGCGCTCACCTTTGCAGCATCCAGTATTATCTGCGCTTTTGGCTTAGCAGCTGCCGCACCTCGCTCGCCGTATCGGCACTTAGAATTATGCGGTATTGCCCAAAACAAAAAATCCGGACGCTTTTTGGCAAGCGCCCGGATTTTCAACAAGTTCAGCGGTTATCGTGGATAACTTTGCCCTTTTGCACCACGGCAAGGATGTTCAGGTCATCATCGGCCAGAACCACGTTGCCATAGCGCCCGGCGGCCAAAGAGCCATAATCAGCATCAACGCCAATGCTCCGGGCCGGGTTTTCGGTCGCGGCGCGCACCGCGCTTTCCAGCGGAACGCCCATCTCGCACACAGCACGGCGCATGCAGTCATACAGGCAGGTAGCGCTGCCGGCGATGGTATCGGGGTGTTCGGTCAGGGTGGCGCGGGGGCCGCGCACCGTAACGGCCTGGCCGCCCAGGCTATAAGCGCCGTCCGGCAGCCCGCAGGCCATCATGCTGTCCGCAATCAGGATCACATGGTCATCCCCGAAGGTGTTAAAGGTAAAGCGCACCACAGCGGGGTGAATGTGAACATTATCGGTGATCAGCTCCACATCGGCACCGTCTTCCAGCGCGGCAATAATGGGGCCGGGGGCGCGGTGGGTGATGCCGGGCATGGCGTTATACAGGTGGGTCATGTGGCTGGCACCGGCGGCAAACGCAGCCTTGGCGGTATCATAATCCGTGCAGGTGTGGGCAATCGAGATGCACACCTCGTTGTGGCAGTCACGGATAAAATCCAGATTGCCGGGTTCTTCCGGGGCAACGTCCACCAGCTTGATCAACCCGCCGCTGCGTGCCTGCAGCCGGCGGAACATGGCGGCATCGGCCCCCTGCACATACTTGGGGTTCTGTGCGCCGATCTTTTTGGGGCTGATGTAAGGGCCTTCCATGTTGATGCCGACCAAGTCAGCACCCTGACCGTTCTTGTGGGCGGCGGCCACATCCATAATGCCGTTCAAAATTTCCTCGCTGAACGTCATGGTGGCGGGGCAGATGGCCAACACGCCTTTGCTGGCCTCAAAATCGGCAATGGCCTGCAAACCGGCTTCATCGGCATCGCAGAAATCATGCCCGACAGCACCGTGGAAATGAATATCCACCAAACCGGGCAGAGCATAGGCACCGTTGGCATCCAGAACTTCCTCGCCCTCCAGCGGGGGCGCACCAAAGGCAATGCGGCCATCCCGGATGGTCAGATCCCCTGTTTTGAAGGTATGTTCCGGCGTATAAATTCTTGCATTTTTGATAATCATTGAGAAATTCCCTCTTATCAGTTATGCAGTAAGGGCTTGAGCGATACGTTTAGTCCAGCTTGGAAGCAGCTTCGGCATCCAGCACCAGGGTGAAATCCGGGTGCATCTGCAGGATGGAAGCGGGAACTTCCGGCGTGACGGGGCCGAAGAAAGCTTTCTTAATGATGTCAGCCTTGCCAACGCCGTTGGCAACCATCAGAACCTTGCGGGCCTGCATGATGGTTTTGATGCCCATGGTGTAGGCTTCTTTCGGGACCAGATCTTCGTTGTTGTCAAAGAAGCGCTTGTTGGCCTCAATGGTCTCTTTGGTCAGGTGGACACAGTGGGTGCCAAGCTCAAAAGCGGCACCCGGCTCGTTAAAGCCAATGTGGCCATCGTGGCCAATGCCCAGCAGCTGCAGATCCACGCCGCCCAGATGCTGGATGATTTCATCATAGTGGGAGCACTCGGCAGCAGCATCCATGTTGGTGCCGGCAGGCATATGGATGGCTTCGGGGCGGATGTTGACCAGGTCAAACAGGTTACGGTGCATGAAGGACCAGTAGCTTTCGGGATGCTCGCGGGGCAGACCGCGGTATTCGTCCAGGTTGACGGTGTTTACTTCCGCAAAATCAAGGTCGCCCTTGTTGTACCATTCAACCAGCTGTTTGTAGGTGCCAACGGGGGTGCCGCCGGTTGCCAGGCCCAGCACGCAGTTGGGCTTCATGATGACCTGTGCCGAGATGATATTGGCCGCTTTGCGGGACATATCATAATAATCTTTTGCACGAATAATTTTCATGGGGAACATCTCCTTATTCTTTTTTTGTGCGCGGACAGCCATTACCTATAGTATAGCACAAACACCACAAAGAAACTAGAGATTGTAGAAAAAAGAGAGAAAAAACAAAGAAATATTTTAGGAAAATATAACAAAAAATCCTGGCTCCGGAAACCGGAACCAGGATGAGGGAACGCTGCCTTACAACAGCTTTTGCAGTTCTTCGTAAACAAAGCGGACCTGCGTGCCAAGAATGACCTGGCAGGCCGTGGGGGTGGAGCGGATCACACCGGAAGCCCCGGCGGATTTGAGTGCCTTTTCGTCCACCTTAGCGCCATCTTTCAGCTGGAAGCGCAGCCGTGTGGCGCAGCAGCTGGCTTTTTGCACATTGGCCTTACCGCCCAGCGCAGCCAGAATGTTGGCGGCGATGCCGGCATGGTCAAGGTCGGCTTTTACCACACCCTCGTTTTCCGCCTCTTTCTTTTTTTGCAGCGCGGCCTTGCTGGTGGAGCGCGCCACAAAGAAGCAGATAACCGCGGCCACAGCCAGCAGCACAGGGATCACGATCCAAACCTTGGGGGCGGCGGGGGACAGGGCAACGCCGCCGGCAATCACGGCGGCGCACAAAATCAGGGCCAGCACCAAAAAAGCAGGCGACCGGCAGATGCGTTGGAATGAGTTCATGTTACAAAGTACCTCCTTGGGTAGTGTATTTTTGCCGCTGCGGCAAACCCGCAGGAGGCATTTATAGTTCTGATTTTAACATAATCAAGCAAGAAAAGAAAGAGTTAAACGCCAGCTTTTGCCCACCAAAACAAAAAAGCCGCAGGCAGGGCCATGGCGGCCAGCCTGCGGCGTGGAACAAAGGAACCAGAACCCTTGCCCTTGCTGTTACTTAAATTACAGCATCTTCTTCAGTTCATCGAACACGAACTGAACCTGAGGCCCGATGACAACCTGGCAGGAAGTCTTGGACGGGCGGATGACACCGGCAGCACCGGCAGCCTTGACAGCCTTTTCATTCACAGCGGAAGAATCTTTCACTTCAAGGCGCAGGCGGGTTGCGCAGTAGTCAGCACCGGTAATGTTCTCCTTGCCGCCGACAGCAGCCAGAACACCGGTAGCAATCGCAGTGTAGTTGTTGTTGGAAAGCTTGATGTTCTTTTCGCTTTCTTCCACATCGTCGTCCTCACGGCCGGGGGTCTTGAGGTCAAACTTGGTGATAGCGAAGTAGAAGACAAAGTAGAACACAAGAAAAGCGGCAATGCCCAGAGGAATGATCATCCAAGTCTTGGCAGCTGCGGGCAGGGAAGCGGAGAAAACCAGGTCCGTTGCGCCTGCGGAGAAGCAGAAGCCAGCGCGGAAACCGGAGTAGTAGGTGATGATGGTGAAAATGCCGTACAGAGCAGCATAAACAACATACAGGGGGAAGCACAGGAACATGAAGCCGAACTCAAACGGCTCGGTAACGCCGCAGACGAAAGCGCAGATAGCGGCGGAAACAACCAGACCGATAGCAGCCTTCTTGTTCTTTGCGGTGCGGACCATAGCCAGTGCAGCGCCGGGGATACCGAACATCATGCAGGGGAAGAAGCCGGACATGTACATGCCAAGGTCCCAGCCCACGTCAGCACTGGTCTCGCCAGCCCAGAAGTGTTTCAGGTCGCCCAGGCCGATGGTGTCAAACCAGAACACGTTGTTCAAAGCGTGGTGCAGGCCGGTGGGGATGAGCAGACGGTTCAGGAAAGCATAGATACCTGCGCCGATGCCGCTCAAGCCGGCAATGCCGTTGCCCAGAGCAACCAGAATGCCGAAGATAACGGGCCAGACGAACAGCAGGATAACAGAAGTCACGATGGAAACCAAAGCGGTCATGATAGCAACGCTGCGCTTGCCGCTGAAGAATGCCAGCCAGTCAGGCAGCTTGGTGCTCTTGAACTTGTTGTAGCAGGTGGCGCCGATGACAGCAGCCAGGATGCCGATGAAGGAGTTGCCGGCGATCTTGCTGAAAGCAATGTAATCAACGGTGCCTTCTTCCAGGGTGGAACCAACAGCAGCGCGGATGGTGCCCACAACACCGGGGCTGAGCAGCTGCTGCATCATCAAAAAGCTGACCAGACCAGCCAGACCGGCGGTGCCGTCATGGTCGTCTGCCAGGCCGACAGCTGCGCCGATGGCGAACAGCCAAGCCATGTTATCGATCAGAGCGCCGCCAGCCTTGACCAGCAGGAAGCCGACCGTGTAAGCAGCACCGGTAGTAGGACCTTCAGCACCCATAACGGCGGGAGCCAGAGCGTAGCCAATACCCATCAGAATACCACAGACGGGCAGCGCGGCAACGGGCAGCATCAATGCCTTGCCGAGCTTTTGCAGCCATTTCATCATAAGATACATTCCTCCTAATACGGACGTATTTTGCCGGGGTGAAGCTAATGCCCCCGGTGGGGATTGCAAAACCGCTCTGGTTAGCAAAATTCCCATTCATGCAGTGGTAAATAGGAACATTGTTTGCGGTGTAACAATCTGTTAAATCTATCTTAACATATTTTCAATAAATTGCAAATGTATTTTGTCAAAATAGCACAATGCCGAAAAAACAAAGGTGACTTTGGTTATGTTGCTAAAAATATAACGCATTTTGACCGAAACTTGAAAGAAAGACAGGTGCCCCCGGCGCTTTAACGAAACAAAGAGATAGATAAAGATAACATAAAGTGAGCGTTTTTGCTAAAATATTGCAACAAAAATACATTTGAAAAAACTGTACAAAAACGCATTTCTGTAATAGTTAGCAGCTGAAACGGGCAGCTGCTGGTGCAGGGCAAAAAACGTGCGGTGCGGCTGGCGGGCGGGGCGGAAAATGTGATGTCTGCCATGGTAAAACTTTTGTGCAGCAGGTACGGGCAAATCAAGAAAAAGGAAATAAAAAATCCTGGGACGCCGTAAAAACGGCACCCCAGGCAAACGGAGTTGAAAATGGCAAAATCAGTTGTTGGCGCTGAACAGCTGGGGCGCAGCCTTGTACAGCAGCACCACGGCAATGGTGGTCATAATACCTTCCGGCAGCATGTAGGAGCCGTTGTAAGTCAGGCTGTAGATCCACGCGGGCAGACCATCGCTCAGGTTGCCCCAGATCAGCACGCCGGACAAAAAGCTGCACAGGAAACGCAGCACGCACACGGCGGCGGAGCCCACGGCCACGCCGACCAGCTTGTTTTTGAACGGCTTGGCAAACACGCAGGCAAGCCCCAGAAAGGAGAAGGCCAGCACATAATCCAGCAGGATCATGCCCACCAAAGGCAGCAGGCCGGGCGCCGGGGGCGCATAAAAGCCCAGCAGCATCTGCAGCAGGCTGTTCACAAAGCCGGTGAACAGGCCCCACTTGACCCCGTGGCGGAAGGATACCAGAATGAACGGCACCATGCTGAACAGCGTGATGGAGCCGCCGTTGGGCAGCTCATAGATTTTGATGTTGGCCAGGATGGTGCCCAGCGCAATCATCAGGGCGCATTCTACCATAATGCGCGTTTTGGTGTAAGAGGATGACATATACATACCACTCCTGAAAAATAGTACATAAAAACAAGAAAAGCGCCCACAGGTACAGCGGGCGCCAAAAGCGTTGTGAGCAGTATATAACCGCAGCAAAACTTCCTACGCCGGCATTACCCGGATCAGGTATAGGGTGCTCAAAACACAGTTGCTTTGATCTCAGCCGGAGATGCCCTCCAGCGCCCCTGTTCTTATGTCCGGTTCCCAGTATAGCAGGAAATGCCGGTTTGTCAAGGCGGAAAACTACTCGATCTGCCAAATTCCGCCGCTTAACGGTGCAAGGTCCAGCGCCAGCCATCCGTTGGCAATGGGGCGGGGAGCATGATCCACCCAGCCCGCGGCAAACAGCGGCAGGGCACAGCTGCCCCAGCCCGGCTTTAGCCCAAACCCCTGTACGGCCTGTGTGCCGGTGTTCAGGGCGCACAAAAGTGTTTCACAGCCGGCCTGCAACGTAAAGCCCAGCACGCCGGTGCTTGCATCCTGCGCGGTCCAGGCAAAGCTTTGGGGCGCATACAGCGCCGGGTGTGCCAGGCAGAAAGCATTCAGCGCCTTACTGTAATCAGCCAGGGCGCGGTGCCCGGCGTCCGCCAGCATAGCCCAGTTCGGCTCCCGGCCATCGGTAAAGGCATCCGGCTGGCCGAACTCCACCCCCGCAAACAGCAGGCTTTTGCCGGGGCGGGCGGCCTGTAATAACAGCAGCAGCCGCATCTGGGCCAGCTTTTCTTCTACATTGCCATACAGGCGGGTGAAAATGCTGGCGGGGTGGTTTTCATCGTGGCTCAGCGCGTTGATGCCCTGCACCGCGCCAAAGGGGCCAAAGCTGCCGCACAACTGCCGGAACAGAGCGCTGCGCCCGCCGAACGGCGCGGCAAAATAGGCCAGCGTATCCTGTGTCCAGCCGATCTCCCACACATAGTCAAAGCCCAGCCCGCCGCTGGCGGTATCGGAGGTGGCGTTCATGGAACCGGCGCTGTCCTCTGCCACCAGCATGCAGCCGGGGAACCGCGCGTGCAGCCCGGCTGTCAGCGTTTTGAAAAACTCTGCTGCCTGCCAGCCGTTGGGGCAGTGGTACAGTGCGTTGCCGATGGCATCCACCCGCAGGCCGTCGCACCGGCACACCTGCAGCCAGAACGCCGCCGAACTGAGCAGAAAGCTGCGCACCGACGGGCTGGCCAGATCAAAGTTCAGGCTGCCCCAGTCGCTGGGGCCGGATTCAAATAAAGGCGCACCGTCAAAACAGGCCAGGCGGTCGGCATCCGGCGCAAAATGGACCGGCACAAAATCCATCAGCACGGCAATGCCTGCGGCGTGCAGGGCATCCACCAGCGCGGCAAAGCCTGCAAACCCGCCAATGCGCTGGGTGGAGGCAAAATACCCGCACCCCTGGTAGCCCCAGCTGCCGTCAAACGGGTATTCTGCCAGCGGCAAAAACTCCACATGGGTGTAGTGGTGCTCCACAAGATAGGGCACCAGACTTTTTGCCAGCTCCGGCCCGGTGTAATAGCGGCCGTCCCAATGGCGGTGCCAGCTGGCGGCGTGCAGTTCGTAAATCAGAACGGGAGCATCCCGGCGGGCACCGCGCAGCAAGGGAGCGGCGAACGGGTAATTCGGCTCCGCCAGGCGGGAAGCCGTGCCGGGCAGAGCTTCAAACGCAAAGGCAAACGGGTCTGCCCGCAGCTGCCAGCTGCCGTCCGGCCCCTGAATGTTATACTTGTACAGCTGCCCAAGCTGCGCCTGGGGCACCTGCCCGCGCCACAGGCCGTCCTCACAAAAGGTGAGCTCGGCGGCGGAATAGAGATCCCAGCCGTTCCAGTCCCCCAGCAGCTGCACGCGGCGGGCGTGCGGCGCCCACAAGGTAAACAGCCAGCCGCGCCCCGGCCCCGCCGGGTGGGAACCCAGCAGGCGGTAAGCGTCAAAGCTGATGCCGCAGAAAATGAGACATAGGAATATCTACCTTTATCTGAAGATATTGCAAGCCTTTTGTGCCAATAGGCATGAACTTAGATACATAATCAGGCGTATGGCTTTCCAAGTCTCCAACAGAAGAAATCATTACGGTGTCTTTATCATAAAGAAGGAATTGATGAGGATGATGGATAATGCTATCTGATAAATGCCAAAGGCTGTCCAAAGTATGCATATTCAGGGGGAAACCTGCTGCTAATAAATAATCTTGCGCCAATTGAGATACAATCTCTCCGGTTGTAGTACCTATCCCCATCTTTCTAGCTGCCGGCAAATTAAATGTATCTTTATTAGTCGGTAATTTACGAATACTGTCTAACTCTTGCGGAGTCATGTCCGACAATAATTTCACTTTAAGCACAGGTTTCGTTTGTATCGGCCGTCCCGACCGTAAATCACTTCGAATCCACTTTTCATCTTCTATTATTCTTTTTGTAACCTCACTTATATTAATTATATCTTCGACCACATCTTGATTATATAAACTAAATATATAACTAATTTGCAGACAGACTGTTGCAGCCATAGCAATAAAGGTGATATAATAATATTTCTTCATTTTATAATCAGTTCTACGCGACAAAGATAATTGTTTCTGATCAAAAAGATTATAAAATGATTATGTTTTTATTATAAACGCTCTTTTTAAAACGACTTACCTTTGCGAAGTATAAAAAAAAACACTAATGGAAACAATAAACTTAGAAAAACTTACGACAGAAGCGATAGAGTTAATAAAGGGCGGTGGATGGGTCTTTCAAGAAAACCAATGGATATGGATTGAAGATGATCCCCCTACGGACGACAATGATTGGAGTTATAATATCCAATCTAAAATAAAATGACTATTTATTACCGGTAAATTAAATAAGTACAGAACCTAATCTGTATAATCAATAGGAGCAGATGCCGAAAAGCTTATAGAGTAGGTTCATACCAAAAACGTATAAGATGAAATCTATTACGACACTGGAAAACATCCCTGATTCATTGGATATCCAAGAAATGATGGATGTAAAAGGAGGCGCAGAAGCAAGAGCTATCTGTATCTTTGCTGCAGCAGTTAAATGCACTGTATCAGGTTCTGGTACCTGCACCGTATCAGGTTCTGGTACGGTTGTTGCACCGAAACCAAATCCAAATCCAACTACACCTACAGAACCCGGACATTAAAAGTCTAACAATGTAGAAGAAAGATGTCACAATATATTTGAGACACAAGTATATTTGTGGCATCTTCATTCACTCTATTTAAACACAAAATATGATAGATATCAATAATATATATATTTTAAACCCTGACTATCATTTTAAAAATGATATTGACAGAATTGTTATGTATTCCAACAAGCAAGTAAAATACAATGCTTCCATTGAATGGATAGGATACATACATCCGTTTCAGGCCATGATATTATCTCTCTTCACCGATAATAAAACGTTAGCAGAACATATAGATGAAATAGCAAAACATTTTCATTTATCTCCTAATGCGGTGTATGATATGATTCTTCCATATATAAACAACTCCGGATATTGCTTTACAGTTACAGATTCCAATAAAGTTATTTTCCCTGAAAATACACTCATACCTCTTTCCCAAATAGAAGCAGAAGATATGCATTATGATTTTAGCATAAGCGACCTTCAATGCAGCAATGTAGACCTGACACCGGATAGAATGCATCGCTCCCCACAATCTCTACTATTTATGCTTACCAACAAATGCGTTACAAACTGTAAATATTGCTACGCAGACAAGAAAACTAAATGCATAGAACTGGATACCGAAAAGATATTAGCTCTTATCGAAGAAGCCAAACAACTTAAAATGTCATATATAGATATCATAGGCGGAGAAGTATTTTGTAAAAAAGACTGGGAGATTATCCTTCACAAATTAGTGGCTTCAGACTTAACTCCTAGCTATATATCAACTAAGGTTCCTATTAATGCCAGTATTGCCGAAAAGTTATATAAAACAGGGTACAATAATGTCATACAGATTTCTCTAGACATTTTAGACGAAGATAAACTTATTGACCTGATCGAATGCAAGAAAGGCTATCTTAAAAGCATTAAAGATGGAATTGACATTCTACAAGAATACGGCTTCAAGATTCAGATAGATACCATTTTAACCAAACACAATTCAAATAAAAGCGATATAATAGAATTATACAACTATATCAAACAAATTAAAAATCTTGTTTATTGGGAAATCAGAGTGCCCGAATTATCAATCTATACTCCACAAACATTTTCAGAAATACAAGCCACTAAAAAAGATTTAACTGAAATTTGCTCCTTCATTAAATCGGAGCTAATACCTGATAAAGGATGTACTATCTATGTAAGCGATGAAGCCATAGAAGAAATTTATAAAAAAGGAAAGCCCAACGACCAATGCTTTAAAGGAGGGTCATGCGGAATTCTAGAAAATCGATTATTCGTATTGCCCGACGGGAAAGTAACACTTTGCGAACAACTATATTGGCATCCTCAATTCATTTTAGGAGACTTAAAAGAACAAACATTAGCAGAAATTTGGCAATCGCCGAGGGCTAAAGCCTTATTTGAAATGGGACAAACTCAGTTTCGGGAAAATAGTGCCTGCACGAAATGTCACATTTTTGAGTTTTGCAGAAAGAACCACAGACGATGCCTAGTAAAAGTTATAAAAGCGTATGGAGAAGAGAATTGGGATTATCCTGACCCTCGCTGCCAATATGCTCCAACTATTCAAACAAACCTAATTTATAAATAAACAATGAGACATTTATACATCCTCC
>OGCO01005485.1_pt1 | contig 12249 bp, 6 predicted proteins | sample 1570171 | NCBI WGS metagenome assembly OGCO01 (sample SAMEA4370583, study PRJEB24528) | human gut metagenome | reverse complement strand
CGAACCGGAAGAGGACGAAAATGTGTCCAAGTTGGACACCGAGGAACCGACCAGCGAGCCGGAGGCCAGCCAGGAGGCGGAGAGCAGCAGCCAGGCTTCGGCTCCAGCATCCTCTGCCGGTGGGCAGAGCGGCGGCCAGAGCACAAGCAGCCAGGCCCCTGCCAGCCAGCCGGAGGAGCAGCCTGATGAGCAGCCGGTAGAGAATGAGCCGGAGGAAGAGCCGGTATCCCAGAAGCCGACCCAGCCGGTTACGCAGCCCAGCAGCCAGAGCCAGGCTCCTGCCGCCAGCAGCCAGGATGACCCGACTGCCTGGACGCAGGAAAAGGTGGACGCCGTGGTGGAGGCATATCGCCAGGCGGCGCTGGATCGGGGATGGGAAGAGGATACCAGCCTTGATATTCACGGCAATGGGTCTTGGGGGAATCCTATAGATACCAGGAATGCACGCTATGATGTCCTGACAAATTCGGCCAATATTGAAGAGTATTTGTATGGGAGAGAGTACGCTGTTGATCGTTCTCCTGAAGAAATGTATTTTAACCTTTATGTGGAGGACGAAGGGGATTATTGGACGATCTACTTTATCTTTGCTTATGATATGTAAATAATCCAAGAGCGGGTATATGCCGTTATAGGGGTATGTCCTCGCTGGGAGCCATTACTGTGTGATGCGAAGAGTGAAAGGTTTTTTAAAACAGCTATATTACCAAAAAACGAAATTTGTGAACTTGTGAATGTTCCCCTCTGACACGATTCGCGGATCCCGGTGTGGCCCCCAGCGGGGGCATAGAAACAGCAGATGCCCCTCTCTGAAAACGGGCTTTTTGCCCAGAAAGGAAGATGACACAGATGAAAAGAAGAAAGGCGCTGCATCGCGGGCTGGCATTGCTGCTGGCGCTTGTGATGTCGCTTGGCTCTTCTATGACGGTCTTGGCCGCAGAGCCGCCGTCAGATCCGGGAAACGCCGGTTCTGTGGTAGTTGTTCCCGGCGAGCCGAGTGAGGACAGCGACACCTCTGAGCCGGGAGAACCTGGTGAGGAAGACAACACCTCCGAGCCGGGCGACAGCGAGCCGGGAGAGCCGGGCGAGGATGGCAACACTTCCGAGCCGGACGGCAGCGAGCCGAGCGAGGACGGGAACACCTCTGAGCCGGATAGCAGCGAGCCTGGCGAGGACGGGAACACCTCTGAGCCGGACGGCAGCGAGCCGAGCGAGGACGGGAACACCTCTGAGCCGGACGGCAGCGAGCCGGTGAAACCGGGCGAGGGGGAGAACATCTCTGAGCCCGAACCGGAAGTACCGGGTGAAGCAGAAAGCGAGTTCAGCTTTACCTATGATTCTATTTATAACTTTGCAACCGGCGAGCTGACACCTATTCCAGAGATCATGCCATTGATTTCGTCAGAGGAAGTGCCCGGATTCTCCGGGACACTGAGAGCGGAATGGTGCCCGGATTATCCTTACCCGGAAGACTATTTCATCCAGGGTAGCTTTTATGTTTACGGAGATTGGAGCAAGTGGTACATAGGCGATGAGCTGGCGTACTGCCTCCAGCCGTTGAATCTGAACTCCACAGAAGGTCTTACCTATTCTACCATTGAGTTTAACAGTCTATCGTGGCAAAAGCAGGATATGATTGCGAGAGCAATGCTGTACGGCAGCGATGGATCGGATACGGAAGAACATATCTGTACCCAGGTTTTGATTTGGGAGATTGCTCTTGGCCAGGTGAGCGCCGTAGATTTGTCCCATACGGGCATTGGCGGCACCCGAAATTCTGCGTACTACATTGTAGAGTATTACGGCCTGGACAGCATTTACGAGCAGATCAAAGCGGATATGATGACTGGTCTTCGGATTCCTTCATTTATGGTTTCTTCGGAGGCCCTCCTGGAAGAGGATCCCTTCCCGTACCAGGTGCCGACCGACGGCAGCGCACTGGAGCTGGAAGATGAGAACGGCGTCCTGTCCGAGTTCGACATTGCGGACGGCGGTGGGTACACCTTCGAGAAGGACGGAAATACCCTGCGCGTCACCGTTGACGATCCGGCCACAGCGGAGGATCCCTATGACCCGGAAGTAACCAGCGATCTGCTGGAGGATGCCTATGCGCCTTCCATCTTGGCTGTCGGAAACGGCACGGAGCAGATCAAGGGCATCCTGGTACAAGACCCGGCGGGCGCGTTCTTCCGCCTGTCCACTACGGAGGGCGGCACCCCGTCCGAAGAGGAGCAGACGGTGGAGATCGACTTCGTGAAGATGGATCCCGAACATTTCCATCCGGGGGATTATAATACATCCCATGTGCAGTTTGCAGAAGGCCATGACAGCGACGATGCGGCTTTTGATGACATTGCCGGAGCCGGTATCCGCATCGAGGGCGACGGGAAGGGCGCAGGCGAATACACCCTGCCCTGCACCGTCGAGCTGGGTGAGGGCACCTTCGAGGTCACAGAAATTATGGCCCCCGGAGGGTACTACATCAACGACGGCTGGACGGCCACCATCACCGTCACAATCCCTGATCCTCCCGAGGAAGGAGAAGGTGGTGAGGGCGGCGAAGGCGGGGAAGAAGCCGAGCAGCCGGAGCCGGAGGTCGAGATCGAGGTCGATTATGGCGACTACATCGGCGACTATGGCGAGGAGCCGGAAGTTGACCCCGAGGATCCGGTCATCGTCCTGTACGATAACCGGCAGAAGGGCGAGCTGACCATCACCAAGATCGACTTTGAGAATAACTACATCAACCACAATGATGAGCATATTGCCCAGGGCGACGCCACCTTTGAGGGAGCCGTGTTCGGGCTGTATGCGGCGGAGGACATCGTGCTGCCGACCACCGGCGTACAGATCTACTCCAAGGACGACCTGGTAGCGACGGCAACCACCGACGCTAACGGTTCCTTCACCATTACGGATATCGAGATCGGCAACTACTATCTCCAGGAGCTTGTGCCCAGTACCGGCTATGTTTTCAAGAACGAGGAGCTGCGGGGCCAGATTTACGAGGTCAGAAACCCCTATCAGGTATTTGAGGGGGCCAGCGACACGGAGCCTGGCGAAGCAGATCCCGATGACATCGACCCGCCGGAAGTCAATACCCTCGATCTGGAGAAGCCCGCAGAGGGTACAGATTACACCGGCACCTCTAACGAATATGAGAACACCGTTATCAAGGGCGATTTGACCATCATCAAGAGCCTGGATGACGATGAAATCTCCAACGAGGAGGACGAGGACAGCGATCCGACGATCAAGCCCAAGGCTGAGGGCATCTATTTCGGCGTGTACCTGAAATCCAAGGCCAATGCTGGAGGCAATGACTTCACCTTCATCACCAACGACCCAGTGGGGGATGGCACCCAGACGGGAGACAGCACCCAGGGGTACACCGGGTTTGATCTGGTGAATGACAACTACTATTCACCGCTGCCGGATGAATACTTTACCCAGAAGCCTCTTGATCCCAACAATCCCCCGGAGCTGGTGAATCCCTCCATCGACGGGGACGCCACCGTGCCGACGGATCCGGCGCAGATCTATTTGAAAGACCTCTATATGGTACTCAGAACCAATGAGGACGGATATGCGTCAACCCTCGACCCGTCCACCATTGTCTGGTCGGTAGCCCGGGCAGGCCAGGGCGACGGATATAGCAACCAGATGGAGAACGGCGGCGCTGATCTCGGCTTCCCCCAGGATGACCCGAACAGCTCCTCACCGCCGGAGTTTAACGGCAATGAGGCGGGCGGCAAGGTCAACAATATGCAGCTCCCTTATGGTGAGTATGTAGTCGTTGAACTGAACCCCGATGAGGGCCGCGATCCTATGATGTTCGAGGTGTTCATCGGACGCGATCCCTCCAACCCGGATCAGGTGGAGGAAAAGCCAAATCCCGGTGAGGATTATCCCTATGACGAGGGGTACAACAACTTCGAGTATGTATTCAATATTGAAAATGATACCCTGAAGCAGACCATCACCATCGTCAAGACTGACGCCGAAACCGGCAAGGTTGTCCCCCAGGCAGGTATCACCTATAAGATCTGGAGCTGGGACAACGAAACCCTCAACAATGTAACGGGCGGGGCGGAAAGCGAACATCCAATCTGGCCGTATTACCATAGCCTCGAAAACAGCACCGAGGTAAAAATATTGGTGCCGCCCACCTTAAACCTGGATTATAGCGAACTCCAGATCAAGACGGGCGACACCGTGCAGAAACCGCAAGTCCAGCTTGACTTCGACACTCCAGCTGGAACCTTGCTCAACGACGGGAGTCCGCAGATCACATGGACGGACGAAGAAAAAGCCCTTATAGCGGAGGACTTTTCCGGCCTGACCATTGATATTGAGGACACCTCTGTCGCTGCTGTCGAAAGCGACGGCTTAATCCATGCCAAGAAGGCAGGCACCACCGCTTTCAGAGTTATTCTACCCTATGGGATGGACGATTTCAAGGGAACCATCACGGTTTCCGACGATTTTGATTCCGCCCCCGTTACATTGAATCCTAAAAAGTACGAGTGTGACGGACACTGGATTCACCAGACCATCAACTACCCGTCCGGGGAAACCATTGACGAGTTCCAGACGGACGAGAGCGGACGCTTTACCCTCAATAACCCCCTGGTCTACGGGGATTACCTCCTTTATGAGGTGCTGGCCCCGGAGGGGTATGTTCTGGAGATGACTCCTTATCCGTTCACCGTTGAAAAATCCGATGTTGGCAACGCCAACATGATCCTGAACCTGTCCATTCTCCAGGCGGATACCACCCAGAAGGGCCGCATTGTCCTGGAGAAGATCGGCAATATGCTTGTGGGCGCGGAGGAGTATACCACTCTGCTGGGCATGACGGCGCTGCGCCCCCTGTGGGAGCTGCTGCCCCTGGGCGAGGGAGTGGAGTTTGACCTGTATGCCCGCGAGGATATTGTGACACCAGAGGGAACCAAGTGGTACAGCGCCGGGGAGTTCATCGAGACGCTGACGACCGACCGATCCGGCATGACCGTCAGCCGGGAGCTGCCCCTGGGCAAATACTACCTGAAGGAACGGCGCACGGTACACGGCTATATGCCGAGTGATGAAGAGTACGATGTGGAGCTGACCTACCAGGGCCAGACCATCAGCGTCTACCCCGAGTTTCTCACGCTGGAAAATGCCCGGCAAAATGTTATCTTCCGTATCCTGAAGCAGTTCCAGACCACCTCCGGCGATCTGGTGCCTGCCAACGATGTCTATTTCGGCATTTACGCGGCGGAGGATATTTACCTGTCTCCGGCGGTCAATGCCGACGACATCCCGGACGGCAATACCGGCGTGGATGGCCCGGAGGAGCCGACCGTGCCGGACAGCCTGATGACCTCCCTGGGCAGCAACAGCCTGGCCCTGGGAGATGAAACGAGCCTCACGATCCAGCTTTCCCCGGAGGATGTGGACGACGACAGCCTGAACATCTTCGGCTATGATGAGTCCGTCATCCGCCTGGAGGAGGGGGATGAAGCCGGTGTTTACCGGGTGATTTCCGTTGGAACCGGATCGGCAAGCATCACCGTTGCCACCGTCAACGGGCTGCGCACCGTCAATCAGATTGAAGTCGTAGCACCGGAGGATTGGGTGGAGGGGATGCCCGCCGTAGAGTGGGATTCCCAGCAGCAGGCCCAGGGGATGACCGTAGCACAAACCGTGATTTACATGACCCCTGGTGAAACCAGACAGCTGGATGTAGAGCTGTACCCCGCTGGCGTCGCAGACACATGGCGAGCCTATGTAATGCAGGCGTCTTCGGGTGAGATAAACGGCCAGGTGATGGAGCTTGATCCGACCTGTGTGACAATCGGCGAGGACGGCTTCATCACGGCAAATTCCGTGGGTGCAGCCCGGTTTGCCGTTGTGACGGATGGCGGCCTGCGGGTGATCGGGGGCGTTGTTGTCACCGATCAGCCCCAGGACGATCCAGCAGATACCGCTGAAACCGTCCGCCTTGATCCCCAGGAGATCATCCTGGAGAGAAGCAATGTTTATCTGGCCGCCAGCAGCGACAGCAGAGGGACAGCCAAACTGGACATCACCTTCCTTGCGGAAGGGTGCGATGAAACCTTTACTGTTACTGTGGATGATCCGGCAATCGCTACCTTCGATAACACCTCCTCTTCCTTTATCGCAGGCAGCGTGGGAGAAACCGGATTCACCGTGACCACACCCAGCGGACTGTCTGTGCAGGGTACGGTCACAGTTGTCACCGCCACTGATGACCCCGCAGAGCAGCCGGCCTATCCGGCAGCAATCCCGGCGTCCAGTGAGGTACAGCTACCAACAGACTCCCGCGTTGTGATCCCCAAGGACAGCCTGATCGAGGTCGTCCGCATTGTGGATGGGGAAGGCCGCAGCACTATCGAGCTGCCCCTGGGCAAATATTATGCCCGGGAGCTTCAAGGCCCGGATGGGTACATCATTGACACCAATACCCGGTATGACTTTGAGTTTACCTACAACCCCAACGGGGAAACGGAGGTCATCATCACCGCCAACGGCGGACGGCCTATCGTCAACTACCCCGATAATCCTCCCGATAACCCGCCTGACCATCCGCATGATCATCCTGAAAAGGAGTACGGACGGCTGGTGCTGGAGTATGAGGATGAAGGAATATGGGAGAAGGACAACCCTGTCACCGGCGTAGCGGAGGATGAGGCCGAGGAGGCCCCGGAGAACATTACCCATGAGTTCATCTACGAGAGCGATTCGCCGGAGGGCGACTATGCTGTCCCGGATACCATCCAGCAGGGCGGTGCCAACTATGAGCTGGTGGATGTAAGCTACCAGCTGGTGGACGAAACCCACAGCATTGAGCGCACCGTACAGATCCCGGCAGGGGAAGAGATCCCTGAAACCATCACCGTCGAGGAGAACGGGGAGGAGGTCACTCTCACCCTGGTGAGCAGCGAGGCCGGAGAGCTTTCCGAGCAGGTTGTCGCCGTCACGGGAGAGATTGACTTCGGTTACACTGTCGGTCAGCCCTCTGCTCCGGCGACGAAGCAGGTGAGCTACACCGATACCACCACCGGCCAGCGCCGCACGGCGACGGCCTATCTCACCGGGATTGAAATGGTGGAGGATTACCATTGGCGCGACGATGTTGTGGTCGATGGCACCTTCTACGGCGGCCCTGATGTGGACGGTTTCCGCCTCGGCGTCGGCAATACCATCGTTCCCTACCGTTCCTCCAGACCGGCCCTGGACGGCTATGAGGACGAGTACCTGGAGTATCTTGGCCTTTCCAAGTCCCAGTACCGCCTCACCGGAGCAGAGTGGGCAGGAGAGTGGACGGAGGATGACCGGGGCAATGAGATCCGCTTGGCCGAATTTACCGGCGAACGGTATGTGGCCCGCTGGGTGGCGCATTACAGCACCAGCGTCAACACCAGCGCGGAGGCGGACACCACCGCAGTTTACTCCAACAACGCCTCTGATTCCTACACGATCAAGGCTGTGGCCACTTATGCGCTGGCTCCTGCCTTCCCGGTAGGGCCTGTGGCGGCAACAGCGGCGGGCGTGATTGCGCTCTTTGTCCTGTTCCTCATCGCCGGGCCGAATGTCGTTGTGTACGACGGCGACCACCGGAGGATCTATGCGACCCGGGTGCGCAGCGGCAGGATTGACCTGACCAAGGCGAAAGCCAAGAGGGGATCGGCAGAAACGCTGACGGTTCTCATTAAGAAGAGATACGCTGCAAGCCATGTGGGCCAGTCGGTGGCGATGGAAGCAGATGGGCAAGTGCTTACCTACTACACCATCCCGGCCAGCCTGACCGATGTGACAGCGATTGTTTGATATTGATAAGGGGGTGGGCTGGGATTTTCTCGGCCTGCCCTTTTATTATTTCTGTGTCCAAGTTGGACACATTCTGAGGGGATGAGGAAATGATGAGGGAAGAGCTTGAAGAAGGAATGGTAATACAGGCCAAGAGCCTCCCAGAAGGTTGGCTGTGGCATCACTATGAGGATGGATCCGGCAGCCTTTATTCTCCATCCGGGCAAGCATTTTTCAGCTATGATATGATGCCGTACTGGCCCGCAGGGATTGAGTACAGGCGCGAGGACAGCAGCGGATGGGATATTTATTACGGATCATCTATGGATGATTTTATCCAGATGGCAGAGAGCGATATCTCCTGTAATGTTCTTTCTGCTGAAGAAAAACAAACGATTTCCGCGAGCGAAAATTTGGGGAGAGCGAGATAATATGTGTCCAACTTGGACACAAGGAGGATTTGCCAATGAAGGAATATCAGGATGTTGTGTTGTTTGAGATGCCCGTGGGCGTCGAGGAAGCGACCGAAATGGTCGATGACGCAATCAAAAAGACCGTACCCTGGCTGGCCGCCAGGGGGGTTCAAATTGAAACCCAGGATACTTATATCACGAATATCGAGAGCAAAGATCAGCTGCTCACGGTTTCCTATGCGATCCGGTATACAGGAGAAGTGCTGGGAGATCTGGCAGAGTACATCTTCGATTTGGGGGTGGAGTAAATGCCGGACAGGGAGAGGCTGGTTCTGGACATTACCGGAAAGACAAGGAAGGACTTCACCGAGGAAGTGCGGGGAGTGCTGGAGCAGGGAATCAGGGAAGTGTTTCGCTCTGATCGGTGGAAGGAATGGCTGATTTTTTGCAGCTCGTTCCATCAGTACAGCGCCAGAAACCGGATGCTGATCCAGCTTCAAATGCCCTATGCCTCCTTTGTGGCGTCCATGAGCGACTGGAACAAGATGTATGGCCGCAGCGTCATCAAGGGGCAGGGAGCCAAGGGGCTGAAGATCTTCGCGCCGACAGAGTTCACCAAGTGGGTTGAGCGGCCAAAGCGAGGGGAGGATGGCACACCCCTGCGGGATGAGAAAGGGAAGGTCATTGTCGAGCGCGTCCGGGAGAAGGTGAAAGGGTATATCCCAGTATCGGTCTATGATGTGTCACAGACCCAGGGGGAGCCGCTGCCAGAGCTGACAGCGCCGCTCAGTGGCAGTTATGACAGGACAGGAGAGCTGATTGCCGCTCTTCGGGCCGTGTCCAAGGTGCCTGTGATCATTGAGAATTTAGAAGGCCCGGAAAATGGGTACTCCCAACCCACACAGGCCGGAGGATTTATCAAGGTCAAGGCCGGTATGTCGGACGAGCAGACGCTGAAAACCCTGATTCATGAGCTGGCCCACTCCCGGCTGCACGGGGAAGGCGGAAAAGAGGAAAAGGTTCCCCGGGATGTGGCGGAATTTGAGGCGGAGAGCATTGCCTTCATCATCTGCAACCACCTGGGGATCGACACCTCCCAATACAGCTTTGCATACCTGGCAAGCTGGAGCTATGGAGGCCGGATGAAGGAGATCATGGATGCCGCCCTGGAAACCGTAGTGGCGGAGGCGGATCAGATCGTCAAGGAGCTGGATGTTGCCCGTGCCAAGGTCAATCTCGATGGGTATCAGAACCGGGCGCTCATCGAGGAATACCTGGGGAACAGCGAGTATCTGACGAAGCCCTCCGACTTCTATAAATGGGGAGCGGAGGAAAAGACGGCGATCCTGAATCGGAATATCCTGACCCTGGAAAAGCTCTCACAGCCTATTGCGGTAGAGATCTGTTGGAGTGAAAACCCCGTTTTCAGAGAAGGAGAGCTTTACAGCCTGACGGAGATAGACGCGATGTTTCAACGCCTGGACGAGAAAACGCAGGAACGGTATACCCAGGAGGGCTATCCGGGCTGCTATGACAAGGTGATGTTCAAGGTTTATTACCAGTATTCCGATCTGGAAACAGGGGAGCCGGTGGCTGGGCATATCCGAACCCGGTATGATTTCGGCGATATGGCCTGTGACTCCCTCAGCACCTATCTGCTGGAAACGGAGCTGAATCCAGGTCTGAAAAACGAACTGCTGCCGCAGCAGGAACAGGATAGGAACCGGCAGCGCAGCCGGTAGTGGGGTGACAATGTGAAACATAAAAAGGTGCTGTTTGACCAGATCCGGGAGGAGAGCAAGGGCGGCGGGAAAAAACGGGACTTGGGGATCCTCCTCTACAACGGAGTGATGCTCCTGACCGGATCGACATTCCGCCTGATCCTCACCATTGCGGTGTCGCTGCTTGGCTCTGTGGCCCTCACGGTGCTGGTGACGGCAATATACCAGGGTATGGCCCCTGTGGAGGTCTGGATGGACTTCATGCAGCGGGTACGGGCGTTTTTCGCCTGACGAAAGGAGGCTTCTATGGGCTATCGAAACGAGGCCGAAAATGTGATTCGCCCAGGACATCTAAAACGACGATTGATTGGATTTGGGATCGGGGCCGTCTGCATTGTTGTGGCGGAGCTGCTGATCCTCTGGGGGAACCGGGCCTACTGTGCGGCCCGTGGGCTTGAGCCGTCGCTGGCGACGCTGCTCATGTCCTTCAGCACGCTGTTTTCCTGGGGGACACTCTCCTTCAGTCTGCTGGATCCGGGCAACCTGGCGCGGATCCTGTCCGACTGGCTGGCCCTCTGGCCCGTCAATTTGGTGATCCTGCTGTTTATGCTTCTCTCTATTCGTTCCCTCTCGAAATATAGGGGGATGGAGCATGGCAGCGCCCGGTGGGCGGACAGGGCGGAGCTGGCAAAACTTTCAAATCCAAACGGAACGATCCCGATTGCGGAGGGCATCTATGTAGACCCGAAAAACAACGACCTGAAGAATCTGCATGAGCTGGGAATCGGCGATACCGGCTCCGGCAAGAGCTTCCGGCTGCTGACGCCGGAGCTGGCCGGACAGGTGACTTATGACTCCAACTTTTACGGCGTGGAGCGGGGCCTGGAGCCCATGGGCAACGTCCATTACGCCCCCTCCAACCTGAGTCAGACGCCCGCGTGGCTCCTGGCCCGGCGCCCCCGGGTGGCGGCGCTGACCTGCTCGCTCCCGGATGAGAACGGGTGGATGAGCCGCTCCCTGTGGGGCACGGCCCTGAGCCGGAAGGTGCTGGAGCAGTGCGAGCTGGTGCTGGCGGAGGTGAACCCCCGGATGCCCAATATCCCCAGTGATGGGGAGGCCCACACCCGCATCCATGTATCAGAGGTGGACGGGATCATCGAATCCAGCCGTCCTCTGGTAGAGACGCCCATCGCAGCGGGAAACGAGACGGACAGCCGCATCGCGGGCTACATCGCGGATCTAGTGCCAGACGGCGCCTGCATCCAGCTGGGGCTGGGAGGGCTGGCCAATACCGTGGGCGAGTGTCTGGCCCATGCGGGAAAGCGGGATCTGGGCGTCCACACAGAGATCCTGAGCACCGGCGTCATGGAGCTGATGCGCCGGGGCGTGGTGAACAACAGCCGCAAACAGACCTGCCCGGGGCGGAGCGTATACGCCAACATGGTGGGCGGGCCGGAGCTGTGGGCCTTCGCCCATGAGAATCCCGCCTTCTGCCAGAAGGAGATCGACTGGGTGAACGATGCCCGGAACATCGCCCGGAACGACCATGTGGTCTCCATCAACAACGCCATGGAGATCGACCTCACCGGCCAGGTGAATGCCGAGAGTATCGGCCCCCGGCAGTACTCCGGCACCGGCGGACAGCTGGAGTGGGTGGTAGGCTCCCAGTGGTCCAAGGGCGGAAAGAGTATCCTGGCCCTCCGGTCCAGCTACCGGGACAAGGCGGGGGTCCTCCACTCCAAAATCGTGCCGCAGCTGGCCCCCGGCAGCGTGGTGACCACCCCCCGCACCTGCGTCCAGTATGTGGTGACGGAGTTCGGCGTGGCGGATCTGAAATACAAGAGCACCGTGGAGCGGGCCCGGGCGCTGATTGCCATCGCCCACCCGGACTTCCGCCGGGAGCTGGAGCGGCAAATGCCCCTCTGAGTCCCCCGGCCTCCTGCGGATGCTTGGATGACCTGGACAAGGTCCCGCTCTTTCCCGGCGGGGCCTTGTACTGTTTTGCCGAATTTTGCGGCGGCGGCAGAAAAAGGAGCCGGAAGGATTTGACATTCCCCGGCCGTCTCCGTAGAATAAAAAAGTTGAAAAGAATCCGCGACCTTGTAAGAATACGGCCCAGAGTAACGCGGCGGGGGACCGCCGGGAGAGGCGGTTCACTTTGAAACTTCTAACGCAGATCGGCATCATCTTCGGCATCTGCTGGATCAGCACCTGTATTGAGCGGGTGTTGCCCTTCACCCTGCCTGCCAGCATCATCGGGATGCTGCTGCTTCTGGCGCTGCTGCTGGCACGCGTCATCA
>OGCO01005481.1_pt1 | contig 12254 bp, 9 predicted proteins | sample 1570171 | NCBI WGS metagenome assembly OGCO01 (sample SAMEA4370583, study PRJEB24528) | human gut metagenome | reverse complement strand
CAGCAGACCAACAAGAGCCTGATCGAGACGCTGGACGAGCTGAACAAGATCCAGACCGAGGGCCGCGCAAAGCGCGCTGCCGCCGAGCAGGAACTGACCCGTATCGAGGACGAACTGAAATCCAAAATGATGGAGATCCGGAGCTGAAATGGCAAACGCAGATTTTAACCCCAAGCAGACCGGCACCCCCGGCGGCTTTGACGCGGGCAGCTACCGCGAAAAGGCCAGCCCGGAGCAGACCGTGCAGCTGACCCCGCTGCAGCAGAAGCTGGCCGGGCTGGAAGCAAAACTGCCCGCCGCCCTCACCCGGCAGGCCGTGGCCCTGGCGTTGAGCATCGTGGTGATGCTGGCGGCCTTTGCAGGCTTTGGCAGTGCCAAGGTGCGCAGCAAATACAACACGGCCCGGCAGTGGTTCACGGTGGGCGTGTCTGCCGACAACGGCTACAACCTCAGCGAGGAACTGACCGCCCGGGCCAATACGGCGGCAAACGTCATCACCACCGCCGGCAATACGCTGGGGGCCGACAATGCGGAAGTACAGACCGCGCAGGCGGCGCTGGATGACTTTTCGGCCTGCCTGGACGCCGTGCAGTCTGGCGGAAAGAGTCAGGCGTTGACCTCCCTGAGCTACTACAACGGCAGTTCCATGCACGCGCTGTATCAGGCCAACGAGACGCTGGGCAAGGCCATCGACCAGCTCTATGCCAAATTGCAGGAGCAGGCCGCCGACCCCATGAAGATGGGCGCTGTGCAGGGCCAGTATGGCCAGTTCAACAGCGCAGGCACCATCATCGGCACATTGAAATACAACGAAGCAGTCTACAACTATCAGAACGAAGTCGGCGGGTTCCCGGCCAATGTGCTGGGCGGCCTTGCCGGCGTGAAGGAGGTTGAGCCCTTCGCATGAAAAACATTGTAAAAAAGATCGGTGCTTTGGTGCTGGTGTGGGTGGTGTGTCTGGCCACCCTCAGCCCGGCCTATGCGGCCAAGGCGGACCTGCCGGAGCTGCCCAAGGACCAGTGTGTGGTGGATGAGGCCAACGTCCTGAGCAGCAGCACTGTGCAGACCATCACCGACCTGAATGCTCAGCTGCAGTCCAGCTGTAAAGGTGCGACGATCGGCGTGCTGACGGTGGATTACACCGGCAGCTGCACCACAGAGGAATATGCCCTGCAGGCGGCCAATGCCTGGGGCATTGGTTCTTCTACCGGCAATAATGGTGTGCTGATCCTGTTGGTCATGGAGACCCAGCAGTACGCCGACGGCGATTACTACATTGCCACAGGTGACGGTTTCCGCAACACCACGCTGGAAAGTCAGGCCAGTGCCCTTGCCCAGACCATGGAGGACGACTTCGTCCGGCAGGACTATGACGACGCCGTGACCACCTGCGCCCGGAACGTGGCCCAGACCATCGCGGACATCTACGGCGTGAGCCTTTCGGGCGGGAACACGAACAACGGCTCCTACAACGAGCCTGCTTATGATGACAACAGCAGCGGCGGGCTTGGTGATATCCTGCTTGGCTTTATCACCATTCTGTTCACGGTCGTTCTGCTGCTCATCATCGTGTCGGTGGTCGTGTACACCTTCTCCGGCCCGCTGGGCGGCCTGTTCTGGTGCTTTGGCGGCCCCTGGCATAGAGGACCCCGTCCGCCGCGCGGACGCCGCAACCCGCCCCCGCCCCCGCCGGGCGGCCCCTATGGCGGCTTTGGCGGTCCTGGCCCTTACGGCGGCCGCGGCCCGCGCAGCTCTCCGCCGCCGCGCCGTACCCCGCCCCGCAGCACTCCGCCCCGCAGCGGCGGCTTCGGTGGTGGTTCCTTTGGCGGCGGCAGCTTCGGCGGCATGGGCGGCGGCAGCTTCCATGGCGGCGGCGGCGGACGCGGCCGTTGATGCCAACAACATAACCGCATAAAAAACAAGGCAGAGAACTGCTGTGGACGAAACGTCTGCGGCAGTTCTCTTTTTATGTGCTTCTATCGTGAACGAAATTCATTTGACAAAACAATTTTTGTAACATATACTGGATGACATCACGGAAACGAAAAGGGAAGGAATCGTCATGTTGACTCTGGATAAAATCTACCACGCCGCCTTTGTGCTCAAGGACGTTGCCCGCAAGACCGACCTCATCGAGGCCCCCAAGCTGTCCAAGGACTGCCAGCTCTACCTGAAAACCGAGAATCTGCAGGCCACCGGCAGCTTCAAGGTGCGCGGTGCTTACTATAAGATCAGCCAGCTTTCGCCCGAAGAAAGCGCCAAGGGCGTCATTGCCTGCTCGGCGGGCAACCATGCGCAGGGTGTGGCGCTGGCCGCCACCCGCCGTGGCATCAAGAGCATCGTTTGCATGCCGGACGGTGCCCCCATCATGAAGGTGGAAAATACCAAGAACCTGGGTGCAGAGGTCTGCCTTGTGCCCGGCACCTACGATGACGCCCACGACAAGGCCGTGGAGCTGCAGGAAGAGACCGGCATGACCTTCATCCACCCCTACGATGACGAGCAGGTCATTGCAGGCCAGGGCACCATCGGTCTGGAGATTCTGGACCGGCTGCCGGATCTGGATGCAGTCATCGTGCCGGTGGGCGGCGGCGGCCTGATCTCCGGCGTGGCCTTTGCCATCAAGAGCCTGCGCCCGGAGGTCAAGGTGTACGGCGTACAGGCCGAGGGTGCCCCCAGCATGTACCGCAGCCTGCACGAGCACAAGTATCAGACCCTGAAAGCTGCCTCCACCTTTGCCGATGGCATTCAGGTCAAGACTCCCGGCGAGCTGACCTACCAGCTCTGCGAGCAGTATGTGGACGACGTCGTGACGGTGAGCGAGGACGAGACCGCCGCCGCCATCCTCTCCTTGATGGAAAACCAGAAGCTGGTGGCCGAGGGTGCCGGTGCGGTGCCCGTGGCTGCGGCCCTGTTCCACAAGCTGCCCATCGAGGGCAAGAAGGTGGTGTGTGTCATCTCCGGCGGCAACATCGACGTGAACATCCTCAGCCGCGTGATCACCCGCGGCCTGGTCATGAGCGGCCGCAAGGCCAACCTGACCATTGCTCTGGAGGACAAGCCCGGCCAGCTCCAGCGTGTGGCCGAGATCGTCTCCCGCTGCGGCAGCAACGTGGTGTCGGTGCTGCACGACGGTTCCGACCCCAACATGCCCATTTCCAGCTGCTTCCTCAAGTTGACGCTGGAGACCCGCGACGCGGCCCAGATCGAACAGATCCGTGCCGAACTGACCAAAGAGGGCTTCCAGCTCGTGAGTGAGCGTGTGTGATCCGATAAAAAATGGCCTGCGTGAAAACGCGGGCCATTTTTTCATGGGAAGTTTGAACGGTTACAGCTCGATTTCCCCGGTAAACTGAAACCATCCATCGGCATAGTCCATAATAAAGTCTGCTGCGTATTTGTTCAGAATGAGTTTGATGTTGGAGAGACCAAAACCGTGGAGAGCGGGATTGGATTTTGTCGTTCGGATGTTCCCGTCATGGATCTTTACCGGAGCGGATGTGTTCCGGACGGAAAAAAAGAAGCTCTGTCTCAGTACGGCGGAAACATGAATCGTCTTTTCGCTCTCGAGTTTTTCACAGGCTTCCGTTGCATTGTCCAGCAGATTGGCAAAGAGCACGACCATATCCGACACATCCAATGGCAATGCGGAAAGATCGTTCACCTCAAAGTCGATGCTGATCCCTTTTTTGATCGCTTCGGTCGCTTTGGTATTGAACAGCGCGTCGAGGATCGCATGGTGCGAGTTGACCAGAAACAGCCGGTCGGTCTGCATAGTGGTTACGGAACGCAAATATTGCTCGGCAGCTTCATACTCCTGATTCAGCAAAAGACTTTGGACCGTGTTGAGGTGTGCTCTGAAATCATGAACCTTGTGACGCTGTTCTGCATAAAGCCTGCTCGCCGCTTCCATATTTTTGGCCTGCAGTTGAATCTGCTGCCCCAGTGCCAAAAGATTTTCCTTGGTTTCGATGGCTCGTTCCATCCGATTCAAGAGGTACAGGAGAGCAGCATTCGCCGCAAGGATCAAGCCACATGTAAAGGCGACCACGGCCTCGCCCACGGGCTTTCCCGTTGTGATATACAGCAGGATCACCAGCATGAAAAAGGATGTGCATGGGAACAAAAAGTAAAGGCTCAATTGTGGCTCCTTCAGACGATTTCGCGCGCGCGGAAGATTTTTCTGCTTCATGAGCTTTCGGAATAGATAGGCCAGGAACAATTCTGTGGAATAGTTGATGACCCCGTAGACGATCATGAGCGGAAAACTCGACCGGAACGATTCACCGTCCATCCCACAGACAAAAGCACCCAGCATGCCCAGCCCGAAAGACAGGGAATAAGTGATAAGATACTCTACACCGACAAGAAGCAAAAGCAGTTTACCGGAGATTTTGGTGTACAACACCCGTGCACTGAACGTGTAGGACAAAAGGATCATCCCGATTTTTATGGCCTGATTGCGGTGAAAGAAGATCAGCGGAACTTTCAGGATCCAGAAGTTCAGCGCAACGAAGCAGCCGACGCCGATGGTGAATTTCCGGTCACTCCAGCGTCGTTCAGCAAATGCATCCAAAAAGAGGATCAGCGAAAGGGAATCGACCACGGTATAAAGAAAACTCAAGAGATCGCCCATCGGTTTTTCCCCCGCCACAGCAGATAGTGCTGCTTCAGTTCCTTGTGATTCTTAGCGCTTGAAGGCAAAACGATCCCTCCGGTCAGGCTCACCTTTTCGTATTGCAGCTGCACGATGTACTCCATGTTTACCAAAAATGAGCGTTGAACCCGCAGGAAACCGAGGTCCTCCAACTTTTTTGACAGATCGGACAGATTGCTGTAGAAATGATACTCCGTTCGCTCGTCATGGATCAGGTGCACGATGATGACCCGCAGATTGGCCTCCAGATAGAGGATGTGACTTACGGGAATGTCGATCGGTTCGGAATGGACCGAAATGGTGAGGATCCTCTTTCGTTGAACGACTTCTTTGCTTGCGGCTTCAAAATAAGGAATCAGCTTTTCGTTCATATCACGTTTCAAAAGATACCGGAATGCCTGTACCTCAAACCCTTCTGGAGCGTATTGGATAAAGTTTGTGAGAAAAACGATCACGATTCCGGGGTTTTCCCTGCGAAGAGTCCGTGCGAGGTCAATGCCGCTGGAATCGCCCATGTCGATGTCCAGGAATGCAATATCATAGGAAGAAAGGTCTTTGATCGCGCCGGGATCGCTGAAAGAATAAAAGTGCGCAGAGATGCCGCTTTTTTTGCAATGGTCTCGGAGTAATGCAGAAACCTGCTCCGCGACAGCGGGCTCATCATCACAAATCAGTAAATTCAATCGGCAACCTCCTTCCGGATAACACAGACCGGTTTTGTTACTCATAATAACGCAGTGCTCCCTTCAAGTCAATGCAATTTCAGCAGAGGGCTGCTGATAATATGGCTGCGCTGAACTTGCAGTCTGTGGCGTGAAAGCTGCAATTGCCGGTTTCATGACAAGAAAACCCGTGTTCATTCCCGGAATGTGGACAATCCAATCCCCATGCGTAAAAATAATGACACGACGTTTTGTGGATTCTCTTTTTACAGGAGGGGTTATTTTGCGCAGGAAATTTCTCGCTTTTGCATTGTCGCTCGTCATCCTTTGTGCCCTTGTCTTTGAACTTTATCCGAGAAGCTCTCAGGAAATCGACCTCTCCACCGGTGCGGGTATTTCTAAAATGCTCCGCTATGAGAATGCTCAGGTCTATATGCTTGGCGAGGTCCATCGCAAGGTGGAATATCAGCAGTTCCGCAATGCACTGTTCAAGTACCTTGTAGAGAAAAAGGGCGTGCGTGTTCTTTTGATGGAGCACGGCTATGCAAGCGGCTTTCTCGAAAACGAAACAGTGCAGAACCGGTTGTCCTTTGCCGACGAATACGGATACGATCAGTTTGTCGTATCCAAAGAGGACTACGAGCTGTTCCGGTGGATATCAGAATTCAATCGGAACAGACCGGATGAAGACAAAATCTCCATTGTCGGTATCGATATCACCGATTCGATTGGGGTAGTCTATGCCTTCTGCCGGTATTTGCTGAGAGACTGTGATTTTTCTGCGGCAGATACAAAGACGCAGATGCTTTTGATCAGCACCCAGAAATGCCAGTTTCAGCAGCGCTTTGAGAACAGTTTGTTGCCGCAGCTGATTGAACTGTACCAGACAAACCCGGAACAGATTGAACTGGCGCTGGGAGATCAGGCAATCCATCTGGAACGCGTGCTTCAGGGTTGGCAGCAGGGACAGGAGTGCTACAAGCTGAACGACTATCAGCCGGATCTCCAGCTGGATGGCCCCGCCGTGGCGTATCGGGAGGATGCCCTGTATGCGAACCTCCGGAGGGTCTATGAGGAAAAACCGACCGCAAAGTATTTTGGTTCGTTCGGCGCAGCACACGTTCAGATGGAAAACTATGTACAAAAAGAAGGATCGTCCCGAATCAACAATAGCTTTGTGTCCCGGATGGCTGGGAAAAACAGCTTTCTTGATGGCAGGCTGACCGTGATCGACGGTGCAATCACCCATGAGATCGGGGAGTTGGGGGAGGCTGATACCAATCACCTTACCTTATACAATACCGCCCTTGCAAAGAACCCTGGTTCCGAAAGCGGAAAGTTCTATGCCGAAGCTCCCGACACCCCGGATGAAAAAATCGCGCAGTATGTGTTGCTGTTTGAGCATCCGTCTCAGGTCACGGCCAGTGAGGATCAGCCAGGCCGGTATTGGAAAAACTATAAAGAAAAATAAAACGTATTGGCAGAGTTTGAACGATGTGTTTTTCACGGGGAGGATGCAGCTTGCAAAAACGGGTTCTCGCCGGCGTGGTTTTGCTGGCTGTTCTTTTGGCACTTATTTTTGCGTTTTATCCGGGAAACTCTCAGGTGATCGATCTTGCTACCGGTGCGGGCGTTTCTAAAATGCTCCGCTATGAGAATGCGCAGGTCTATCTCTTTGGAGAAACCCATCGCTGCACAGAATATCAGCAATTCCGCAATGCTCTGTTCCAATACCTTGTAAAAGAAAAGGGGGTTCGTGTTCTTGTAGAGGAAAGTGGATATGCCACGGCATTTCTTGAAAATGAAACCGTGCAGGGGAGACTTTCCTTTTCGGATTGGCTTGATCGGTGCACGCTCTCCAAAGAGGACTATGAGCTGTATTCATGGATTGCCGACTGGAACAGCGGCAGGGATGCTGCAGAAAAAATTTCAATCATCGGGATCGACATTACAGATGATGTCGGTAACATACAGACGCTTTGTCAGTATTTGCTGAAAAACCATGACTTTACCAGTGCAGATACTCAAACGCAGTGGCTTCTAACTGCGATTCGGGAACAGAACCCGTTCAGTTCTTTGCAACTCCAGACCTTTCAGGAAAAGTTTCTGCCACAGCTGGCTGAACTGTATCATATTAAGCTGGAACAGCTTGAAACTGTGCTTGGAACACAAACGGTTTGTCTGGAACGTGCCCTTCTGGGCTGGGAGGAAGCACAGGAACAACGGCGCCTCAAAGGGGAAACGGAGCAACTGGGTGGCCCCGATGGTTTGTACCGGGAAAATTGCCTGTATGAGCATTTCATGTGGGAATATCAGCAGAGACCGGACGCAAAATATTATGGGCAGTTTGGCGGGGCGCACGTTTTGATGTCCGACTATTCCGGAAAGCTGTACCGTGTGCAGAACTCTTTTGTGACCCGCCTTGCGGAGATCGGCTCGCCGTTGAATGGAAAACTGACCGTTGTGGATGGCTGCCTGACGTTTGAAATCGGTGATCTGGGTGGCACGGGCACGAACAGAGCAACGCTTTACCGTACTGCCCGTGCCAGACCTCCGGTTCGGGACAGAAATAAATTTTACACGGACGGTTCTGCGCCGGATGTAAGCTATGCGCAGTATGTGTTGCTGTTTGAGCATCCGGATGCACTGACCGCAGCAAAAGAGTATACCGGATCCTATTGGAAGTATCATTGAGTTTTTGCTATAATATCAATTGCAGATAGCCCGATGGAAACAACGGCTATTTCCAAGTCTGAATCCACAACAAAGGAGAATCCCTATGAAAGTCGTATCTACCCCCAACGCACCTGCCGCCATCGGCCCCTACAGCCAGGCACTGGACCTGGGCAATATGGTATTCGTGTCCGGCCAGATCCCGGTAGACCCCGCCACCGGCAAGATGGCCGATACCGTGGAAGAGCAGGCCGCACAGAGCCTGGCAAACCTCAAAGCTATTCTGGCCGAGGCCGGCCTGACCATGGCCAATGTGGTCAAGACCGTGATCTTTCTGGCCGACATCAACGACTTTGCGGCTGTGAACGCAGAGTATGCCAAGGTCTTTGCAGAGCCGTTCCCGGCCCGCAGCTGCGTGCAGGTGGCAGCCATCCCCAAGGGTGCAAAGCTCGAGATCGAGTGCATCGCGGTGCGGGGCTGATCCCAAAAGCAACAGATAGACAAAAGAGGCTGTGCCCACCGGCACAGCCTCTTTTGTTTATTGAGAAGAAGGAAGAAAAACGCAAAGTTACGGGCGCTGACCCATGCCGCCCTCCAGCGTGAGGGTCTCGCCGGACATGAACTTGAAATCCGGCATGGCCAGCTGGACGCACACGCGGCCGATCTCCTGTTCGGCGTTGCCGTAGTGGCCCATGGGCGGCATTTTGACGTTGGCCTTGAAGGCCTCCGGGTAAGCCTGCTGGAACTGCTCCAGCTTGGCGGTCCAGGCCAGCGGGCAGACAACGTTGACGTTGATGTCATCCGGGCCCCACTCGGTGGCGGCCACGCGGGACAGGCCGCGGATGCCCTCCTTGGCGGCAGCGTAGGCGCACTGGCCGTAGTTGCCGAACAGGCCGGCACCGGAGGCAAAGTTGATCACGCTGCCGTGGGACTCCTTCAGGTAGGGGTAGCAGGCCTTCATATAATAGAAGGCTGCGTACAGGCCCGAATACAGGGCCAGGTCGAACTGCTCGGTGGTGTGCTCGGCCAGCGAGACGCCGGAAGCCGAGGCCTGTGCGTTGTTGATCAGCACCTGAATGCCGCCAAAGGCGTCAACGGCCTGCTTCACTACATTCTGCACGGTGGCTTCGTTGTCGCCGCCGGCGCACACATCGGCCTGCACCGGCAGCACCTTGATGCCGTACTTGCTCTCCAGCTCCTGCTTGGCCTCTTCCAGCTTTTTCACATTGCGGCCGGTGATCACAAGGTTTGCCCCCTCTTTTGCGTAGGCCGTAGCAATGCCGTATCCAATGGAACCGCAGCTGCCATCCTGCAGGACTGCGCGCCCTGCACCGGTGATGAGTGCGGTCTTACCCGTTAAAAAGCCCATAGTTATCCTCCAGAATGTGCCCGGAGGAGCTGCGCCCCGCCGGGCTGATTTTGGCCATATTATAGTCCGCTGTTTGCCGGAAATCAAGCCTTTTTGCCGATAAATAAAAAATAGACAAAGATTCTTAAAAAGTCAAAATTTTCACGAATTCACGGCGCTTTTGCGAAACTTTTGACGGGAGTTTGTCGTTAAAATAACGACAAACTAATTGCGGCGTTCATGCGACTTTTTTGCGGGAAACTGCGGCAGAAAAAAGGCACCCGCAAGGGCGTTTTCCGGCGCTGGAAACGCGGAAAACGTCTGCGGGTGCTTTGCTGCGTGCCGGGCAGAAGTGTTACTTCTGCACACCGGCCTCACACTGCTCGATGAACTGCTTGGCCACGCGGGGGCTGCGGCCGCCGGCGCGGATGGCAAAAGCCTCGGCCTTGACCAGCAGCTGGTCCATGGGCATCTGGATATGGTGCTGCCGGGCCAGCTCCTCCAGGATGGTCTCGAACCGGGCTTTTTCCGGCCGCTGGAAGGTCACGGTCAGGCCGAACCGGGCCGAAAGGCTCATGAGCTCCTGCCGGGTGTCGGCTTCGTGGATGTCGTCGCCGGTGCGGTCGGTCAGGGTCTCCTTGATGAGGTGGCGGCGGTTGGAGGTGGCGTACACCGCAATGTTCCGGGCCCGGCCGCCCACGCTGCCCTCAAGGATGGCTTTCAGGGCGGCAAAATTGTCGTCGTTGGAGGAGAAGCTCAGGTCATCGATGAAGAGAATGAACTTGAGGGGGTTGGCTGCCAGCTGATCCATCAGGTCGGGGATCTGGTAGAGCTGGTTCTTCTTGACCTCCACCAGCCGCAGACCGTCGGCGGCGTACTCATTGGCAATGGCCTTGACCGTGCTGGATTTGCCGGTGCCTGCATCGCCGTAGAGCAGAACATTGTTGGCGGGGGAACCGGCCAGCAGGGCGCGGGTGTTGGCAATGACCTTTTCACGCTCCTTCTCGTAGCCCGGCAGCTCACTGAGCTTCTGGGGGTCGGGGTACTTCACGGGCACCAGCTGGCCGTTCTCCACCGTGAACACATGGTGCTTGGCAAACATGCCGTAGCCCTTTTTCCCAGTTTCCCGCATCCGCTGGTTGTAGGCGGCGGTCAGGTCAAGCTGCCTTGCCTCCCAACGGGGCAGGAACGCCAGCTCCCGGTTCTGCCGGTCGGCAGCTTCCAGCAGCGCGTCCAGCGTCAGGCCGCAGAGCTTCTGCAAAAAGTTCAGCTCACTGTTCAGGGCGGCCTCCATCACAGGGGAGAGCTGGCCCGCGGCGGCCTGCCGCACACAGAAGGTCTCGGTCTCCAGCACGGCGTTGGAAAGATAATCGCCCAGATTGGTGGTGTGGGCAAACAGGGCGGCTTCAAAGGCGGCCACAGCATCGCACAGGGGGGCGATGCTGTCGTCGGCAGCTTCCAGCCGGTCGGTCAGCGCCGCCAGCTTTGCCACAACGGGGTCGCCCAGCAGGGCACGGAAAACAACAAGCCCGTGGAGCCGGGCGTTCCATTCACGAAGTTGCATCATCAGACTCTCCTCTTGACAGGACCTCTCCGGCGCTTTGCTCCTGCTTCCCTGGTCAGAGGAACCGGGCAGGCTGACGGAGAGGTTTTTACCAGATTATACACTCAGAGAAGGCCGTCCGCAAGGGTGTGTTCAATTATCTTCATCTTTCGGCTGATTCACTTTACAAATCGTCGATTGACAAAGGCCCGATTTATAGTATAATTGACCCAACGTTCAAATCGGAATGCAAGATGAGAAAAGTAACGTGTCTGAGGGAAATTTTGTTGAGAGTGTAAGAGGAAAAGGAACAGGAGCAACTTACCATGCAGTTAAATGGTTCGCAAATTTTTGTTGAGGTCCTCTGCGAACAGGGCGTGGACACCATCTTCGGCTACCCCGGCGGTGCTGTGCTGAACCTGTACGACGAGCTGTATAAGAACTCTGACCGCATCCACCATGTGCTGACCGCCCACGAGCAGGGCGCTTCTCATGCGGCCGATGGCTATGCCCGCGCAACGGGCCGCACCGGCGTGGTGCTGGCCACCAGCGGCCCGGGTGCCACCAATCTGGTCACCGGCATTGCCACTGCCTACATGGACTCCGTGCCCATGGTCGCCTTTACCGGCAATGTGCCGACCCCCGGTCTGGGCAAGGACAGCTTTCAGGAGGCGTACATCGAGGGCATCACGATGCCCATCACCAAGCACAACTTCACGGTGCGCAAGGTAGAAGAGCTGGCCGACACCATGCGTGCGGCGTTCCGCATTGCGCAGAGCGGCCGCAAGGGCCCGGTGCTGGTGGATATCCCCAAGGATGTCACCGCTGCTGTCTGTGAGTTCACTCCCAAGCAGCCGGAGCCGATCCGCACCGTGACCACCTACGATGAACAGCAGGTCAAGTGGGCCGCCGATATCATCAACGCGGCCAAGCGCCCGCTGGTCTATTTTGGCGGCGGCGTGCGGAGCGCGGCTTCCTGCCAGCCCCTGCGTGACCTGATCCACAAGGCGGAGATCCCCGCCACCTATACTCTGATGGCTGCAGGCGTTGTGCCCTACGGTGACCCGATGAACATCGGCATGGTCGGAATGCACGGCTGCTACACCTCCAACCGGGCGGTCGCGGATTGTGACGTGCTGATCGCACTGGGCACCCGTTTTTCTGACCGCGTGGCCCTGAACCCCAAGACCTTTGCCAAGAACGCCACCATCATCCAGATCGATATCGACCCCAGTGAGCTGGGCAAGAACGTGGATGTGGATCTTGCCATTGCCGGTGATGTCTGCTACGTTCTGAGCGGGATGCTCCCCCTTATTGAGGAGAAGAAGCACCCCGACTGGATGAAGATGATCCACGAGTGGCAGGCGCAGG
>OGCO01005479.1_pt1 | contig 12259 bp, 21 predicted proteins | sample 1570171 | NCBI WGS metagenome assembly OGCO01 (sample SAMEA4370583, study PRJEB24528) | human gut metagenome | reverse complement strand
CAAGACCGCCCGAAAGCAAAAATCCAACCGGTGCGTCCGCGTCAAGACGTTTTTTAATACCGCTTATAAGTTTTTCTCTTATCTTTTTGCACGCGGTTTCAACGTCATCATCCGAAAATTTGTCAACCTTTGAAATATCGCGGTAGCACACAAATTTTCCGTCCTTATAATAATATCCCGGCGGAAACGGAATAACCTTTTTGCAAAGCTTTACAAGGTTTTTCGCCTCAGACGCAAATATGATTTTGCCGTTTTCGGTGTGTCCGTAGAAAAGCGGTCTTATGCCGAACGGGTCGCGCGCGGCAACAACGCTTTTGTCTTTTTCGTCGTAAATGATGAGAGCAAATTCCGCATCCAGCATTTTAAACATATCGGTGCCGTATTCTTTATACAACGGAAGAAGAATTTCGCAGTCCGAGTCGCTTTTGAATTTATAGCCCTTTTTAATAAGCTCCTCTTTCGCCGTTGCATACAAGATGTGCGTTATCAAAATTAAAAGGCTGCATACCCTCTTTTGTCAGTCCCATAATTGCAAGACGGTGAAAACCGAGACTTGCGCCGTTGTAATTTTCTACTTTTGACATATCGGGACCTCGTGATTTTGTTCTTTCAAACCCGTTTATAAAATCCTTCTCGGAAATTTTTTCGTCAAAGCAGCCCATAACAGAACACATAGCTAAATCCTCCTTGAATGTATTAAAGCACATTTTAACGGCAAGCCGTTTATGCCCAGACAAGCCGAACGTAACGGTTCGGCTTATCTTAATTTATTATTTCTTTACTTTTTGCCTTATCTTACGCCGAACAAAAGCTCGCCGTAAGAAGGATAAGGCCAATCCTTTTTGGAGGCAATCGCCTCTGCACTGTCAACGCTTATGCGGAGCGCCGCCATATCGGGAAGGATTTTATCCTTGCAGTACATTGCGTATTCGGGTGCGGAGGTGATGTCTTTTGCCGCACTCAAATCCTCCTCCAGTTTCAAAACGTGTTTGTAAGCTTCTTTTGTCATATCGCCGAGCTTTTTAACCGTTTCTTTTTCATATGTCAAATCAACATCGGCAACAAACTCTTTCTTTTCGAGCGCCGATTTTGAAAGTTTCTTTGCAAATTCAGATGTAAGTTTATAGTCTGTTTTTGGTTTTGGATTTTTTGGTTTATCTCGTTCTTCTTGCATGATGAACGGGAAATAATCTTCATTTTCAGTTGCAAATTTATTATTTACGATATTTTTCTTACACCATCTAGCAAAATTTGATGGTAATAATTCTAAGAAAGCATATAATTTACTTGCCGTTGTCATTCCATCTTTATCAATCTGTAATGCAATCTCAATTGGTGTCTCATTAGATGTCAATGGTGTGATAGTAGTAGTTGTGTTATTTTTGTCGTCTTTTGATTTTCTCATAATGGTGAATCTCCTTTATTTGTGAAATTTCTTATTTGTATTGTTTTTATCGGCAATAATTTGTAAGCAGCTCATTTCTTCTTTGTTATTACTTCTCTGTTTTGTAGAGTTATTTTGTGTTTCATATGAGTTCAGTATCTTTTCAGATATTATCTTCTTATATAAATTCTCCATATCAGATTTATAATTTTGCACTGTGTATTCCGGTGAATATGGGTTATATGAAAACTGGCTCTTTTCTGAATCTGATATTAGTTTCATGAAATAACGCAATTCTCTGATTGATTTACCGTTTCCTCTCGAGGGATAGAAGTATGATTTTGGTGTTATTCCTGGTATGTATATTCTCTTATCAGCAAAATATTTGTTTGTTATGGTTGTGATTTTTGATAATGTTGCCGAAAAGAGGATTGAATGTTGCTTTACTGGATGAAGTAATTTGTAGATTTCAGATGATGTGAATGTAATGTCCATTTTGGTATCTCCTTTTGATTTTATAAATTTGTTACTTTGGTTACATATTATATTTCTCTTATTTATGAGAAGATTTTATATTTCTATGTTTCTATGGATTTATTCTTTTATTTAATGGATTAAAATTTTGAGATAGATAGGATATGAGAGTAGTGATTTTTGTAGATGTAAAAGTATCCCCCACTTATCTTTCTATATAAGATTCTCTGTTTGAGAGATGTTTGTTGTAGATTATATGATGTAGATTTAATTTGAAAATTGTAATGTACAGGTGTTAAGTTGTTCATGTGAAAGTAGTTGTGATGTCTATTTTAAGTTGTACATTAGAATAGTGAGAATAAAATTGATTTTAGAGTTGTAGATGATATGAGGGGTGATATGGAATTTGGTGATTGCATCTTGAGATGTCACTTTGGCATTTCAAGATTTTGTGATGTATTTTTGAATGAATTTTAATGATTAGAATTGTGCGAAAGTTTGGCACAATTTAGATGGGTGTTTCATGGTAAATTGAGATTGTGGACTTCGAGATAGGTGTTTTGGGTGATAATTTTGGTTGAGATGGGAGAGTGATGTGCGCATTTAATATGAAGTGATTGCTGTGTTTTAGGTAGATGTGGCAAGGGAATTTGGGATATTGCAGGATGAAGATAGAGTGAATTATCTGGAATTGTGTATAGATTAAATTTGTTATGTAATGGCATCACTTCGAGAGGACTACGTAAATTGTTAGATTTTGCAAGGGATATTGTGATTTGGGATAGGTAATTTTGGGTAAAAATGTGTGATTTAGAATTGTCAGAAAATTTATTTTGCGTTGATATGCAAGGGTGCGGTCGAACTCTGTCTCGAACTCATTTTAAATATTTTAGTGAATTGTGTGTAGATTTGGTGCAATTTGTTAGGTGGTATGAGGGTGAGAATTTTTTCTGTTGGAGGCGAGTGTGGGATGATGGATTGTGGATTGATTACCAGTTTTGATTTTTGGACGAGTAGTGTGAGTTGAACTCATCAATGGATATGACAATATCATATTAAAATTACAAATGTAAACTATCCCCGTCCTACTGGTATACATTATAAAACAGGATCATAAAATCGGATTAAAATAGTGTAATATGCAATTCCCGAAAAGCCTTGCTATTGTTGAATAAAACTAACTTTTGCACTTTTGTGGAAGTGTAAAAAAGTCAAGTTTTGTTATTTCTTGACATTTTTGTAACTAGATAAAACACGGGGGCGGTGCATCAGACAAAAAATTTGTGATGAAACTAAAATTTTATTGGATATCTGAACATCAGATCACGGACGGGATAACAGGAGATTGACCAGAAATAGCAGATTTTAATTGTATAGACAATTTGGAAAGATGGTAAAATATGATAGGATTTTTAAATTGTTTATGGATTTGATACAATTGTAAGTAAACGACCGTTCACAGGGTTCGTGCATAGGATAATAGTAATTATTCCTATTTTGATTTGTTCATAATTTGTTCATATTTGATACATAATCTATACATAATATTCATAATTCATTCACCATTGTATATTCATAATCTATCCATAAACAGTACATAAATAATACATATATTGTTCACAGATTATTCATAATATATGGTATTTAAAACTACATGGATATAACACAATAAAATCATCTGGACGAAATAAAACAATCTGGACTCACAACAGTAGACAAGATCACACCAAACACGACACCTGTACACACACCAAATACACTATAAAATCATATTAACATAACATACTATCACATCAAATACTCACACTTAATTCACACTATAAATATACAATATATATCACATAATACATCACATATAGCTTACAATATACATACATGATATATCATACATTATACGCTTATATATCACATAATATTATCATTATCATGCCTATAATATACCTATGATATGCCATGCAATATACTACATAAACACTCACATAATCTCACATAAATGCACATGATATTATATCCATTAATCACACTAAACCATGTATAATTCTATCATGTTTCTACCATCATAAACGCCTATAGATACTACATTCTAACACCGTCAGGGATTAAAAATATCACTCGATCAGACTCAAAACATGACATAAAATACCACATAAAAACAGATAAAATTACACTCCAAACAAGATAAAAACCACACTAAATAAATGGTAAAATTATAATCAAATCAGACAAATTTCCCTACACTTGACCGCAATTTTACCGCAATATTTTCTCCATTTCCAACGCACAAAAACAACGCTATTCTATACAAATTTTTGTATAAAAATACATCAATCAAACTATATAAATATACAATATTCTTGCATAAAATAGCACACATTTTGACGTAAAAATACACTCAAAAATGTATTAAAATGATACAAAAATATCATCATGCTGCACGTTTTAAACAGTCCAGATATACGATTGTAAATATATCATACTTACAAAATGACCTTGTAAAACGCTCTATAAACGACTTTAAGCGCATAACCCTATATAATTATCATATCTAATATAAAAGCCCTTAAAACGTCAAATACACGCTTATAAGGCTATCTGTACATTTTGAACATGATAACAATAGGTTGTTTGTGTTACTTCCTATTATATGTGGCTAATACAACTGTTTTATCTTTGACAACATAGTATCTATATAACTATCTAATTCATTGTAATTTCTTCCATACCATAATAAATGTGCAACAAAATCTATTTCTATATCTGCACATCTTCCGTTATTTAAGGCGTTGTATATATCTTCTTTATTGACGCTATATCTTCCATTTGATAACTTTTGATTATACTGTATATTATTATATCTAAGCATATCTAAACATCTTGACACGTTACCAGATACAATAAAAAATTTATATATTATATCTGTTATGCTGTCAGTGTCAGTTATAAATAAACATTTCCTTATTATATGGCGTATATACTCTATAAATAAATCATCATATAAATAATGTATATTTCCATTATCAAACAACTTTAAAGCATCATAATAGTTTATGTCTCTTAAATGTTCTATGTGCTCTTTTGTTATTTTATCGTCTATCATATATTTATTTATAACCTTTTCTGTCAAGATCATCCTGTATTAGCTTCTTGATATATACGCTCATTGGTATGTTATTATCTTTTGCATACCGTTTCATTCTTGCACATTCTTCCGTTTCTTCTGGTGTATATTTAAGTTTTACAACTGTACATCTATCATTATAATCTTTTTGTGATTTTGGGCTATATGCCATAATTCTTACACCTTTCTTTATTTATTATATGTAATAATTCTCTTTTTCTTTTTGGTGTAAGAGTAGTATTACATATTAACATTATAGCTTTATCCTGTCAACTTTTCTATTGACATTTGTGTATATTGTACTAATAGGGTACCCTATGCAAATATGTAAATTATACACAATTCACAAACATAAAAAATCATAGGGTAACCTATTGACTAATAGGGTACCCTATGGTATAGTAATACCATCAACAGAGGAGATAAAGCAAAGCCCGACAGGACATTAAGTCACGGGGCACAGCCCAAAGGGGCAAGACAAAAGGCTCTAAAGTTGATACATATAGCAAAATGACAAGGTTAGTTGAAAGACGACCGAGCCGATAAAGACATAGCTCTTTAAAGGTGGATTGTAGTGTAAAAGCTACTCTGGGCACTAACTCATTAATTCCATTAGTTGCGAAATGGCGTGAACAAAGGACACGATATAATATCCGACGAATAGCCTACTAACAGGTAAGCAGATTTTAAAATTTTTGTTCTGAACAAAAACATACATCACAAAAGGCAGTAGTGCAATTGATGGTGGCGATCAGATTTTATAATCTGGTTTAGAGGTTGGGGAAGATACCTAGTATAGCAAAGGATAGATTTTCTAAAGTGGCTATGAACTGTAACAGAGAAAAGATAAACCGCTAAGATTGAAAACGTAAATCAATCATAAAATCTTCCATAAAAGATAAATACATAATAGCAATAAATAGCAACAAAGAGTTTTATCTATTTCTTTTTCAAAAAACAGATTTTTAATTGTGGCACACACTTAAATAAGCCCACACGGGGTTGATAACCTTGTAAAACTGACTATCGCACAAATGCAAAACGATTCATTTAAGCTTCACCGAATCTTCACTTGCGTTTGTTTTTTGTTTTGATTTTGCAAGACATTGAAGCACAGAGCATAAAATTCAACGGGCAAACGTGAAAGGCTTGTACCTGATTAGCAAGTAGTAGTTGAAAGTGTTTGAATTGACTTCATATAATGGCTTGCAAAAATGAGAACAAAAAGAGAATAAATAATATATAACAGGAGGTATAACAATGACAAAAGTTAATATAACAGCTCATACCTATGTATGTGAGTTGCCCGAAGCAATTCAGTCACAGATTTTACAGGATGGAATCAAACCACATTTTGCATGGTGGGATTACAAAAATCAACGTCCTGTTACTAATAAGGGGTGGCGTGTCTGGGCAAGCGTCAATCATGGTTGTGGCGTGGTTTATCGCCGTCATGATGGAAAAATGGTTATTGTAACAGGTGTGCAAGGTGATTTTGCATATATGTAATAGAGATAACAATTTTTATAAACAACACTAATACATAGAAAGAATGAGGGAAAATATTATGATGAATTATAACTATTTAGAAAATATGGTCGAGGACGTAAAAGAGTATATTAAAAATGAGATTGACTTTTCTGAATATGATGACATGGACGAATTAAGAGAATCTTTAAATGATGATTTATGGACAGAAGATAGCGTAACAGGAAATGCAAGCGGAAGTTACACATTTAACCGTGAAACTGCTAAAGAATATGTTGATGAAAATAAAGATCTTGTTAATGATATGATGGAAGAATTTGATTGCAAAGAAAAGGTTGCTAATTGGTGGATAGAGGATAACTACGAAGCTATTGACGTATCAATCAGATGTTATCTTTTAAGACAGGCAATAGATGAGGCGTTAAACGATTTTACAGAAGAATTTGAGCAAACACACGAAGCATAAAGAAAGGTTAAAAGGTGGAAATTATGACATATACAGAATTTAGAAATACATATAAGGCACTCTTAAAGAAATATCCAGAAATTTCAGAGCTTTATGGAACTGAAAACAGATATAAAATCATGGAAACAAAAACAGAATACAATAAAGTTGGTTCACGTTGGAAAGAAACCGAAAAGACAGAGAAAGAAACAACTATAGAATTTTATTGCAACGTGTTTGATGCTGTCCCATTCTTTAAAAATTTAGGTGGTTATGAGCGTGTAGAAATGGAATATACAATTGCCGGATATATTCCCACTGTATCAACTAGCATTTCACCAGACAAGGAAAAGAAAGTTATTCGTAAATATATAATTAAAAGACGTTAAACCGCTTTATGATCACTAAATATGGCATGACCGTAAAATAAACAGTCGTGCCTTTTATAGTGCTTATAAATGGCAAATAACACGTAAACAACACAACATAAAAGAAAGGGAAACTACTATGGAAAAGATTTATGGAACAAGATCATATTGGAAAGCAGTATTTAAACAGGAACGCAAGCAGAAAGTTAAAACAGTACTTACATACATTTGCGCTTTCTTCTTATTTACAATGCCTGTTTGGATGTTTTTAGACTACATTGCAAAAGGATATTAATTATATATAAGAACAGGCTAGCACAGTGTCAGATGTCGCAAAAAATGCACCTATTACAAAAATTATTGATTGTAATGACTTAACAGAGGAAATGCTTACAACAAGAGCAGATCATAACATTATGTACATAGAACGCATTATCGGGAAAGTAACATGACAAAATTAATAATGATGTTAATAAACTGTTGAATGGAGGAAAAATCAAAGGAATTGATTTATCTGTATATGATATAAAGGAACTTGTAAACGTGTTGGAAAATCTAAAAAATAAACCAGAATTTATGAATGGTAATGTTAAGAAATTTTGTGATAAATACGGCATAAAAGTTTGTAAATGTGGTATAGGTTGGAAAGTGTTATAAATGAAATTTTGCATATCAGGATATGGAGGAATGAAAGATGTATATACTCGATCATATTACACAAGAAAATGGTAAATGGTTTGCAGAAATCAAAAATGAAGAAATCACTAAAAGAGAACACACAGGAAATATATGGGGATGGGATGGAATGAGTTACACTTCTTTAAAATGTATCTTAGAAGAATATTATAATATTAAAATTCCAACAATTAAAGAGTTAACACTTATTAAAAAAACAAGTAACAGGAAAATATATATATATATAACAGGTTGAAATTCACATTTTAACAGGAGGTAAACTGGTATGAATAAGTTTGTAGAATTAAAAATTTGTAACTATATTGATGATACTTTGGATGTAGAAAGAGAAGTAAAATTTAAAATTACAAAAGAATGTTTACAAGATTATTTAACGGAAACAGAAGATAGCAGAACAATTAATAAATTTTTGGAAACGTATAATAGTGATGAATCAAGTGTTATTTATGAATATGCGAGTGATGATGGTAGAATTTTATCAGAAGAAATTACATATTGTGATGATTTCAATGAACAGTACGAAGACTTTATTAGAAGAACACAAATGTTTAATCCTGATATGATTGCGGAAGAAATTGCGACAAAAGAAGATTATTATTGGCAAGTTTGGAAAGCACATTAAGCCACAAAGGGGAAATAATCATGAATAGTTCAGAATTAGCAAGAAGAGTCGTTGATTGCCTTTCTGATGGATATGACGATGAAGAAAACAGAGAAGAAGCAGAAATAGCGTTATACAATGAACTGTCACAACTTAATGGAAATAGCACTGTAAAAGCTGCACTATTAAAGTTATGTGAAGCAATAGAAGAATTAACAGAATGAACAGGAGGAAAGAAAAATGGAATGGATCAACAAACTCAATGAAATGTTAGAAGAAAATCCGTATACAAACGGAAACAGAGTAACAGTGACGTATTTAGAAGAATCGGAAAGCGTGTTTGTTACCGTAAACGGAAAGACTTCTATTGTTATGTGGGAAGGTTTAACAGAATATGGTTTGATGATGAAGATTATGAGAACAATTGACCGCTTATACAACAATGTTTGACCGCTGATAGGTATACGGAAAATAGTTCTGTATGCCGATTGAACGATTAAACAGAACATTACATAATAAGGAAGGAATTGATAACATGAAAGATGTAAGAATGAGAATCACAATGGAAACGTGCGATAATATTGTAAATTCATTACAAGAAAGAAATTATGATGTAGAATATGTTCCAGGTGGAACGCTTGACAATTACTTTTGTGAAGTAGGGGAAAGCAATTTGAAGCTGTCCAGATGGAAATTAAGAAAATATCTGATTGTATTAGAACGTTTTGTTAATACATGGACTAGCACATTGGAATTGATATTGACAGATAATGCGGAAACTTATTATAATTTGTATAACAGTTATATGGAAAGTTATACAGAGAACGTGATGGAGGAATAAAGCTATGACAAATTATGAAAAAGCAATGGAATTATTAAAACAGGAAAGAGCAGAAAAGCATAGAACATTTGACGATACAGGAATTATCTGTATCACAAAAGTAAATCATGATCATTTATGGGCTTGTGTACGTCCAGATGATACAGTAGAACTTATATGGGATTCTACACATCAGAACTATGATGGGAAAATTTCTGATGATTTAACAAAAATCACATGGAATGTGAAAGAAGTTGAAATATTATGAACAAGATAACATTTTATAAGTTGCTAAATGTAATAGAATAACAGAGAATACCAAAAGGAAACTAATTTAATTTAGTTTCCTTTTTTAGTGGAAAATTTTGGAGGTGTAACAATGACTAATAGAGAATGGTTAAAACTGATTGAGCAGAATAAAGAAAGAATTATCAACAAAGGAATCGAAGCCTATAAAGAATCTTTAGAAAATAAAAACTTGCGTTACATTGTGGAAATTTCAGAAAATGGAACTATAACAATGTGGTATGACGTAGCTGGTGGAAACAATTTCCATATGTCTACATATAACGGAAAATCTTTAGAGTTAATTCATTTCTGTATGCAGAATTGGATTGATGATCCTATTCCAGACGATGACATAGAACAGAAATTACAAGAACGTGGTTTATATAATCGTTATCTTGAAGAAAGAGAATCGCAAGAAGTAGAGGACTGGGAAACAGCGGAAATTGTTATTATTAATAGTATAGATACAAAATTACAGAATGTTCTTGAAGAATGTAGACAGGAAAGAAAACAATTTCTTGTTGACGAATACGCAAGAACAGAAGCAGAGAATCAGTTGGAAAATTTAAAGAATGTATTAGACAGTTTTAAATGTGAGTGATGGAGGATAAGAACATGATTGAAACAGATAGATTTTATTTTGGATTTACAGATAATATCAAAGAACCACGGAAAACAAAAGTGGAAAATATGTTAAGTAAATTATGCAGAGATGATAATAAAATTTATAATGTAGTAGATTATCTTTGCATGAGACTTTTAGATGGATGTTATTTAGAAAAAGAAGAAGGCTATACATATATGAAACGTGACGGAGAATATAGTAAACCAAAAAATTTATATAAATTTTATGAACCAGAAGGAAGAATGTATACTGAACTTAATAAAACACAATATGATTTTGTTGAATACCTTATCAATAACGGACTTGATACAGAACAGGCTATGAAAAAAGCTATTGCAGATCACAAGGTATATATGGAAGAACAGAAACGTTTACAAGAAGAAAATGAACGTGCTGCGCTGGCAAAGGCAGAACAGGAACGGAAAGAAATAGAACGTGTTAAGACTTTACTTGCAGAAGATATGGAATGTTTACCAGAAATGGAAACTGAAATTATTGATGACATTTTTCTTGATGTATATGGCATGGAAAAGAAATGGAATTATAATTTATTGCCATTAATCCATTATTATGATATTCCATATTGTAAGAACCAGATTAAAGAACGTTTACATAATGGAAATAAAGCAAGCATTAAAATCTTTGAGTGTGTAACAGGCTTGAAACTTCCTAAAGGTTATAAGGAAAGAATGGCATATCTGGAAAGTATTACAAGTTCAGATTTTAAAGAACCTGTTGAGTATAAGCCACGTAAGAAAGCAGAACAGAAAGAAAAGGATATCCAGGAAGTTTATATTGCTTTTCATAATAAAGATCATTCTGAATGGAGAAAAGTTATTGCGGAATGCTTTACTAAATATGGAATAGATTTCTTTATTTTACGTGATAATGACGAATGGAAAATATCTGTTAAAAGAGTTGGCTTGCTGATTGCAAAAGGGAAAACACGTTTAGAAGCTATGGAAAATTTAAAAGTAAACATTGACAAGATGGGAAATGCAGAGCAGATGATTGAGAATGCAAGAAAGACTATTGAAAAATCTGCTGGTGTAAATCCTTTATATAAGGAGGCTTGTTAGAATGGTAGACACATACGGAAGATGGACAGAGGAAAAAGATTATAGTACATATCCAAAAGAAAAATTATGTGATTATGATTATATGGCAATCTGGATTAGAGAACAAGGATATGAACCTAAAACAGATATGGAAAATCTCATATCTAATATCTTTTGTTTCTATGAGATAGAAATTGGAGATCATGTTAGCGAATACGATACAGAGAACGGAAACTTTGATGGAACATATGCCGAAGCTGCACAAGCATTTGTGATGGCTAGTGGTGGTTTAGTGGAATTTGATTATATACCGTAAGAAAGGATTGAATAGTTATGGACGATATGGAATTTGCCAGATATTCTTGTGATATTAGAGAAGTTTTGGAAAATATAACAGATGAAGAACAATTTGAGACTCTTGTAAGAAATGTTGTTGCTTATGCGATATCGAATAATAGCTGTAAGACAAACTGGATAGCACAGGAATTGTTGCAAGATATTATTCCTGATGAACTAATAGCGGAAATTTTTAATGAAGAATAACGATGAAATGTATCTTTCAAATTGGAAATAGGAATGATATAATAGAAGAAAACGGAAGGAGTTAATCTTATGATATTATATAAGAATGTAGATATTTGTGACTTAGAATCCATTTGTAAGAATGGAATTTTAAGCATGGATGAATGCGGAAATAATAATTGGAGTGATTTTGTTGAAGTATCATATGATTATAACGATTTGCGTTCAGTAACAAATAAACTTGATGGAGTATATTTAAATAAAATATCAGTATCAGGAATTAAAGATATTGATGGTAACCTTGTTTCAGGCTCTACGGCAGGTACTGTATCAAAATCATACCAATATGATTGGTACGGTAATATAATATCA
>OGCO01005478.1_pt1 | contig 12263 bp, 5 predicted proteins | sample 1570171 | NCBI WGS metagenome assembly OGCO01 (sample SAMEA4370583, study PRJEB24528) | human gut metagenome | reverse complement strand
TTGTATCGCTGATTGTGACACGACCGCTTGTAAAACGCTTTAAAAAGCGTAACAAAACAACGGGAACAAACGCAGACCGCCACATCGGTCAAGTCGGGTTTATGCTCACAGATTTAACCGATATTGACGAAACAGCACAGGCAAAGGTCGGTGCGGAAACATGGACTGTAAAGTCCGACAAAGCACCGCTTTTAAAAGGAACAAAAATTAAGGTTCTTGCAATCGAGGGCGTAAAGCTCATTGTAGAACCCGTAACAGAATGAGAGGTAAACAAAGGAAATATCGCAGAATTAAAAATAATCAATAACAATTACTTATTTAATATTTTTAACATCTGAGCCATTGGGCTCTTTTTTTATGCCTAAAATTCTTGTAAACTTGTTTTTTCGTGTTGCATCAATTCAACAAAAAGTAGTTCGACTTGCTTACGATCTTATAAAAAATTAAGCCTGAGTTGATTGAAACAAACGCATAGTTACGCATTCTATATTTGTTTTTCACACGCTTAACAATATTGAGTTTGAGTACATACAACAAGATTTATCGGATAAAATATTGAAAATTGCAGATGAAAGTTTAGAGCTTTAAGATTTACTGCATTTAATCATTATTACACCGAACCTAAAAAAATCATTCTTATGTGATGACTCTTTTTATTATTCTTAAAGGTTGTTGTGAATTTTATTGTGGGAGGATAGGCAAGGCTCATCAAATTATATGTACTGCCCTTTTATACAAAAAGTTTAGTAGTATGATTTTAGAGTTGCTATGAGTTGAAAGACTTGTAGCGAGTCTTTTTGTGTACAAAGCAGAAAAAAATGTACATAAAAATATTTATCAGGTTATTTACTTACTGACAAAAGTGATATATAATAACAATCGCTGCTATTCTTAATCTAAAATATTTGATTATATATGTTAATAGCTTACAAAATACACGAAAGGAGTAATGACTATGGTTGAAAAGAAGGTGGAAAACATTAAAATTTAATTTAAAACCATATTTTAGGAGGAAAACTATGAATCAAACAATGAAAAAACTATTTTCGGTAGTATCAATAACTTTGTGTGCAACAATTGGGTTATCGCTACCGGTTGAAGTATATGCTTCAACTCTACCGGAAAAAGAGAATAACTACTCATCATTTAACAATATTGTCGGAGAAAATCCCGAAGAGAGCAAAATTGTCAAAGAGCTAACAGGCGAAAGAACGGAAAATTCAAAAGAATTTTTGCTTGAAGACGGAACAAAGATGATTGCTCAGTACAATGAGCCTGTCCACTACAAAGACAGCAAGGGTAAGTGGGTTGAGTATAACAATACTTTATCTGAGGATAAGACTGCATCTCCTGATGAGGCAGGTGATTCTTCATATACAAACAAAAGCAGTGATATTTCGGTCAATCTTTCAAATAAAGCTAAGTCAAAAAATATGATTTCACTGCAATCAAACGGATATAAAATCAGCTGGGGTTATGACAATGCAGGCAAGAGCAAAGCTGATGTAAAGAAAAATAACGAAAAAACAAGCGGTAATGATAAATTTACTACGCTTAAAAATATAACAACAGAAACTTTGTATAAGGGTGTTTTCAACGATGTTGACTTGCAGTATTTTGTCACTACAACAGGCATTAAAGAAAATATAATTTTAAAGAGTTCAAAGGCTCAGAATGAATTTACATTGAATTACAAAATTCCGAACCTTACCGCAAAGCAAAAAGATGATAAAACAATCACACTTTCAAATAAGGACGGAAAGGAAATATATACAATCTCAGCACCGTATATGTATGATGCAAACGGCAGTTCAAGCACACAGATGAAAATTGAGATTGTAAAGCAGAAAGGCTCAAATCTTCAAGTTAAGCTGACTGCTGATTATGCTTTCATTCATACAATCGGCAGAGCATTTCCTGTTACGATTGATCCTGAAATCACAACTACTCTCAAAAGTGATCTTACATTTTATGAGAATGCTAACGGCTCTGTAAACAGTTACGGACCGTACTATACATCTAAAAATTCATATGCAATTTGTACTGTAAATAATCTTCCGAAGCTTGAAAACGGAGAAGAGGTTATAAGTGCCAAATATAGTTTTGAAACAGAAAACGGCAGTAAGCTGTTTGCTGATGAGGGTGAAAACCCTATCATTGTGAATGCTCATAAGCTTACATCTGCTTCAAATGGGAATGTAAAATACGATTCAAAAGTGCTTGATTATGATTCTCTTACATATGAAGATAATCGGTATTTGACATTTGACCTTACAAGCACCTTCAAAGGCTGGTATAGCGATACCAATACCAAAGGTTTTGTCATAGAGGCACTTGATACAGTCGGTTCAAAAAAAGTTGTATTTAAGTCTTATACAAAAACATCTACAAAACCTGCCTTAACGCTTATCTACAAAGATTTCACCGGAACAGAGAGCAATCTTTCATACCACACAATCAATGTCGGCACTAACGCACAGGCGGCTGTATCGAATTACCTCGGCAACCTTGTAATAAACCAAACTTTGTATGAGGGAACAGGCTCAAGAATGCCGTTGAGCATTACTGCAACATACAACAGCATTAACAAAGACACAGCATTTGGAAACGGTCCTGCAAGCGGTTATGGCTGGCAGTTCTCATTTAATCAGTATGTAAGAGAAGTGACTGACAAAAACCTTACCAAAGCAGGCTACAACTATATCTATACCGATGCTGACGGTACAGACCATTACCTTAAACTTGCAGAGGGTGAAACCGCAAAATGGGAAGATGAGGACGGCTTAGGCATTACGCTTACCAAAGACGAAAATAACATCTTCATTGATAACGGTTCAACAACACAAACTTACGAATCAACAGCAGACGGCGGCAAACTTCTCTCTGAAAAAGACAAACACAAGAATACAATCACATATACCTACACCGACGGTGACTTAACTAAAATCACAGACGGTTCGGGCAGAGAAGTTCAGTTAAAATACAAGAGCAGTACTAACGGCAAAAAGGTTGTATCAAGAATTACAAAGCCCGACGGCACAAAAATTGATATTGCTTATACAACCGCAAAGGATAAGGTTACTTCAATTTCATTCAATGACGGTCACACTTCACGATTTGAATATGACGATAATTATAACCTGATTTCAATTTCGGGTGTATCTGACAGCTATATGAAATCCCTGCCGACACATAAATTCACTTACACAAACGGCAAAGTAACAAACATCACAGAATACGGTACGGACGGCACAGAGGGAAATCACCTTAACATAAGCTACAAAGCCGACAATACAACCGTGTTTACTGATAAGCAAGGACACAGCGAAACCCATATTTTTGATAACAGCGGTTCAACTGTTTCTGTCCTCAATTCAAACGGTTATGCAACTTCGTCTGAAAATACAGGACTTGTAATTAACAACAGTGCAAACGCATATACTAAAAACTACATTACAGAGTCCTCACAGCAGACAGAAGTAGGTGGCGGTAAGTATTACTTTGTATCAAACGGTGCAAAGGGTAGTACAACAAGCACAGGCGGTAAAGTAACAGTCGATAATTCTGCCGCAACAGAAGAGGACGGTTACTATCAGTATCTCGGAACAACTTCACTCAAGGTTGAAAATCCGACAAGTGAGAATAACTCCGCATTCTTTACAGGCTTTGCTCATCAGTTCAAAGAAACAACTTTCAACGGCAAAGATGTAACTTTCTCCGCATATGTAAAAACAAAGAATGTAAAGCAAATTTATAGTGGCGGCTCAGTCGGAGCAATCCTCAAAGTTAAGTGTCTTGATTCATCAGGCAAGACTGTAAAAGAAATCAACAGTATCGGACTTACAGGCACACTTGATTGGCAGAGAATCAGCGTAACAGCAAATGTGCCGAGTACAACAGCGTCAATCCGTGTTTATGGATTGATAAGATATGCATCGGGTACAGCATGGTTTGACTGTATCCAGTTTGAAGAGGGTAATTGTGCCAACAACTTCAACGCTCTTCAAAACAGCGATTTCAGCTCAAATGACAACTGGCTCACAGAAGAAAACAAGAGCATTTCAGCCAACAAAGGAACTGTAACAATAGGCGGTACAGCAGGTGCATTTGATGATGAAAATGCCGATTCATCAAGCGATGACTCGACAGATGAAACACAGCCGTCAACATACACGAAAACCGTTACAGAAACTGAACCTAATGACAGTATCACTACATATGATGATTACGGCAACGCAATCAAGTCTGAACAGGGATTTGTAACAAGAACTGTAAAGAAAACTTATGAAGTTGAAGAAAATGAAACAACGGAAGAAGTTACAAATCCAAGTGATTCTGATACAGATAATTCTGACGATAATGATAATTCCGATACCACTGATGATAACTCATTGGGTAACAAGTATATCTATCAGAATATCAAAGTAGGCAGAGCAGGAGTATCGTTTAAAATTAACGGTACAGCAAAATCAAATTCAGTTCCGCTTTCAAATGAAAACAGAACATTTGGCATTGCACTCAATATTTACTACAATAACAGCAGTACACCTGAATTCCATTATCAGAACTTTAGTGCTGACACAGACGGTTACCAGCAGGTATCACTTTCTGTTACTCCTGAAAAAACAAATGAAGTTGTAAATTATATTGCATTTGCGTTTGTTTACGCTTATAATGAGAATGAAATGACGGTTGATAATGCGGAAGTAAACATTTCACCGTTAATTCAAAGCTCCGAAGATTCTAAGAATGAAACTTCTGAAAAAGAGGCTGTTGACGAAGAAGTCTTATCTGAAAGTATTGATAAGTCAAAGCCGTATATGCAGACAAGTTCTGAATATGACAGCACAGGCAACTATGTAACTTCCGAAACAAATGAGCAGGGAAGTACAACAAAGTATGCTTATGATGCAAACGGCAACAAAACTGCTGTTACAGACGGAAACGGCAATGTAACTAATTACACCTATGATACGAACGGAAATGTATTGTCAATAAAGAACGGTACTTCCGGAAATGATTATTCCTATACAGGCTCAGGCTCTGTATCAAAAATTACTCATAACGGTTTTAGTTATTCATTTAATTATGATGTATTCTATAACCTTGTTTCAACAAAAATAGGCAATGTTGCAATTACAAGCAATACCTATGACAGTAACGGCAATCTCGCAAAAACAACCTACGCAAACGGTGATTATTTTGAATACACCTACGATGATTACGGTAATATTTCTGTAATCACAGGCGAAACAGGCAAAATTGCCGAGATGATTTATAACAAGCAAGGTCTTGTTACAAAGGCGGTTGATTATTCAAGCGGTGAAACCTCATATTACTACTACACATTTGACGGTTCGCTTGAAAGCGAATACCGCACATCATCTGACGGCAGTCTTACTCACTACATCATTACCGATTCTAACGGCAATACAGTTGAAAAGACATCTGTAAACGGTCAGACTAAAACTATCACTACGGGTACTGATAAAGACGGAAAGTCATTTGTAAGCAATGACGGTGTAACTAACGAAACCTCAACCGATGATTTCGGTAGAACTACACAGGTCAGAACTGTCCGCAGTGACGGTACTCTTGTATTTAATACAGACTATGAGTACGCAGACGGCAAGGCTGAAAATTCAACAACTAATCTTATTAGCAAGTTCAGCCAGTCATATGGCGGTGACAGCGTTTTATCCTACGATTATTCTTATGATAACAACGGTAATATTACCGAGATTAAGCAAAACGGCAAACTCATAAACAAGTACACTTATGACAGTCTTAACGAGCTTAAAGAAGAATATGATTATGTAAATAAGTTCTACATTAACTATTCTTATGACGGAGCAGGAAATCTGCAAAATAAATATGAACAGGTTCTTGATCCAAACTACGGTTATCCTACAGGAACACAGCATGGTAATACATACGAGTACACCGATACAAGCTGGAAGGATAAGCTGACAAAGGTTAACGGCAGTAATATTTCATACGATGAAAACGGCAACCCTCTGACATACCGTGATGGAATGAGTTTTGAATGGGAGAACGGAAGAATTCTCAAGAAAATCAACACTTCCGACAAATCCGTTCAAATGAGCTATGACTCAAACGGTATGAGAACGCAGAAAACCGTTGACGGAGTTAAGACCAACTATTACTATGACAGCAACAAAAACCTTATTGCCCTTGTAAAGGGTAATGATACTCTGTTGTTCTACTACGACAGTGACGGAAGTGCAACCTCATTCTCATATAACGGTACAATGTACTTTTATGTGAAGAACTTGCAGGGTGATGTAATCAGAATTATTGACCTCGCAGGTACAGAAGTCGCAAGCTATGTTTATGACTCTTGGGGTAACATAAAAGATACCAAAGGCGAGCCGACAATTCGAGAAATAAACCCGATTCGCTACCGTGGCTATGTTTATGATACCGAAACTTCACTCTATTATCTCCAAAGTCGCTACTACGATCCATTAACAGGCAGATTTTTGAATGCGGATGAGATATCTTACATGTTTATTAATGATTCGGTGATCGGTTCCAACGCTTTTTCGTATTGTGATAATAATAGCATTAATGCAGTTGATTCTGACGGGTTTAAATCAAAGAAAAAACATTTTTGCGTATCATCTGATTTCGTGCCATGGGGAATAGATTTGATTATAACATTCGTGTGTCCGGGAGCAAGTATTGCTTACGATGCTGTAGGTTTTTCACTTAAAAGAATATTTCGCAGACTTGGAACCAAGAAATCCTTGAATTTTTTGTTAAAAAGTGCGATACCAAAATGTAAAGGAATGTTTAGTAGATTTTTTACAGTCATAAGAACGCTTATATGGCGTGCTGCTGGTATTACAATAAATTGGTTGCAGAGCAAAGCTGTTAGTAAGTTCTTTAACCAAATTACTAAATATGCTGAAAAACTTAAAAAAAATGCTGGTAAAGCTGTTATGCTTATTACTGGATTGTTTTCCTTTGGCTCATTTATAGCGACGATATTAGATATAGTTTCAGACAATAATTTGAATGGTAAGATAAGAATATGGTAAATTTTGAAGTAGTCGGAGAAAATCTTCGTTGGTATTTACATATTTATATAAATAATAAGTCGTATTGCCTTAGTAAAGATAATCCGAGCTTTAATATTGAACTGCCGCAGGGTAAGCATACAATGGTTGTAATTGGAACTAAAATGAAAGATTATAATCTTGAAAGCACTTTAAAATCAATGTCATTCAGTTTTAGACCTACATTGGTTCAAGGGTATAAAAACAGAGGCATTCTAAATCATATACTCAGTTGGAATAATAAAACAAACTTTTTTATTAAGAAAATTGAAATTGATATAAGGTCAAATCCCAAAATAAGTTTTTCTGTAGGAAACTATTCAAGATACAATTTTTTTGACGCTGAAGAAGTAGTAAAAGATATTCAGATTACCAAAAATGCTCATGTGAAAAGTGTTGCGGTTGAAAGTTATGATTTTGTAAGCAGAAAACAGAAGATAAGATATTACCTTGTTCAGTTGCTTTTGTTGCTGACAAAGTATGCTATAAATATCTATTTTGCTATTTCGGAGATGTGCTTGGATGTACAGTATATAATAGATCCTGAATCTGTCAGTATTGTGTATGCAAGTCATGGTCACAAATTTAATATAATTTTCAGCAGTTTGTTGCTTGGTGCATATTTATTTAGATTTGTTTTTTACCTTGTAAAATGGATAAAATGGGTGAGAGATAATTCGGATGTATTGAAATTTTAAAAATGAAATTTACCTTTTGAATTTTGAACTCATTTAGTAAATGAATTTGTGTACTATTTATTTACTAATTGTCTTCTGCTTGCTTTTTATTATTGTAATTAATATGCATTTAATACCGATTACGAGTATGCAGACGGTAAGGCTGAAAATTCAACAACTAATCTTATTAGCAAGTTCAGCCAGTCATATGGCGGTGACAGCGTTTTATCTTGTGATTATTCTAATGGCAGTATTGCTGAGATTAGACAGAACGGCGAACTCAAACTCATAAATAAATATTCTTATGACAGCCTCCTATGATAATTTCTTTATTATCATAGGGGGTGATTTTTTTTATTGTACATTTTGGGAGATTAGTTAAATGAATTTATTTGACAGCTAACGCATAAAATAGCAATAAAATAGTTTGACTAATATATAATATTGTGTTAAAATTATGCGAAAAGGAGGGTGACAGCTCTATGGAGCAATATATGCCGATAGTGTGGATAGGCTTTGCAATATTCATGTTGCTTTGCGAAGGCTTTACAACACAGCTTGTATCAATATGGTTTGTCCTCGGCTCGGTTTGTGCCGCAATAACAACTATATTCACAAGCGACATAACAATCCAGTCGGCGGTGTTCCTTGTTGTGTCACTTGTTTCGCTTATTGTGACACGACCGCTTGTAAAACGCTTTAAAAGGCGTAACAAAACAACGGGAACAAACGCAGACCGCTACATCGGTCAAGTCGGATTTATGCTCACAGATTTAACCGATATTTACAAAACAGCACAGGCAAAGGTCGGTGCGGAAACTTGGACTGTAAAGTCTGACAAAGCACCGCTTTTTAAAGGAACAAAAGTTAAGGTTCTTGCAATCGAGGGCGTAAAGCTCATAGTAGAACCCGTAACAGAATGAGAGGTAAATAATGTTAGGACTTATTATTTTAGGTATCATCCTTTTAATCCTGCTTATAGTAATTGTAAGCAATGTCAAGGTAGTACCGCAGGCACACGCATATGTAATTGAAAGACTCGGAACATATCATGTAACATGGTCAACAGGACTTCATGTAAAAATTCCGTTTATCGACAAAATTTCAAAGAAAGTTTCATTAAAAGAGCAAGTAATTGATTTTCCTCCGCAACCCGTGATCACAAGAGATAATGTTACGATGCAGATTGACACGGTTGTGTATTTTGAAATTACCGATCCAAAGCTTTATACTTACGGTGTAGAAAGACCGCTCAGCGCTATAGAAAATCTTACTGCAACAACATTGCGTAATATCATCGGTGATCTTGAGCTTGATAACACACTCACATCCCGTGATACAATCAACGGTAAAATCAGAGTGATTCTTGACGAGGCAACCGACGCATGGGGCATTAAGGTAATCCGTGTTGAGCTTAAAAACATTCTTCCGCCCCGTGAAATTCAGGATGCGATGGAAAAGCAGATGAAGGCAGAGCGTGAGCGCCGTGCAAGAATTCTTGATGCAGAGGGTGAAAAACGCAGTCAGATTCTGTATGAAGGCATGAAAGACATTCCGCATGTGGAGATGCTCCCACCGGAAGGCGCATTTTATGCCTGGGTTAAGTTTGAACTCGGACTGGACAGCCAGCAGCTTTGTGATATGTTGCTGGAAAAAGCGAAGATCGCAGGCGTTCCGGGAATCGCGTATGGGGAAGAGGAGAAGATGTGCGTGCGTTTTTCCTATGCGGCAAGTGAAGAAAGTCTCAGACAGATGCTGGTCAATCTGAAACAGCTGATGGAACAGATGTAAGAAAAAAGTGAAACCATATACACCAGAGGATTGTTTGTTGAAAATCAAATATTCATCTGAGGTATATGTGTTTCACTTTTTTACTTCTTATTTGAATATAACGATATAGTAATTATGAAAGGTATTATGGGGCATTGCTCGAAGGTGTAACAGACTTTTGAGTAACTGTAAACCTGAGAAATATTTATAACGGGATACTCTCCAGCAGATGGCCCTCCAGATATTCCCCCATAAAGGTCATATATTTTTGCTCATATAAGACAAATGCATCGTTCTGCTGCTCCGGTGGCAGCCAGGAATGATACGTCTGCAGTCGCTTCATCAGCATGTAGGATTTGATGATCAGACCATCCATGATGTACTGGCGTTTGTCCGGGTTCGGACAGCTCTCCGGAGACAGGGTAGTCAGCTGACGTTGCAGTGTATTCAGACGTCCGATCAGAATGACCATTTCTTTGCGGGTGCGGATCGGGAATACAAAGTGGTTTGCAAGCAGGGTAATGATGCCGCCAAGCACGGTATATCCAAGACGCTGCAGCAACATAATGCTGACCGAAGCATCCAGAGACTGCATGGCAAGTGCCGAACAGGTAATGTATATAACAGTAACGCCATAGCTGTTGGATGCATAGATCATGAAGTTTGCCAGTGTCATGACAAGGAAACGTCCCGGCAGATCCTGGAAAAGCGAGAATAGAAGAAAACACAGGATGATGCCGAGCATCGTTCCGGTCACACGCTGGGAGATACGCTGTTTCGTAAATTCTGTTACTGGTATCATCATAAAAAATACGGAGATGACGAGCCAATAGCTGTTTTCCAAGCTGGTCAGATAAGCGAAGGTAAGACATGGCGTTACCACAAGCACCAGCCGCATGGCGAAACGAAAACGAAACGCCTTTAAGGAAAGGGCATCGTTTTTAAAGTTCAGACGTTTGTAATCGGAAGTGGGGCGTGCCGTTTCAAATTGGCGGGAAAAACGATTGAGAATGGAGGAAATTTTTATATAATCTTCCATGTCAAAAGTTTTGGTGGTAAAATAATTGATAACCTGAAACAATGCCACATATCGGCAGTACCAGTTGATCCTGCCTGCCAGACGTATGCTGGCGCGGTTGTAAGTGTAAATTTCATCGCAGATTTTCTTATTGATGACACAAAGCTCGTGATGCAGCTTTTCCAGAGCTTGTATATTGTATTTTCGGTAAGCGCTGAGCTGGGCTTCGCAGTTTGCCAGTCCTTCCCGGATATAGCGGCATACCGGATTGTGAGCTCCTTTTTTACGAAAGAGCACAATCACAAATGCAAGGACGATTCCGAGGGATGCGCTCAAAGCCAGCAGACGGATGCCAAGAGCCTGTAACGTATGTGCCGGAGCAATCTGGAAAAAAATGAGCGCCATACCGGCAGGAAAATAATTGGTCGGATTGTATTCGTCGATCAGTGTGTATGCGAGCCAGAACAGGGCGACAGCATTGACGATGATGCAAAGGGGCAGGTTGATGACGGCCACAAATGCAAGCAAAGTCATGATTACATAGATCAGCCATGTTTTGCACATGCATTCATAATGATTGCTGATATTTCGGAAACGGAGAAAAGAAAGCGTGACAAATGGTGCAATCATCGTATTGTCCATTCCGAAACAAAAATAATTCAGAAAAAATACAAGTGTAACTACGATTGTTGGAAGGATCGCAGAAGCAAGGTTTGGTTTTAACAGTAACAGCTTTTCTTTCAGCTTTCGGATAAAAGCTTTTTCAGAAGCGCCGGAAGCAGATCCGGATGTATGGTTCATAGGAACATCTCCTTTTGACAGATCATGTATTTTCAGTATCTGTCATCCGTTTGTTGACAGTGCTGTGGATATACAGCGTTTGCATTTTCTGATATACATGGTCGAAAACTTGGTTTGCTTAAAATAAGGTTAATAAAATGAAGACAAACCATAGAATAAAAGTATTGTATAGAAATAATATATATGTTTTAATAGATTTTAATGAACGTATTAAAAGTTTAAATACATAAATTAAAATATAAAAGCAACATAAAAACGAATAAATAAAAAAGTATAGTGAAAAAAATCCGCAGGACAAAGCGTTGCGGATGGCTGAAAAATCAGCCCTTATATTTATGATAGGCAGAAAAAAGCAGAAAAGCAAGTGATATTTTCTTAACATACTTTGGAAATGTTTTCCATGGAACGCTTTTAGGGATGAAAATTCCACAAGTACACTATTTAGGAAGAAAGAAGGAAAAAAATATGCAGATAAGAGTAGGAACCGGATACGATGTGCATAAACTGGTAGAGGGAAGAAAACTGATCCTTGGCGGTGTAGAGATCCCATATGAGAAAGGACTTTTAGGACATTCCGATGCGGATGTCCTTGTTCATGCAGTTATGGATGCTCTGCTGGGAGCAGCAGCATTAGGGGATATCGGACAGCATTTTCCGGATACAGATCCAGAATATGAAGGCATTTCCAGTATTGAACTGCTGAAAAAAGTAGGAGAACTGTTAGAAGAAAAGGGTTATATAGTGGAAAATATTGATGCCACTATTATTGCCCAGCGCCCTAAATTGTTAAATTACCGTCCGGCAATGGCTGAAAACATTGCAGAGGCTCTTCATCTGGATGTATCCAGAGTCAGCGTAAAAGCTACCACAGAAGAGGGCCTTGGCTTTACAGGGACAGGCGAAGGAATCTCATCC
>OGCO01005477.1_pt1 | contig 12264 bp, 3 predicted proteins | sample 1570171 | NCBI WGS metagenome assembly OGCO01 (sample SAMEA4370583, study PRJEB24528) | human gut metagenome | reverse complement strand
TATTGGAAGACGAGAGTTTTAACAGGAACAAAACAGGATAATAGTGAAGGAAATGATAGAACATTAGAAAATGATAATGCTGATGATGTTCAGTATATACGATATTTTGATCAGAAATGGAGCTATTCAGGAGATAGAAAGACGTGGGAAGATATTTCAGATAATGCACAAATAGTTGCATATTATTTACAAAAAACGGAAGTTACTCAGGCAATTTCTACATTGGTAAAAGACTGGGGACTTACAAAAGACAATAATGAGTCCTGGTTTGACTGGGAAAATTCATGGGCATTGAGTTTTGCGGCTGTATATGATACTGGAATGGAGCCAAGTGAAGGAAACTTAATAAATACTACAACATTTTATAATGGTGATGCAAATCGTAATATTGGCTATTTAAAATTTGTAAATACAGATGATTATGAAGTGTATAAAGTCACGGCAACTTATGGAGAAAGAACTGCAAGTAACTCTAGGAAATCGGTATCTTATAATCTTTCTACTAATGAAACTGAAACTATAGTTTGGCAGGCTGGAGATAGTGAAGAGGCTTATATAAATGGAGCTGAACATCCAGAATCATGTGTATGGGGAGATAGTGGAAGTGCTATTCTGATTCGAATTTATGTTCGTGAGAAAGTTAAGACAAATACGCTTAAGGTTGTTTACAAGTTAACAGATGGTACAGAATTTTATAATCTGAACATAAACACAAAAGAAGAAAATGATTTCACAGGTTATGTTAGCGATGGAAAATTAATAAAAACAGAAATAGAAAATGCGGTAGGTAATGTTCAAGTACTTACTACAGATTTGAAAGATACTGTTAATTTACCAAATATGCCATCAAAATATAAAAGCGGAAATTATTCTTTTGAAAGAGCGGAAGTATCTAGTGATAACAAAACTTTGTATTTAGTATATACAGGTAAAAATGCTAAAACACTTGTATATGATTTTGGTTTGGGAATCAAAGTTGAAGCAAGCAATTTAGTAGATAATGCTGAAGAAGTAAAGAAAATAAGTTGGAAAGATGAGGAAAATTGTACAGTTACAAGTGGATCAAATGAAAAAGAGATAATTGTTCAGATTAATGATGCAACTGTACAAGGTGCGGATCTTACAGTAACAGTAACATATGAAAATGATAGCAGTGAATATGATTTGTTTTTAATTCCTGCATCGACTGTGTATTATGAAGAAGGATTTGCGGAAACGGATGGAGGATTTTCTGGTGCTTCCAAAGGAATTTCATCTCAGAATACTGCAATCTTAGGTGAAGATACCAATAATTATGGCTATGATGGAGCATATGCATCTGCTACTACAGCATCCAATAATACTGAAGCAAGCAGCAAGGCAAAAGGTGACAAGGCAACCTTTACGTTCACCGGAACAGGTGTAGATATTTATGCAAATACAACAACGGATACGGGATCTTTGACGATCAAAATTGCTGATAGTTCAACAAATGCTACGCAGCAGCTAGCGATTGTCGATACGAAGATGTTTGGCAACCAAATTCAGGATGTAACCAGTGGCTATAATGTTCCTGTATTTTCAGTAACGGATTTGACTCATGGTACTTATACAGTAACAATTACTCATTCTATGAATGCGAAGGAAGTCAAACTGGATGGATTTAAAGTGTACAATACACTGAGCGATAGCAGCGTTTATAAGAAAGATGATGAAGATAGTCCGTCATTCCTGGAAGTAAGAGATTTACAGTTTGGAACAGTTGTTGATGCAAGTAAATATGGTACAGATGGAAGAAAAGTTTATGCTGTAGGAGAACAGGTATATAAAGATCTGACAAATGATGGTACAGTCGCAAGTGCGATGATTACAGTCAACGATCAGTTTAGTGCAGCTGACCAGAAAGCACTTTATGAAAATGGACCTAAAAATGAAGTATACCTTGCGAAAAATGCTTCACTTACATTGTCATTTGAAACAGCAAGAGAAGTTCAGCTGGGATTAAAGGGTGTAAATGGAAATACGACCTGTTCAATTACCAAAATAGGAACTAAAGAAGTTTCTACAACGGATATGTTCTATACAATTAAGAACAAAGGTGTAGAAGGTGTGCAGACAATCACAATCCAAAATACAGGAGATCATATTCTTTCTGTTACGAAACTGAAAGTATGTGACGATCCAAATGCTCTTCAGCCGCTTTCTGTAGACAGTGTTGTATCAGCATTGTATGAAGCAGGACTGAAAGATCCAGAGCAGCCAACCGCTACTCCAACACCGACCGTAACTGCAACCGCTGCACCAACCCAGAAACCAGTTCAGCAGATCAAGCTCGCAACACCGAAGCTTGGAAAGGTCGTTTCCGCAGGATGCAATGCTCTGAAACTGAACTGGAGTAAGGTGAACGGTGCTAATGGATACCGTGTATATGTAAAAGTCAACGGACAGTGGAAAGCACTTGGAAATACCAAGAGTACAACCTATGTTCATAAGAAACTGGAAACAGGTAAGAGCTATACTTATACGGTAAAAGCATACAAGAATACCAAATCTGGTACAGTTTGGAGTTCTTATGACAAGAAAGGTATAACAGGCAAAGCTGCCTTAAGTGCACCGTCACTTCGTAAAGCAAAGAGAACTTCTGCAAAGAAGGCAACTCTTTCCTGGAAGAAAGTAAACGGAGCAAGTGGATATGTTGTTTACCGCAAGACAAACAACGGAAGATGGCAGATTGTCAAGAAAATTACCAAAGGAAATATAACTTCCTTCACAGACAAGAAGTTATCTAAAGGTAAGAAGTATACTTATACAGTAAGAGCTTACCGCACGGTAGGAAAGAAAAATATCTACAGCGGATACAACAAAAAAGGTCTGAAAGTAAAATAAGATAGGACTTAACCCCAAAGGGTCTGGCGAACAATGCCAGACCCTTTTTGAATTTCGAAAATAACCGACGAAAACCTCATACTTTAGTAGGAAGTAAGTACACTCATTAGATAGTAGAATCTAAGAATGTATAAGTAGCTTTAATGCGACTTGCGTTTTGAGGAGAAAGAAAAATATGAGGAGGGTGTGAGAGTGAATTGTGATAAGAAGCCGAGCGAGGAGCGGCGCTGGATGCAATATTATCCGGAAATGATGCTGCGGATGATCCAGAAGCCGGATTGTACTGTGTGGGAATATCTGGAACGCCATTGTCCGGGAATGGATGTGGCTGCAATCCATTATTATGGAGAGGATATCACCTGGAAAACGGTTTTTGAAGAATCAGAAAAGTGTGCAAAATCGTTAAAGGCAATGGGATTTGGTGAAGGAGATCAGATACCGGTATTTTTCCGACTTGTACCGAACTTTATCTATCTCTTACTGGCAGCAGAAAAAATTGGAGCATCCCTGCTTTGCAGAGATAACACACTTCTGGAGAATGTAGAGGCTGTCAGTAAAGCGGATGCAAAAGCAATTTTCGCGCATGATTTTCTTTCTAAGAAAGAGATGAAAGCTTATTGCGAGAATGCAGGAGTGAAGAAAATTATCCTTCTTGACCCGATGTATTACGGGAATCCGAAGACACTTCCGGATTACATAAAGGCATCACTGGATGAATATTATCCGCGGGTTACAGCAGCAGGTGACTGCATTATGAATTGGGATAAGTTCCTCAGTTTAGGTGAATATTACGTGGGTAAAGTAGAAGTGGAAAAAGATCTTTCAAGGCCACTGTTTCGTGCGTACACAAGTGGATCAACCGGACCATCCAAGCAAGTGATTCACTGTGCAAACAGTATTCTTGGAACTATCTGTCAGATGAATTTTTATGGTGGTTCAGATGATTTTCGTCCAACCTGGATGGTTACCTGTCTGCCGCCTGCATTGGTTGCAGTTGTCGTTTCGATGGTATTGCTTCCATTATCTTCCAATAAGCTTTTGATCATGGATCCATTTGTGGATCCGGAGGATGTTGATTTGGAAATGATGCGTTATCGTCCGAATGGATGGCCGATGATTCCGATGTTTATTGAAATGATCATGCGAAATGGACGAGTTCCGGATGATTATGATATGTCACATCTTCTGGCAGCAGGTGCCGGATGTGAGGCGGTAAATAATAATCAGCTTGACCGCGTGCAGAGTTTCCTTGAGAAACACAACTGCAAAGCACGTTTTACGGTTGGATATGGAAGTAGCGAAGGCGGCTCTAATCTGACATTTCAGATGGCACCCAAAGCAATTCATAACGGAAATGTTGGTGTACCAATGCCATTGAATGATATGGGAGTATTCAAGCCGGGAACGCAGGAAGAACTTGGATATAACGAAATGGGTGAGATTTGTACATCAGGACCGGGAAATATGCTGGGCTATGATCGTAGGAGTGCAACGGCCAAAACACTTCAGACGCATGCAGATGGAAAAATCTGGCTGCATACCGGAGACATCGGATATGTAGATGAAGATGGAGTGTTCTATGTATTAAATCGTGGAGCTGCACATCGTTTTGGCGGGGGAGAACTTGCAGTTCTTCCAATGGAAAATCGGCTTGCAGATGCAAAAATCAAAGGCATCAAAGATGAATTTTTTGTTTTGATTGAAGATGAGGATCATGATGGATATTTTGTTCCGTATCTTTATGTTGTCCTTGAAGACGGATACTCCGTAGAGGACATTACTGAGGCTGTACAGTTTTGTCTGGAACCGTATATGTTTCCAGTTGAAATATTGGCAATTGATGAAAGACCATTCTTCCATTTTAAGACAAATCGTATTGAATTGTCGAAGGAATTGAAGAAAAAGAGTTCAATTGCAGAATAAATCAGGTTCTGTAAATAGAAAACAGATGGAACTGTAAATTTAAATAAGAAAGAAGGAGAAAAGGAATGAGTAAAAAATTACACTCAGGTCTGAAGCGCACACTGGCATGGATGCTGGTTGTAGCCCTTATGGTTCAGGGCTGTATGGTTGTTTATGCAGATGATTTTTCCAGCGAACCGGAGGCGGTCGTTTCGGATGAAAGTTCTGATGAAGATGCCAGTGCAGAAAGTGACCTGGAAATTGCTGAAGATGAAGATACATCAGCAGATGTAGAGGTGTCTGAAGACAGCAACGAAGATATGGATTCAGATGTTACTGTTGAAGAAGAGCAGGAAGATGAAGCTGGAGTAGATGTGTTCTCTGACGGAAGTAATGTCGCAACATTTTCTGATGGTGCAGATGCACAGGATGAAACGGATGATCTTAAAGTTGATATAGGAAATGTTGATATTGCCGGAGGACAGCAGTACAGCTATTCACGTCTGTATGATAAAGATGGATATGTTAGGTATGCAATAGGAACATATCCAGCAAATGGAAGCAGTTTGACTCTTAAAGTCGGCGACAAAAGAGGAATGATGTATCATGCTTTATATACTTCTACATCCTCCAAATATACAGACTATAAAAAAGCTAGCTGGTCAAAAGTCAGTGGTAATCATAGCAGTTCGATTTATAGTGTTGAATGGTCCAGCGATGATGAAAGCATTGCAAAGGTTGTTTCAGGCTCCAGTTATGGTCCATATACTACAGGTATGTGGGTTCAAGGTGTCAGTGAAGGTACAACAACAATCAGATCTACATTTATACCAGGTACGTCATACAAAGATAAAGTAAAAACAGTGACAAACACTTTTACTGTTACTGTTACAAAAGCAGCAGAGCAGGTAAATATCGGAGATACTTTTACACTGGAAGGAACAGCGACAACTCCATATCTGACAACAAAGGCGACATCTACAAATGTGGCGAGCTTATGGGGAAGAACATCAGAAATTAACTATAATGCTTCCGGAGATGGTCTGGAAACAGCTCAGGCAAGCTGGAAAGTATGGACTGATACTGGAATAATCACGCATAGGTTCTGTATCAACTTTGGCGAAATGGTGGGACGGACTCCACAACAGTCAGATAATACAACGTATACACCTTCACCGTCGGACAGCATGTCTGATAAATTCTTACGCCCATGCGTAATGCCGCCGGATGGTATTTATATAACGAGTGTTAGCGATAAGGGATCCGTTGTTGATGGTAATGTAGTATTTAATAAGGCAACCGGAACTTCAAATTATCTTAATATGTACAGTTACTGTATTAGCAATCAGCAGAAAGTTGACAGTGCTACTTATTATCAGAATGTTCAATATACAAGCAGTGATGAGACTGTTGTGAAGAAGTATAAGCAGGATAAGTATTCTGTACAGCTTAACGCTCTTAAAGCAGGTACTGCAACGTTAACAGCTTCATATCAGCCGGTAGATGAAAACGGAGATGCAGTTGGCGCTCCGATCACGAAGGACATTAAAGTTATTGTATGTGGTTTCTATATTGATGAGAAGGCCGCAGATGGAACAAACACAATTGAAATGTCTCTGGATGATGAGTCCATTACCAAAAAAATTAATTATAAAGTAATTGACGCAACCGGAGAGGGAGAAGCAACAGAACCGATCACATGGACTGTTGATAACCCGACAGTTGCATCTGTTGACTCAGATGGTGTTGTAAAAGCAAAAGCAGCAGGAGAAACAACAGTAACTGCACAGTATGGTGACAGCAGTGTGAATAAGGACACTGTAAAGATTATTGTTAAAGGTGCAGGAAGTCTTGCTTTTGATAAAGTAGAGTCCAAAATTAAAAAAGATGGAACGGATACCATTAAGGCAACTGCAACTTATAACGGTTCTACAGTAAGAAATGCTGATATTAAATGGGAAAGTGAAAATCCTGAAATTGCAACAGTAGATGGCGGCAAGATCACTGGTGTTGGATATGGTACAACAACTGTAAAGGCATCATGGACGGCTGACAATGGAAAGACTTATACAAACAGTGCAACTGTAAATGTTGTATACGATGGTCTGTATTTATCTGACGCGCAGAATGAAGTAACTATGCCTCAGGGAAGTAAACAGGAAATCGTATGGACAATTCAGAATATGGGGAAATATTCCAAAGGTTCTACTGGAGAAGGATATAATCCGTCCTCTGATGTAACTTGGAAATCCAACGATGAAACTGTTGCAACTGTAGATTCTGCTGGTGTTATTACTGCCTGCAATCTTGCAGAAGGTGAAAAAACAGCAAGTACAACGGTAACAGTAAGCTACAAAGGAACAAAAGTAAAAGATATCACAGTAAACGTAACCGAAAATCAGAATGTTGTTGTAAACGGCGATCCTGTAGAAATTGCAGGAACGAAAGGCGAAAGCAAGACAAACAGTAAAGGTGAAGACGTTACAGATACATGGAAGATCGGTTATCATGAAAATGGTCATGGAAGTCTGAATGCTCAGTTCTATGGAAACGGTAAAGATAACATTGATATTGTAAGTACTGAAGGTGCCAAAGTAAGTGTTACAGGAAGGACTCCAAGCAGTGGATATATCTATCTGAGTCATAAATATTATGTGGCAGCTGGAAATAAACAGCTTTGTGGTGTATGGCAGACCATTGCAATTAAAGTTAATGGTGAAGCCGGACTGTATCTGGATAAATCTTCCGTATCTATGAAGATGGGTGAAGCTGATACAGCAACCATCATGGGTACTTATATTAAAGCAGATGGAACAGAACTGGGAAGCGATTACTGGGCTAATAAGAGCAATCCGAAGCTTTCCAAACTTGAAATGGTTGATGGAGACACCAGCATTGTTACAGCAGAAGCAGATGAGAAAGATGGAAGATTACTGCACCTTACTGCTGTTTCTCCTGGAAAAACGACAATTACGATCAAGTGCTATCCGTTTGAGCCTACAGCAACCTGCAATGTAGAAGTAACATCTGACGCAAGACTGGTTCTTACTCCGGCAGATAAGCTGAGCGTAGTACAGGGTGATACAGCGACGATTGAAGCAAAAGCATGGGATGGTTCTGCATATGTAGAAAATCCTGAAATCACATGGCAGAGCTACAATACAGCAATTGCAACTGTAGACGACAAAGGTGGAGTTACAGGTATTAAAAAAGGAAACGTTGGTGTAGCTGCAACATGGAATGGTGTCACATCTGATCCGGTACAGGTTACGGTAGTTCCAAGTAGAAATGTCTCTCTGACAACAGAATGGAATGACAGTGACAACCAGGATGGCAGTCGTCCTGAAAAAACAACTGTTCAGTTGACTGCAAATGGACAACCGACAGGTGACCCTGTAGAACTGAATGCAGACAACAATTGGACATATGAATGGAAACAGCTTCTTGCAGAAGATGAAGAAGGAACAAATATTGTATATCGTGTAACAGCAGATGCCCCAGAAGATTATACTGCAAAAGTAACAGGTAGTGCGGACGATGGATTTGTTGTTACTTACACACATGAAATTGCAAAAACATCCGTCACAGCATCTGTAACATGGGATGATGCAGATGATAAAGATGGAATCCGTCCGAAGTCTGTAAGCTTCCAGCTGAAAGCAGATGGCGAAAATGTTGGTGATGCTATTACTGTGAATGCTGGCAGCAACTGGACGAAAACCTGGGAAGAGCTTCCGGAGAAAAAAGCCGGAAAAGCACTTACTTATACAGTAGAAGTAAGTGATATTCCAACAGAAGAAGATCAATATACTGTAACAACGAGCGGTGATGCAGCAAATGGATTTGTATTTAAAGCATCTCACGTTCCGGCAGCAGCTGAGATCACAGCAGCTGCGATATGGGACGATGCAGAGAATCAGGATGGCGTTCGTCCGGAAAAAGTAGAAGCAGAGCTTTATGCAGATGGAAAAGCAACAGGCGATAAAGTAACTCTGAATGCAGAAAACAACTGGAAAGCATCTTTTGGTGAGAAAGAACTGAAGAAAGATGGTAAGACGATTGAGTATACTGTTCAGGTATCAGAAGTCGAAAACTATACCTGTGATGTAACTGGAAGTGGAGCAAAAGGATTTTCACTGAAGTATACACATAAGACCGCAGTTGTTAATGTGACTGTAAGTACTGTATGGAATGATAAAGAGAACCAGGACGGAAATCGTCCGACTTCATACAGTGTACAGCTTATGGCAGATGGTGTTGAGTCAGGAGACAAGATCACACTGGATACAGCAAATGATTTTTCAAAGACATGGACCGGATTGCAGAAATACAGAACAGGTAATGTCGGAGAAGAAATCCAGTATACAGTAGAAGTAAGCGGTCTTGCGGAAACATATGAATCCGTTGTAAGCGGAACTGTAGCAGATGGTTTTTCTGTAACCAATACGTATGTGCCGACATCTGTTGAGATTCCGGTTTCTGTAACATGGGATGATGCAGAGAATCAGGATGGAGCGCGTATCGAAGCAGTAGAAGCAGAGCTTTATGCAAACGGAGAAGCAACAGGAAACAAAGTGACTCTGAATGCAGAGAACAACTGGACAGCAAAATTTGCATCTGTAGATGTGAAGAAAGACGGAACAAGAATCAAATATGAAGTAAAGGGTACAGAGGCAGATGGGTATGATGTTTCTGTAGCTGGAGATATTCTTGATGAAAAAGGTCTTGTACTTACTTATAAACATATTCCGGCAATGGTAAATGTCAGCGCAAGAGCATCATGGAATGACGCAAATAACCAGGATGGAATCCGTCCGACAGATACACTTGTTCAGCTTTATGCAGACGGAACAGCGCTTGGTGACAAAGCAGTTATTGAGTCAAATAAAGAGTGGACAAAGACCTGGTCAGATCTTCCAAAATATAAAGCCGGAAAAGAAATCGCTTATAGTGTGATCGCGTATGCTGTTTCCGGATATACCGTAAAAGTAACCGGTAATGCTTTAGAGGGATATAAAGCAGAGTACACGCATAATGTACAGAAAATGAATGTGACTGTTCAGAATGCATGGAATGATCTGGATAATGTGGTGGATTCCCGTCCGGCTCAGCTGGTTGTTGAAATCTATGCAAATGGAAAGACAACAGGCAAGAGAGTAACTCTGACAGAAGCAAATAACTGGAAAGCAACCGTTTCGGGTCTTGACAGAAATGCAGCCGGAAAACGAATTCAGTATACCGGCAAGGCAGTTGGAACTCCGGCAGGATATAATATTTCCGTAAGTACAGATGCAAATGGAAATATTAAATTAATCAGCAACTTTACAACTTATACGAAAAAGTTGCGACTGAAACTTTCCAAAACATCTTATGTATATAATGGAAAGGATGCAAAACCAAAGGTTACTGTGTATAACGGAAGAAAGAAAGTAAGCAGCAAGTATTATAAAGTAACTTATAAAAATAATAAAAAGGTCGGCTACGCAACCGTGATCGTTAAAGGCAAGGGCAAATTTGCAAAATACGCAGGCAAGGCAGCCTTTACGATCAAGCTTAAGACATTGAAAAAACCTTCTGTTAAAAAAGGTGCAAAGGGAACATTGAATGTAAGCTGGAAACGTGACGGACAGGCAACGAAGTATGTTGTACAGTACAGCCAGAGTAAAAAGTTTAAAGGTAAGTCCACAAAAACTGTAACAATCACGAATAATAAGATTGGAAAGACTGTTCTGAAGGGACTTACAGGCAAAAAGAATTATTACGTTCGTGTACGCAGCTGCAAGGCCGTAAACGGCAGGGAAATCTGGTCATCCTGGAGCCGCAGATCATCAAAGGTTAAAGTTAAATAAGAAATAAAATCCATTTATGTGACAGGGGCAGCCGGGCGCTGCCTCTGAAAACGAGGAGGAAGAAAGAAATGTATAGAAAATGGCTGGGATGGAAAAAGGTTGCCGTATGCCTTGTTGGTGCTGCAATGATCATGCAGGGCGCAAGCATTGCCATGGCTTCTGACGAATATCCTACGGAACAGGAAACCACAGCTTCTGACGAAAATGCACAGGAAAGTACAGATACAGATCCTGAAGAAAAAAGTACTGACGAAGAAGAAACAAAAGCGGACGAAGAAAAAAGTTCGGAAGAAACGGATTCTGAGGAACAGGATACAGCAGAGGATTCTGAAGCAGAAGCTGGCAGTGAAGATGTTGAAAAAGATGCAGAAGAAACAGATGTAACAGAGAATACGATTGACCCGGAGGAGACACCGGAAGAAAGTGAAAAAGTACTTGCAGCAGAAGAAGATGGTACAGCCGCAGAAGAAGCGGGTCTTGCTGTTTCAGGTACAGTCAGTCATATTGACATGTCAAGAGTGGCATCTGCTTCATTGACGGTTGGAGATAAAACTTTAACTCAGACAGTAGTCTTTGATGAAGGAGATCTTGGAAACATTACAGTTTCTCCGGATTATGTGGGAGTAATCGTTATGGGACAGGGACAGATCCACATTGCAGGAGTCTTTCCGACAGGGACATATGCCTGCCCGATTGAATACACAGTATCTATTACAAAAGATGTGACATTTACAGATCCGGAAACGGGAAAAACATATACACAGACAATGACATTTACTTCGTCATTCAATTATTGGGATGAAAGTAATATGTGCCCGAGTCTTGGATGGAGAGAATACTGGTCTAACGGATTCGTTATTCCGTGGTCAGGTATGGACTTCGGATTCGGAACTGCAAGTGCAGTAATTCCGGCACCGACAGAACCGGTAGTACCGAACCCGAGTGAGGCACCAAACCCAAGTGAAGCACCAAACCCGAGTGAAGCACCGAACCCGAGTGAAGCACCAAACCCGAGTGAAGCACCAAACCCGAGTGAAGCACCGAACCCAAGTGAAGCACCGAACCCGAGTGAAGCACCAAATCCAAGTGTAACACCGGATACCACTGCGACACCAGCGGTGACAGAAATGCCGAATGCAACGGAAACTCCGAATGCAACAGATACACCGACCCCGGCTGTAACAAACGCGGATTCTGGAAATAATGGTGGAAATGGCGGCGCTTCCGGTTCTGACGGGACAAATTCTAATGGAACAAATACTGCAGGAAATGCATCTGGTTCACAGAAAACAGATGGTGTAAAAACTGCAGATGAGACAAAGGTTGCAGGCTCTGCAATGATGTTCCTGTTTGCGTTTGTTGATGTTGTACTTGCTTTCTGGGCACTTCGACTGAAACATCGCAGAGGCGAAAAATAAATCATGATCATCCCTGAAATATAGTTGAAAATGTTGCCGGATTTCTCTGGAGAGGAGCAGATCCGGCAGCATTTTTTTACGTTATAGGAAATTACTTCGTAATGTTCCAATAACGTAAAAACGCTCCGCGAGGATGCGACCAGATGCAAATGGAATATGTCTGCTAAAGCAGACCGCATCTGGCGCGCAAAGCGTAACAAGTCCCTCAAAGATTGAGGGATTCAGGGAGT
>OGCO01005476.1_pt1 | contig 12265 bp, 11 predicted proteins | sample 1570171 | NCBI WGS metagenome assembly OGCO01 (sample SAMEA4370583, study PRJEB24528) | human gut metagenome | reverse complement strand
GATGCGATAGGAATGGCAAAAAAATGAGAATAGGAATTTTAACACATCATTACGTTAAAAATTATGGTGCATTCCTTCAGATGAAGGGAATGTATGAAACGCTACAAAGGCTATATCCTGAAGCAGAAGTGAGGGTCATCAATTATGTAAATCAAAAGCACTGGAGAAGAAATATCATCCATATTCTTCACTTTCGTCCGGGAGTTGATACGCTTTCTACCTATGTGGAAAAAATCCGACAGTTAAGAACATTCACAAAATATGAACGCAGTATTCCGAGGACTCGCTCGGTAAAGACTGCCAAGGAGATAATCGATTTGAAATTGGATCTTATCGTTCTTGGCAGTGATGAAATTTGGAATCTGTGTGGATCTGGGTACCATCCTTTGAAATTTGGTACGGGACTTGAAAATCAGCGGACAATTGCTTATGCACCGAGTGTTGGCGCAGTAACCGAAGAAACCGCTGTGCCGGAGGATGTCTTTTCGGGCTTGAAACACCTTGATCGGATATCTGGTCGTGATGTGGAATCTTTAAAATTTGTTGAGAGGGCCTGCGGAAGAAAAGCTGAAAAAATGCTTGATCCGACTTTCCTCTATAATTTTGATATGGATATTGAAAGGGAAAATATCAAGCCGAAGCCGTACCGGTATATTCTGATCTATGACTGCAAATTAACAGAACCGATGGCGAAACAGCTACAGGAATATGCAAAGAAAAATGATTTGAAGATCATTGGTGCGGGTGATTACAAGACATTCTATGATGAAGGATTTATTGACTTGACTCCATATGAGTGGGTTGATTTGTTTCGGAATGCAGAAAAAGTTATTACTGGAACATTTCATGGGACAGTCTTTTCTATTAAGTACAGCAAATCGGTTTTGTGCTATCCAACAGAGAAAAATCGAATCAATAAGATTCGCTCGCTTTTATCCGATATGAGGATCGCCTCTCGACTTTTGAAGGTGGGATGCGAAGATGAATTTATCCCACTGTTGGATACGCCAATGGATTACACGGAAACTAGAAACTATATTGCACAAAAGATTCAGGAAGCAGATGACTTTCTTACAGGAGATAAATCATGAGTTCGATCGTTTTATTTGACGATAAAAAGGATTGCTGCGGCTGCGGGGCGTGTATGAACGTTTGTCCCAAGAATGCGATTCGAATGGCGGAAGATGAAGTCGGTTTTGTTTATCCAGAAATCGATCAAAATTTGTGTATTGGATGCGGTGCCTGCAAAAAGGCTTGCGGTTATCAAATGCAACCTCTGATGCAGAAGTCTGAAGCAGTCTATGCAGCTGCATCGAGCAATGACAATTTGCTGCGAAAGTCTGCATCTGGCGGAGCATTTGCTGTCCTCGCAGAGAATGTGTTGAAAAAAGGTGGTGTGGTATATGGTGCTGCACTTCCTCTGGAAAATGGAAAATTGGAGCCAAAGCATCTCCGCATTGATACAGTGGAAAGATTGACTGAACTGCAAGGGTCGAAATATGTGCAAAGTGCGATTGGGGATACCTATGCACAGGCAAAAAAAGATCTGTTGGATGGAAAAAGTGTTCTTTTTTCTGGAACACCTTGTCAGATTGCAGGCTTAAAGCAGTATCTGAAAAAAGATTATGAAAATCTGCTCACAGTGGACATTATTTGTCATGGAGTTCCAAGCAAACGATTTTTCCAGAGCTTTATGGAAGACTACGGGAAGAAACTGGGTGGAACAATCACCGAGTTTTATTTCCGGGACAAGAGCAAAGGTCAGGGGATGATTACCCGGAGTGTCTATAAAAATAAAAATGGCGAACAGCAAGAAAAAATAATTGTAGGAAATTTACTTTCCTACTTCAATTTCTTTTTGAGGTCATTCACATACCGCAAAAATTGCTATTCCTGCCCCTTTGCTTCAGAGAAGCGCGTTGGAGATTTGACTTTGGGTGATTTTTGGGGATTTCATGAAGAATACCCGTCTTATGATGAAAAGCAGGGACTTTCTAATGGGAAAGGCGTTTCTTGCATTTTAGTCAATACCAATCAAGGAAAAGCTACGTTGGAGCAGTGCGAAGGTCAGTTCGTCCTGATGACCTCAGACTTTGAGAAAGTTGCACGGCATAACGACCAGCTGCATTCGCCCAGCAAGTACAGCCCGAAACGTGAGCAGATTCTGGAATTGTACCAGAAAGAAGGCTATGAAGCGGTTGACCGCTATTTCCATAAAAACTATAAGAAGGATATCTTGAAATATACGGTTTCCGGAATGCTTCCAAAAGGGTTGAAGAGAAATATTAAGAAGATGGCTGGTAAAATTAAAAACAAGTAAAAATATAGGATGGAAAGAATGTAATATGGAGAAATAAAACGATGCTGTTTTTAGTATTTTTTATAGTGGTTGCACTATTGGTTGCACTGAAAGGAAACAAAAAATTTATTTTGTTTTTCATGGCGTTTTATCCAGTATTGCCTGATTATTTTGCTATCGAATTGGGCGGCGGGCTTCCATTACTCAAGGCCAGCAGAATTTTGTTACTGATTCTGATGCTGTGTGTGTGTTTTCATAATAAAAAAATACATCTGATCAGACAACCATTGAAAGTTACAGGTTTATACTGGCCGTTGTTTATATATTTTGCGGCAAGAATTTTAGCAAATGGATATTATGCACCGAGTTTATCTGCGGCAATCAATACTGAGTTTACAGTGATTGTGGAACAGCTATTGCTGATTGTTATGATTTGTCAAGTTGTTCGAAGCAGAGAAGATGTGCATTTGTGTGTAAAGACTATTGTGAATGCAAGTGGCGTAGTAGCAATTATAAGCATTATCAATGTGCTGATTGGGTCTAACTTGTTTTACAATTTGAATACAGTGTCCAGAAATGTACTGATGGTATCCACTGTAAGAATGGGTATTATTCGTGCAGAGGCAACTTTCGGACATCCGGTATATTATGCAATGTATTGCGCACTTATTATTCCGCTTGCATTGTATGTTTGGCAAAATGAAAAAAATGCGTGGAATAGCTGTGTTCTCGGTTTAAATGTTATTGCGGCGTTTTTGACTGAATCACGAGGAACAATCGTTGTATTGCTGGCACTCTTTTTGGTATATGTTATAATTGCGGATAAAAAAACGAGAAACAGAATTTTAACTGCGGTCTGTGCGATTGCATGTGTCGCTGTTGTGGTTTCTTTTGTTGTACCGACAGTTGCGCAGCAGTTTTCAAATATTATTAAATCTGTAATGATTGCATTTGGAGATAGCAGTGAGACAATTGAAAATTTTGGAGGAAATTCATCAACAGGACTTGAATCCAGAATGATTCAATTATCTGGCATTACTTGGATGCTTATGCATAATGCCATATTTGGACTTGGAGCCAGTTGTCACACAAGAGGAAAGCTAAGTTATTATATAAATGGTGCATGGTCTGTCCGAGATACAATTGATAATGGATATGTTGCATATTTTGTAGAGGAAGGTCTGCTAGGAGGACTTGCGTGCTTTAGTCTTTTTTTCTCGCTTCTTAGAACCTCGTGGAAGAAGGCGACATTCAAAAATGCGGAAAACTTGAATAATGGCTTTTTCCTTTGCTTTCTATCATATGTTGCAGTTATGCTGTCAGTTGCAGATATTTCACAATTATTATGGGTAATTATAGCACTGTATATTATTTATAATTCTGAATTAAAAGCATGAGGGAAAAGAAATGATTTATAAAAGTAGAGATATTCGGTGGGCAAAAATTAGACTGATGTTATGTTCAAGTGGCTGGAAACGAGCAAAATATCTTAAGAAAAAACAAATTTTTTATGCAATGGGAGAGGACTGCTATTATCATACAAGAGATTTGCCCGCAGAGCCTTTTCTTGTTAAGTTGCATGATGATGTCCGCATTGCGGCGGGCGTTAGATTGATCACGCATGATATTGCGTCTTATATGGTAAACAAAATGCCTGAGTACGAACAAATAGGAAAGGCACACTATTATATGGGAACAATCGAGATATTTGATCATGTGATGATTGGAGCAAATAGCCTAATATTGCCTAATACTAAAATTGGTCCAAACGTAATTGTTGCAGCAGGAAGTGTTGTTACGAAGGATGTACCTGAGGGAGTAATCGTTGCGGGAGTTCCTGCTAAAGTAATAGGGAAGTTTGATGACTTTGCCAAAAAGAGAATAGAAAAGACAAAATGCGCTCCAGAAAAAGAAGATGGGATTGATAAGATAATAGAGTATTATTGGGGAGAAAATAAATGAGAAATATCTTGATACTGATGTCTACATATAACGGAGAAAAGTATCTAAAAGAACAGATAGACTCCATTCTTGCTCAAAAAAATGTTGAAGTAACTATACGAGTTCGAGATGATGGATCGACAGATGGTACGATTCGTATTCTGGAAGAATACCAAAAATGCGGCAAACTTAATTGGTACTCTAGCACAAATATGGGACCGGCAAAATCATTCTTGGATTTGGTATATAACGCACCGTTAAAGTACGACTATTATGCTTTTTGTGATCAAGATGATTATTGGAAAGAAGATAAACTTTATAAAGCGATAGAAAGACTTGAACACTTTGATGACAAACCAGCATTGTATCATTGTGAGCTTGAAATTGTTGATGAGAATTTAGAACATATAAAAATGACCAGAAATTGCAATAAAACCAAGTTTATAGATCAAACTTTGATGGTCTTTTATATTCCAGGTTGCACTATGGTATTCAATAATTGTTTGATGAGAAAAATTCAGGAAAGAAAGCCGGAGTTTGATCTAATAACGATGCATGATTGTTGGTTGTATTATATCTGCCTCGGAATTGGTGGAAAAATCATATCAGATAAAAATGCGTATATCCAGTATAGACAACACGGAAATAATGTTATTGGAGCAAAACGAATTTCGATAAGAAAAAAAATCCAAATGATATGCCAGCAAAACGGTTCCCCACGAGCGAAGATGATTGATGAAATCATAAGACTCTATGGACAAGATATGAAAAAAGAAATGCTTTCAAAATATAAGACTTTTGCCAGTTATCCAAAGTCCATAAAGGCAAAAAATTATTTTTTTAAGCAATCAACAGAAAACGTTTTTTCCACGAGGGAATTGCAGAAGGCAAAACTAAGGATTTTATTTGGATCGCTGTAAAAACAATAACGAAAGGAAATACATATATAATGTCAACTTCACTGAAAAAGGGATTGGCATATGTTTTTATAGCCAATTTCATAAATTTAGGATTTAATCTGATAACTAATTTTGTTCTCCCGAAAGAGCTGAGTGTGGAAAGCTACGCTACAATAAAAACATTCCAGCTATATGTAAGTTATGCTGGTTTATTTCACTTTGGATTTGTTGATGGAATGTACCTAAAATATGGAGGAAAAAACATTAAAGAACTCCGGCGTGAAGATTTAGGGACAAACCTTTCAACTTTAAGGTTGTTTGAAATTGTTGTTACGATTGTTTGTGCTATTATTGCGATAATTTCAAAGCAAGAAGTTTTGGCGTTTTTTTCGCTTTCAATTCTTCCGTTGAATTTAGCAAACTATTTCAAACAATTATATCAAGCAACGGGTGAGTTCTCACTTTACGGAAAAATCATGAATGCAAATACGATTTTGATTTTCTTTGCAAACATGATTTGGATTTTCTTAATAAAAACAGATAATGCTCTTTGCTTTCTGCTGAGTAATGTTGCGGTTTATTTTATTGTATGGATTGTATTGGAACTCAACTGTAGAAAACTTATTGGTAGCAAAAATGATGGAAATACATTTTCATTTGATGAGCTGATAAAAAATATAAAAGCGGGTATATTATTAACTGTTGGAAATCTGTCATCAGTTGTACTTACAAGTATGGATCGATGGTTTGTAAAAGCTCTTATGACTACGCTTGCATTTGCACAGTACTCATTTGCTGTTAGCATGGAGAACTTTATGAATGTCGCAGTCACACCTGTTACAACTACATTATATAATTACTTTTGTAAGGCAACAGATGAAGTTAAGGTAAGAAAAGCAAGAAATTATGTGATGATTTTTGCCGCATTGATTGTATCCTGTGCATTTCCTGCTAGATTTATTTTGGAAGTATATTTAACAAAATATATCGATTCTGCTAAGGTGATGTTTTTGCTTTTTGCGGCACAGATTTTTTATATTGTCATAAAAAGCATTTACGTCAATCTCTATAAGGCACAAAAAAAGCAGAGTATTTATTTTATAAAACTCACAGCGATTATTGTTGTGGGATTTGTGTTTAATGTAATATGCTATAACCTTTATAAGGCAAAGGAAAGTTTTGCAGTGGGTACATTGCTATCGGCTGTATGCTGGTACTTTTTATGTTTACCTGATTTTAAGTGGATAAAATATAACACCAAGGAAAAGCTGTATCCTTTTATTCAGACGTGCGCTTTTTTAGTATGTGGATTTTGTTTTAGTGCTATCCCTGGATTTTTCATTTATATTTTTGAAATAATGGTTGTGACATGGATTTCTTTTCCTAAGGAGACAAAGTTCATTATTAATGAGGCAAAAAGCAAGTTGGCTCACTTAAAGTAACATGATCAGAATAGCCTGAACATTATAAAAAGGTCGAAGTATTCCGCTTCTGACTAAAATAGGATGCGTTGAGCTGTTGTCTGAAAGAAATCAAGGAGAAAAGTAAAAATGAGTCAGCTTTTAATTATTACCAAAAAAATCCTTACTAATATTCTAGCAGCTCTATATAAACCTTTTGGCTTTTCATGCTTGCTTTCTTTTTTTGCTCTGTTTTTTTACCTTTATGCCTATTACCCGTCTGAAGCCGGAAAAGGTTGGAAAGCAGCAATCCATACATGGTTTACTGCATTCAAAGTATCCTCTTTTTTTAGAAAGTTATTCTTGCTTGTTTTTGTCACCTCAATGATCCTGTTCCGGACGCTATTGAATCGGGACTTGTGGATGAATCCTTTGTCCGATGTAATGGGCGGCTGGGGCATCTGGGAAACGGTGAACGGAGAAAGACAGCTGACGACCGAGTGCATCGAGAATGTGATCCTGATGATGCCGTTCACCGGGATGGTGATGTGGACGTTTGATGTTGAGAAGGGTGTAGTATGGAAAAGCACAAAGCTTGGCCTGATCTTCTCCGTGAGCATCGAGATGCTGCAGTTGCTGCTTCGACTGGGGACATTCCAAGTGTCAGACATCGTGTACAACACGCTTGGCGGTATGCTTGGTGGACTGTGTTACATAGTGGGAAAGAAAGTACACGAAAGGCTGTCAAAATAGAGAATAATATGATATACTGGGGCAAACGAGACTGACTGTGTCTCAGGTGGGGCCCTGACTCTGGGGCCACGGGAGACCGTGGCTCTTGCTGCTCTAATAATCACACACCTCTACGCGGTGAGCAGCAGGCAACAATCTAAGGATTGGCTGAGATGTGAAGAACTACAGAAAAAATATGTGAGAGGGATATGAATGACAAAAAAATCAGACGAGGATTCCATTCATCCTTCGGAAACTGCCTATGATAAAGCCATAAAAAGAATGGAAGAACGAGAGGCACATATTTTTAATACTCCGGCTATGCAAATTGCCGCAGATGCTGCAGAACAAATAAGAATTCAACAGGCACCATTGATTCAAGCTTTACAGCCCCTGCAAGATGCTTTGCAACCATATCATAATTTAATAGATCAAAATAGCTTGGGGCTTGTTGCGGCATCTCTATCTTCTGTGGCCCAGACAATAGTTCCCGATAATGCAGTGGGCTCAATGACAGAATCTTTGAATGTTGTAGCAACAGCAATACAGCCGTACCAACAAGATATGAATTTATTCAACTCAAATGTTCTAGCCGCTTTTGAAGCTGCAGCAATTACGCCAGAACTACGGGATTTTCGTACACAGTTTGAAGTTAATGTCCAAGAAATGGGAGATGGTATGTCTGCTATTTCTGATTATGTAAATGGATTGACTTCACAGTGGGACAATGCGCTTGGAGTGGCTAATGTATTAGAGCGTAGTATTGCAGCACAAAATCTCGCTATGGTAAGAATGCTGCCCTGCTACAGTGATTTAGAGCTGCCGCGTGGAAGTAAAAAGGTATTAAGGTCTTTGACAAAAACGACTGCTAAGAAATTGATGCAGTCCGATGAGATTCAGTTTGATCCAAAGGAAAAAGACTTTTATCACAAAGATTCACCAGAAAGTAAGCTATCGGCAGATCAAATCACGGTGGTAGAGAGTTCGCTGGAGCTGTTTGCGGAGTTTACACTTGATGAGTTGCTTTCATTTGAAAGTAAATTGGAACAGAATTTTGCTTTTGCTGTTCGGCATCCAGTTGGCGTTAGAATATATGAAATTCTTCAAAATTGGAAGAACTTTGTAAGCTTTGAGAATATTACATATTATCATGCAAGAACGTTAGGTGAAAATCAACGACCTTTTCATGACTCTGAGATGATGAAAGCACCTACCAATGTTTCAGCACACGGCCGTTATAATGAAGTTGGAAGAAGCTGCTATTACATAGCTGAAACCAAGGACGGCGCATTAAAAGAAATTTACAAGCACAGTGGCAAAACCAAACCTCGTGTGCAAGTAATTGGGCTGAAAGCCATAAAATCGGCTAAATTACTTGATTTGTCTGGAGATGTAAAAGAAACTAATCGTTTCGTAGAGCACCTGAGATTTACAGTAGAAAACGATGAGGGAAGAACGGTGCAAGAATACTTTCTGCCTAATTTTGTAGCTTCGTGCTGTAAAGAACTGGGAATTGACGGCATCAGATATAAAAGCACTGGATATAAATGCTGTGTTCTTTGGAAAGACGATTATTTTGAGAATGTCGAGGGCAGCAGAGAGATAATACCATATTAAAAATCCAAGGAAATATGTGAAGAAGATGCATAAAGTGCGGGGGTGATAAAATGGTTGACTTATATAAAAAATATTATCTTGATAGCGAGACGCTCAAAGAGATTCTACAGAATGGAATTGTTGTATTCGATACTTCTGCATTGCTGGATTTATATTACTATTCTTCAGAAACCAGAAATGAGATTTTTAATAAGGCATTCAATTATCTCAAAGGTCGGCTATGGATACCTGCACAGGTATACTTTGAATATTTAAAGAACAAAAGCAAGGTTTCAGAAAAACCAATCCTTTCGTATGAGCGACTATTAACGAAACAAAGCAAAGATGGTGGATATGTTAATTCAATCGTAGACAAGACAAAGATGCTCCAAGGGCAAAGTTTAGGCGAGATAAAAAATCAATTGAAGACACTGAAGGAACAAACATTAGGAACGGATAAGCACCCATATTTGTCTCCAGATGTGTATGCAGAATATGAAAGTGTATTGTCTGTTGTTGAAAATCAATTGACTGATTTTTCAACTAAGACAGCAGACTTCCAGACAAGAATACAGAAAGAAATTGAAAAGAAAATCACAGAGTTGCAGAGTGATCTGCTACCTGATAATGTGAATAACGCCATAGAAAGCAGTTTTCAAATTGGAAAAGAGTATTCTTTTTCAAAAATGATGGAAATTGCTAGAGAGGGAAGTTTTAGATATAGCGAAGAAATTCCTCCTGGATACGAAGACGGTAAAGAAAAGACTGGCCTCCAAAAATATGGAGACTTGTTTGTATGGAATCAAATCCTTGATTGTGCAAAATCAAAGCAAAAAGATTTTATCTTTGTAACAAATGATGTAAAGATAGATTGGTACGAGGAAGATAAAAGAACTCCTCGATTTGAGTTGCTAAAAGAATTTCGTGAACAAGCAAATAAGCGAATATGGCTTCTTTCAATGAAGAATTTTATTTATCACGTCAATTTATTGCTGGATGATCAAATTCACGAAAATGTATTGCAAGATATAGATTCCGTGCAGGATGAAAAAGAAAATGACAAGATCCGAAAAGAACTATCTGCAGATGACATTCAAAAGATTTTTAATAATTTGATAGTTAAACCCATTTATGTGATCGATAAAATTCCAAAGAATGAGTCAATTAGGCTGTTTGATAACCCGGATATTTATGAAGCGGAAGATGAAAATGGTCGAAAATTTAGAATAATAACTACCATTGTTGGAGGAGGAAATTACGCCAGGGTTTTGCATGGAATGACAAATGCGTTCGAGCTGAAGAAATTGTATGAAACCGGTAATGAGCATTATTGGTACTACAATTTTATAATAGCAAAAAATGAGGCACTCGTAGAGAAAATCATGGAGCATATGGGAAAAACCAAAGTTAGAAAGCTATTTGCGGATCATTCAATACAGACAGCAGTATGCTATCTTAATGAGGATCAAAATATAAATATTGCAAAAGCAAATTTTGATATTTGATGAAATTATCATTGCTTTTTGTAATTGAAATAGTACACAAAATGTAAGAGGTAACAAAAATGCCCAGAACCAAAGGAAGCAAGAATCGCGCCAAGACCGACTTCGATGCACAGATCGCAAAGTTGCAGAAGGACAAAGCTCTCTTAGAAGAGGGCCTAGCCAAGACGGTTGCTCAGATCGAGGAGTTAAAGACAGACATCAAGTCTATGCGTGAATCGCTGAAGCCGCAGAGAGCTGAGATCAAGCAGGTCGAAAAGGAAATCGCCAAACTCGAAGCAAAGAAAGCAAAAGCCGAGCAGAAAGCAGCGGAAGAAGCAAAAAAGTCGGAAGCCGAGGCTGTGGTTAAGAAACTATTGGCCGGTGGCATGAGTGCTGACGAGATCCTTGAAAAGTTGAAGTAATATAGGTGCCGTGTGGACAAACTGAACTCCAGAAGTTCACACGGTTATTTTTAGATGTGCTGGTTAGCTGAAACTAATTGCAAAAACAAGTTGCTATGTGCAAAACCTGATGCTAATATCCATCCTAACCGGGGAGCAGAATGTAATTGCTTACGGTTGGAAAGGATGGTAGCGTCATAGAAAAACTGAAAGAAATACTGGAAAAATACTTGGAGGGAGCATCGCCAAAGTACTATCCACCGGTCGAGAATCTGCTGGATTTGATCTACGAGCATTACACGGAGAATAATTCCATAGCACCGCAGACCACCGAGGCCGGCAAGGAGGCCAAGCAAAAAGAGAAAAATCTGGAAACTTGGCTCAGAGGTATAGCTGGAATGGATGTCTTGGTGGATGACTACGGCGGAGATATCCCGCTGTGGGAGAAAATTATGGACAGGCAGGGAAGCGTGTGCTGTGCCTGGGAAAAGACTGCCTTTGAGGAAGGCATGAAAGTCGGGATGCGGCTGATGCTGGAGGCCCTTGACGTATAGTTTGTAACGAAAAATGCCTCACTGTGAAATATGTACACAGTGGGGCAGTCAATCAGTCGTTATCCTCTGCTCGTATTCTGAGCAGTTCCTCTATTTCATATTTTGTTGCCAGCCGTACAGCTGGCTTTTCATCGTGTTCCACTGCACCACAGTCCGGGCAGCGGTCAGGAAGTGACTTGCTTTCAAAGCAGTAATGACAGGCATCGCAGTAATAGAAGTTCAATCCATCGTCACCTCATTTCCGTTGCAATTCTTCAAGGAGTCTTTCAGGAAATCATTGTGGAGTTCAGGAAGAAACGGAAGCTGGTATCCTTTGTCTGCGAGGATGTTTAGCTTGAAATCCACAAAGTGTTTCTCAATAGAGTTCATCCGGGCAATCTCGTCCAGTGTGATCAGCCCGGAGTGTGCGTACTGGAATTCCTGCAAAAGCTCCTGATATTTCATGGCGCGGTAAGCAGAAGAGCAGCGGGAAGGAAGATTTGCTTCCAACTGTTTCTGGTCAGCGGCGAAGGTGTTGGCTCGCCGTTCTGCCTTTGAATTATCCAGACTATAAAAATAGGTGTCCTGGAATGCCTGACCGGAACTGGCGTGTTTCCGGTCAAAGAGGGCGTGTCCCAGCTCATGGGCCATTGCGGATACACGCTGGGCATTCGTACAATTTGAATTGATGCCGATGTACTCACAGTTCAGCAGAACTGTGTAGTAACCGAGCAGGTCGTGGCAATACCGGATGTCTTTGAGCTTTATGGCTCTCCGGGAAATGATTTCTTCCGGATCGCGGGTCTTGTAGCGGCGAACTACAGCATCGGCCATATCAATAGCGCGTGTGTTCAAGGTAGACTCCTTTCCTCTGGAGTAATATCAGTTCTTACCGCAGATATTTTTTCGGAGTAAATTTCTTCGCATCAGCTTTGGCATCGAGGAAAAGTTCTTCCATTTCTTTAATAAAAGCAGCCTGA
>OGCO01005458.1_pt1 | contig 12295 bp, 10 predicted proteins | sample 1570171 | NCBI WGS metagenome assembly OGCO01 (sample SAMEA4370583, study PRJEB24528) | human gut metagenome | reverse complement strand
GCGTGGGCATGAACAAGGGCAACCCGGACGCAAAGTTCGTGGAGATCCCCGACCGCCTCGACGCCCTGCATTATGCTGTGGACCACGCACAGGAGGGCGACCTCATCGCCGTCATCGGCAAGGGCCATGAGACCTACCGTGACCGCGAGGGCGTCAAGACCCCCTTCCTCGAGCGGGAGCTGCTGGAAGAGTACGCCCAGCAGATCGGCCTTGAGTAATATCTGAACATAAAAATACCGGCTGTGTTGGATGCACAGCCGGTATTTTTGTATCTGATGAGATTTAGTTCTTTTCTGCCAGAGCCTTCTGAGCCTTTTCCTCGGGGATGAGGTTGGTCATGCTCTTGAGGCTGATGCCGATGGTGGAGAGGTTGTGCAGGATGGCGGAGGACGCAGGCTGCAGGATGCCCATTGCCCCCAGCGCGATGAGGGCAGAGTTGAAGGTCAGCACGAAGCGGTAGTTGGCGCTGACACGGCGCTGCAGGGAGTTGGCGATGGTCTTGAGGACGACCAGCTCCTCGAGGCTGTCGGCCTTGATGGTCACGTCTGCGATCTCGCGGGCGATGGCAGCGCCGGAGTTGATGGCGATGCCGACGTCAGCGGCAGAGAGGGCGGGGGAGTCGTTGATGCCGTCGCCGATCATCACGACGGTGTGGCCCTCGCTCTTGGCCTTCTGGACGAAAGCAGCCTTGTCCTCGGGCAGGACTTCGGCGAAGAACTGGTCCACGCCCACCTGCTTTGCGATGGCGGCAGCGGTGCGCTCGCTGTCACCGGTCATCATGACGGTGTTGGTGATGCCAAGGCCGCGCAGAGCGCGCAGCACGCGGGAAGCCTCCGGACGCAGCGGGTCGGCGATGCAGATGACGCCGGCCAGACGGCCCGAAGCGGCCAGATAGAGGTGAGAGTACTCCGGCTCAAGGTTATCGAACTTCTCGCGCTCGTCCTCGGGGATGGTGCAGTGCTCGTCCTCAAAGACGAAGTGGTGGCTGCCGATGACGACCCGCTCACCGCTGACGCGGCTGGCGATGCCGTGGGCCACGATATACTCTACTTCGGAGTGCATCTCTTCGTGGGAGATGCCGCGCTCTTTGGCCTCCCGGACGACGGCGTTGGCCATCGAGTGGGGGAAGTGCTCCTCGAGGCAGGCGGCCAGCTGCAAAACTTCGCTCTCGCTGCAGCCGGAGAAGGGGACGACCTTGACCACCTTGGGGGTAGCGCGGGTCAGGGTGCCGGTCTTGTCGAAGACGATGGTGTCAGCCTTGGACAGGGTCTCGAGGTACTTGCCGCCCTTGACGGTGATATGGCTTGCGCCGCACTCGCGCATGGCAGAAAGAACGGCCAGCGGCATGGAGAGCTTGAGGGCGCAGGAGAAATCGACCATCAGGCAGGAGATGGCGCGGGTGGCGTTCCGGGTCAGGGCGTAGGTGACGACGGTAGCACCGAGACACCAGGGGACCAGACGATCGGCCAGAGCCAGCGCACGGTTCTCGGTGCTGGACTTCAGCTTCTCGGACTCCTCGATCATGGCCACGATCTTGTCGTAGCGGTTTGCGCCGCCCTCGGCCTTGGTGGTCAGGACGCACTCGCCCTCTTCCACCACAGTGCCGGCGTAGACGGTGGCACCGATGGTCTTGCGCACCGGCATGGACTCGCCGGTCAGAGCGGCCTGGTTGACCATGGCTTCGCCCTCGATGACGGTGCCGTCCAGCGGGATCATGTTGCCGGAGCGGACGACGATCTCGTCGCCGGGGTGGACCTTGGTCAGCGGCATGAGCACTTCGGTACCCTGTGCGCGGACCCAGACCTTATCGACATTCAGGGCCATGCTGCGGGCCAGGTCGTCGAGGCTCTTCTTGCGGGTCCACTCCTCCAGCAGGGAGCCGACGTTGAGCAGGAACATGACGGAGCCTGCGGTGGAAAAATCGCCCCGCAGGATGGAAACGCCGATGCTCAAAGCATCCAGCACCTCGACTTCCAGTTTGCGGCGCCACAGGCAGCACACACCCTTCCAGAGGAACTTGATGGAGCGGAACACGGTGTAGGCGGCGTTGAGCGGGGCGGGCAGGAACAGCTCGCGCAGCACCCGGCCTGCCAAGAGGTTATACATCTTTTCCTGATATTCCTGATTGATGCGGCGGCTGTCGGCGCTGGTGACCAGTGCGTCCAGTTCGGGGTCATCGAAACGGTAGGTGCTCAGGGCGGCGACGGCATCCTTGCGGGCACCGGTGTAATACACCACCACATCGCCCGTCCGCTCGTAGACCTTGGCCTTGCTCACAGCGTCGTGGTGGTTCAGATAGGCTTCCAGCACATCGGCCCGGTGAAGGGTCATCCGCACATTGCAGACGTGTACCCGCAGACGGCCGCGGCTCTCATGAAGAATAGTACATTTCATATCAGAATATCCTCTGCGTATTGCAAAAAATAACCATAAAAAGAGCCGCCCGCAGGCGGCTCAGAGACTGCAAAATTACTCGTTGGTCTCGGTGGTCTCTGCCTCAGCAGTGTCCTCGATGACCTCAGCCTCAGCCTTGGCAGCGCGGGCCTCGTTGATGGCCTTTGCATCCTCGAGGATGTCACCGGCCTGCTCCTGGACCTTGCTGACGGTCTCCATGGTGGAGTCCTTCATGCGCAGGACAGCAGCGGTGGTCTGGGTGTAGACCTTCTTGGCATCGCTGCTGGACAGCAGCTTGAAACCAGCGGAACCGAACAGGGTGCCGGCAGCGAACAGAGCAATCTTCTTCATATCGACCATAGTAGTATACCTTCCTTTTTGTTCCCTCATGTACCCCAAAGGGCATGGGATCAGTGTTTCTGCCGTTATTATAACGCGGTTTTTGGAGATTTCAAGGGATTTTGACGATGTTAATATCTGCTAACATTTTACGATAAGTAGTTAGAAATGTCTATCTTTACGTGTTTTTTGGTACAAACTACAGTTTGTGTTTTCGAACAAACTCCAAGGTGCCGAAGAAATATAACAAAGAGTCTTGCGCTGAGAGGTGCATTCATTGTACAATAAAAAGGTATGCGATAAAATCGACAGGGTCGGGACGTTCCGGCCTGTAAAAATAAGTGAGGCTGGATATGGAAAAGAAAGATATTCGTGTGCTGGCGCTCGACCTCGACGGCACCCTGACCAATGACCAGAAGGTCGTCACCCCCGCCACCCGCGCAGCGCTGGATGCAGCTGCTGCCAAAGGTGTGACCATCGTGCTGGCCTCGGGCCGTCCCACGGCAGGCGTCATGCCGCTGGCAAAGGAGTTGGGACTGGATAAAAAGGGCGGCTGCATCCTCTCGTATAACGGCGGTGCCATCATCGACTGTGCCACCGGCGAGACGCTCTACCGCAAGCAGCTGGATGCAAAGTATGTGCCGCAGCTCTGTGCCTTCGCCAGGGAGCAGGGCGTGGTCATCATTACCTATAATAAGCAGGGCGTCGTCACCGAAAGCCCCGAGGACGAGTGGGCGCTGAAGGAGTGCTTTACCTGCAAGCTGCCCATGCAGAAGGTGGAGGATCTTGCCGCCTATGTGGATTATCCCATCTGCAAGATGCTCATTACCCTCGACCCCGCCCGCCGCAGCGAGGTGCTGGAGGCAGGCCGGAAACAGTTTGCGGGCGAGATCGACCTCTACCCGTCCAGCCCCTTCTTCATCGAGGCTGTGCCGCTGGGGGTCGCCAAGGACGTGAGCCTTGGCAGTCTGCTGGAAAGCAGGGGGTTGACCCGCGACAACCTCATGGCCTGCGGCGACGGCCTCAATGACTGCTCTATGATACGCTTTGCCGGCGTGGGTGTGGCTATGCAGAATGCAGAGCCCCCCGTCAAGGAGGCGGCGGACTATGTGACCGTCGCCGACAACAACCACGACGGCGTGGCTGAGGCCATTGAGAAGTTCATTTTTTGAAAGGATACCAGACGCAAATGCCGCGCAACTTAGTTTTATTCGATTTGGAGTGGAACATCGGCTATCAGCCGTTTATCTTTAATTATCACGGTGTCCAGCAGACGTTCCGGGGGGAGATCATTGAGATCGGTGCTGTCAAGATCGACGAGGATGCCAACGTGCTGGATACCTTCTCCATCCACCTGCGTCCCCGCATCTTCCGCTGCCTGCAGCACCACATCGCCAAAGTCACCGGTCTGACGCAGGAGGACCTCGACAAGGGCGAACCCATCATCCAGGGCCTCCGCCGCTTTATGAAGTGGTGCGGCCCGGACGCCGAGTTCGCCGAGTGGGGCATGGATGACGTGCCGGTGCTCAAGCAGAACCTTTTCCTCTGCAATCTCGACGAGAGCCGCCCGACGGTCTGGTACGACCTGCAGCAGCTCTTTCTGCGGGAGTACCCCCGCAAGGAAGGCGAGGGGATGAAGCTGGAAAATGTCGTCACCCGGATGGGCATCCCGCTGGAACGCCCCTTCCACGACGCTCTGTCCGACACCCTCTACACCGCCGACCTCTGCCGTATGCTCGACCTGCGGGCCGGACTGGCCGCTTACCCCAGCGAGGAGGACGCCCTGCGCCAGAGCCTTTGTCCTACGCCGGGCGACTACCGGGATTTCAGGGTCTTCCGGGGCTATCTGGACCAGTCTATGTGGAAGCTGGACCCCGTCATCGGAACGATGGCTTGCCCGGTCTGCGGCACGGCCCTGCAGCCGGATGACGTCTGGCTGAAAAAAGGGAGCAGCGGCTGGTATACGCTGTCCCAATGTCCCGTCTGTAAGGGCCGGGGCGGCGAGGCAGGCCGGGGCGTGTTCCAGAAATACCGAATGTCGCGCCGGGACGGCCTGCACTGGGCCTTCGCCCGCTGCGTCCAGATGCCGGACGATGCAAGCCTGGTCCGCTGGAAAAAGCAGAAGGCCCAGTATCTGGAGCGTCAGCGCCTCAAGGCCGAACGGCAGGCCGCCGAAGCAGAGGCCGCCCGGCACATCTTCTGAGGCAGAAGAATAAAATATCGTGCAGGAAAGAACGACGCTGTTTCGTATTGTAAGGAGAGACAGGAAGAATAAGGCAAAAATGCTCAGATTTTGTTCATATCCCGGTCATAGATGCTGGATATACTAAGAAGGAACATCAGGCAGAAACGAAAGGGATGGTACGAGCACGATGGAAACGATGCTCATCGACTGGCTTCACCAGCTGGGTACGCTGGAATTCTGGGAGGCATTGTTAGAGGGCTTTGAAGGGCTGGGGCCGTTGGTCCCTATCCTGCTGGCGATGGTAGAATCCATTTTTCCGCCGCTGCCCCTCATCGCCATCGTGGCCCTCAATATTGCGGCCCACGGCGGATTTCTTGGCTTCGTCTACAGCTGGCTCGGTGTGGCCGCAGGCGGCACGGTGGTGTTTTTATTCTGGCGGCGGGTGGTCAAGCGCTTTTTCTGGAAGCTGGCCTCTCGCTCCGAACAGCTGAAAAAGGCCCAGCAGTGGGTCAGCCATGTGGACACGGCCAGCCTCTTCATGCTGGCCGTCCTGCCCTTCACGCCCACGTCGTTCCTGCATCTGGCCTTCGGCATCTCGGACTTTGACGAGAAACGCTATCTGCTCACCCTTCTGGCGGGCAAGGCCGTTATGGTGGCCATGATGGCTCTCTTCGGCCAGTCGCTGGTCAGCGCGCTGAAAAATCCGGTGTATCTCATCCTCGCCCTCGCCATCTGGGCCGGGATGTACTGGGTGAGCAGGAAGTTCTGTAAGAAGCACGATTTGGATCGATAAAATTGCGAGGCGCTTGACTTTTTTGCTGAGAGTGCATATAATAAAAGCAATGAAAGAAGATATTGCTTCATAGGTTTTCACCAATGAGCAGCAAAACGCCCCACGGTACTGCGAATACCGCGGGGCGTTTTGCTTACCAGGGGTTAGTGCTTACCGGCCTTAAACTGTTCGTCAAGCCACTTGCCAATGCAATGAGCCACAACATTGGCTGCGACGGACAGAATGAAAGAAGATAACATTTCCATAGGTTTTCACCCCCTTCCCCAATTTGAATGGAGTCGGAAGGCCGACACCTACAGGATACCATAAAATTCGACGAAACACAAGAAAAGCCGCTGTACAGCTACAAAACTGCACAGCGGCTTTCTGTATATAAAGTTTAGTTCTCGGCCAGATTGCCGGTATAGAGCTGGTAATATTTGCCCTTCTTGGCGATGAGCTCGTCGTGGCTGCCGCGCTCGATGATGCGGCCCTGCTCCAGGACCACGATGCAGTCTGCGTTGCGGACAGTGGAGAGGCGGTGGGCGATGACGAAGCTGGTGCGGCCGTACATCAGGCCGTCCATGCCGCGCTGCACCAGAGCCTCGGTGCGGGTGTCGATGGAGGAAGTAGCCTCATCGAGGATGAGCACCGGCGGGTCGGCGACGGCTGCACGGGCGATGGCCAGCAGCTGGCGCTGGCCCTGCGACAGGTTCGCGCCATCGCCGGTCAGCATGGTGTTGTAGCCCTCGGGCAGGCGCTTGATGAAGCCGTCGGCGTTGGCCAGACGGGCTGCGGCGATGCACTCTTCGTCGGTGGCCTCCAGACGGCCATAGCGGATGTTCTCCATGACCGTGCCGGTGAACAGGTGGGTATCCTGCAGCACGATGCCCAGAGAGCGGCGGAGGTCGGCTTTCCTGATTTTATGGATGTTGATGCCGTCGTACCGGATCTTGCCGTCCTGGATGTCGTAGAAGCGGTTGATGAGGTTGGTGATGGTGGTCTTGCCGGCGCCGGTGGAGCCGACGAAGGCGATCTTCTGGCCCGGACGGCCATAGAGGTTGATGTCGTGCAGGACGGTCTTGCCCGGCACATAGCCGAAATCGACGTCCGTAAAGGTGATGTCGCCTTCCAGCTTGTGGTAGGTGGTGGTGCCGTCGTGGTGGGGGTGCTTCCAGGCCCAGATGCCGGTGCGCTCGTTGGCCTCCACGAGGTTGTCGTCCTTGTCGTACTTGGCGTTGATGAGGGTGACATAGCCCTCATCGGTCTCGCTGGGCTCATCCATCATCTTGAAGATGCGCTCTGCACCGGCCAGTGCCATGATGATGCTGTTGGCCTGCATGGACACCTGGCTGATGGGCATATTGAAGCTCTTGTTCAGGGACAGGAACGCCATGACCGTACCCAGCGTGACGCCGCCCATGCCGGTGACGGCCATGGCGGCACCCACCAGAGCACAGATAGCGTAGCTGATATTGCCCAGCTGAGCGTTGACGGGCATCATGATGTTGGCGAAGCTGTTGGCCTGCTTGGCGCTGTCCTTGAGCTTGTCGTTCAGCTCGCGGAAGCCCTCGAGGGCCTTCTGCTCGTGGGTGAAGACCTTGACGACCTTCTGGCCTTCCATCATCTCTTCGATATAGCCGTTCACTTTGCCGAGGTCGCGCTGCTGTGCGATGAAGTACTTGCCGCTCTGCTGGGTGATCTTCTTGGAGCAGAAGAGCATCAGGGCTACCATCAGCATGGTGACGATGGTGAGCTGCCAGCTCAGCATGCACATGCTGGCAAAGACGGAAACGATGGTGATGGCGCTGGACACCAGCTGCGGGATGCTCTGGCTGAGCATCTGGCGGAGGGTATCCACGTCGTTGGTGTAGACGGACATGATGTCGCCGTGCGGATGGGTGTCAAAGTAGCTGATGGGCAGGCTCTCCATGTGGGTGAAGAGCTGGATGCGCAGGTTGCGCAGGGTACCCTGGGTGACGTTGACCATGATGCGGGCGTTGAGCCATGCAGCGAGGATGCCCACCACATAGATGCAGCCGACGCGCACCAGCGCACCGGCCAGCGGTGCAAAGCTGGGGTCCTGCTGCTGGGTCATGGGGATGATATAGTCGTCGATAAGGGTCTGCAGGAACAGGCTTGCCTGCACATTGGCCAGCGCGCTGACCACGATGCAGATGAGCACGAGGATGCAGTGAGGCAGATAGTGCTGGAACACCTCTGCCATGATGCGCTTGAGCAGCTTGCCCGGGTTCTCGACCTTCGGACGCGGGCCTCCCATGCCGCGGGGGCCGGGGCCATGGACGACTTTTGCTTTCTGTTCTGCCATTACTGCTCACCTCCCTGCTTGTCGAAGTCGCCGCCGCCCTGAGTCTGGCTGTTGTAGACTTCCTGATAGATCGCGTTGTTCTTCAGCAGTTCCTCGTGGGTGCCGAGGCCGTTGATCTGGCCGTTGTCCAGCACGAGGATGCGGTCGGCATCCTGCACCGAGGAAATGCGCTGTGCAATGATGATCTTGGTGGTGCCGGGGATCTCCTCACGGAACGCCTTCCGGATCTTTGCGTCGGTGGCGGTATCCACGGCACTGGTGGAGTCGTCGAGGATGAGGACCTTCGGCTTGCGCAGCAGGGCGCGGGCGATGGTCAGACGCTGTTTCTGGCCGCCGGACACGTTGGAGCCGCCCTGCTCGATCCAGGTGTTGTACTTGTCCGGGAAGCGCTCGATGAACTCATCGGCGCAGGCCAGCTTCGCCACACGGATGCACTCTTCCTCGCTGGCGTTCTCGCTGCCCCAGCGGAGGTTGTCGAGGATGGTGCCGGAGAACAGGACGTTCTTCTGGAGCACCATGGAGACTTCGTGGCGGAGGACGTCGAGATTGTAATCCCGGACATCCACGCCGCCCACGCTGACGGTGCCGGTCTCGGCGTCGTACAGGCGGGGGATGAGCTGCACCAGACTGGACTTTGCGCTGCCGGTGCCGCCGATGATGCCCAGTGTCTCGCCGGGCTTGATGTCAAAGGTGATGTCGTTCAGGACAGGCTGGCCGGAACCGTGCTTGTACTTGAAGGTGACGTGATCGAAGCGGATGCTGCCGTCCTTGACTTCCTGCACGGGAGCCTTGGCGGGGGGAAGGTCGGTCTTCTCGTCCAGGACTTCCACGATACGCTTTGCGGAAGCAGCGGACATGGAGATCATGACGAAAGCCATGCTCAGCATCATCAGAGCCATCAGGATGTTCATGATGTAGCCGAACAGAGCATTCAGCTGGCCGGTGGTCAGCGCGCCGTGCAGGATGTATTTTGCGCCGAACCAGCTCAGGGCAATGTTGCAGCCGTAAATAGCCGTCAGCATGGCGGGGTTGTTGAAGCTCAGACGGCTCTCTGCGTTGACGAACTGCTGATACAGACCCTCGCAGGCTTTGGTGTACTTCTCGTTCTCGAAGCCCTCGCGGACGAAGCTCTTGACCACGCGGATAGCGGAGACGTTCTCCTGCACGGAGGAGTTCAGGTTGTCGTAATTCTTGAAAACACGGTCAAAAATTTTGAAGGTGGGGACCATGATGCTTGCCAGCACGGCCAGCAGGAAGGCGATGGCCACCACGAAGGTGAGGGCCAGAGGGCCGCCGATGCTGAACGCCATGATGAGTGCGAACACCAGATGGACCGGGGCGCGCACACACATGCGCTCCATCATCTGGAAGGCGTTCTGCAGGTTGGTCACGTCGGTGGTCATGCGGGTGACGAGGCCGGCGGTGGAGAATTTGTCGATGTTGGAGAAGGAGTAGTGCTGGATATTCTCATACATCGCGTCACGCAGGTTGCCGGCAAAGCCGGTGGACGCCTCGGCGGCGTACTTGCCGGCCAGAACGCCCAGCAGCAGGGCGATGGCCGCCACTGCGAAGGTGAGCAGGCCGTATTTGACGATGGCGTTCATATCGCCCTTTTCAATGCCAAGGTCGATGATGAACGCCATGATGGTGGGCAGCAGGATGTCCATGACTGCTTCCAGCGCGGAAAACATCGGCGTCAGGAGAGCGGCGCGTCTGTATTCGCCCAGATGGGAAGCAAGCTTCTTTATCATACTTTGAGCCTCCTTTGGTGAATTGTTTGGTACGGAACAATTTTATACAAAACAATATTAAAGTCAATGCTTTTTCCAAAGTTTCGGAAAAAGTTCATATTTGTTTCACTTTAGTCCCAGATACAGCTTATTCAGCAGCCGCAGCAGCTCGGCGTTCTCTTCTTCGGTGAGCAGGCCGGCCACATATTCGTCGGTCTGGTGGAGGGCGAGCATGGTGTTTTCGTGGAACTGACGGCCTTTTTCGGTGAGGACCAGCTGCTTGAGGCGGGCGTCCTGCGCGACGCTCTGACGGGCGATGTAGCCCTTGCGCTCCATGAGCTGTAAAATATTGGTAACGGTGGAGCGGGTGATGGAGAACTCCCGCTCGATGTCCCGCTGGAATACGGGGGTGTCGGAGTTCCGGTAGAGGTACTCCATGATCCAGCCGTGCATGGGGGTCACGGCCTCCACGCCATTGGTGCGGGAGAACTGGCCGATCTTGCGGAAGATGAGGTTGTTCACCCGGCGCAGCTGGGCCGGGATGACCTGCGGCACCTCCCACGGCGGCGCGACAGGAGTGCAGCAAGGCTTGATTTCTTTACACATCGTTACCATCCTTCTGTTCGTTATATGATATGGCAGAGCTTTGAATGTTCGGAGGTCGAACTGTTTCACATAAAACTGTTTGATACAGGACTATTATGGACTAAAAAAAGAGGGCTGTCAACCCTCTTTGGATGATTCGTCCCACTGGCCCAGCCCGGTGAGGATGGAAACGGCTACCTCGGGCTTATTCGTGACCACAAGCTCCGGGTCCAGCCGGAACAGCTGGCGCAGGTCGTCCCGGCTGTCATTGCCCACCGGCCAGGGCGCGACCTTGAAGCCGTGGGCGTGGGCGTTGGGGACAAGGTCTTTGTCCCGGAAAAAGGCGTGGTACTCCGGCCCGACGTAATCCACCGGGAAGCCGAACTGGGCCACATAGTTCACAAAATCCGTCTGATAATAATACTGCTGCAGAATTTCGGCCAGGTTCATGCCGGGGTAAATGGAGTAGAGAAAATCGAGACGGTCTTTTAAGTAGTAGATGAGGATGCTGTTCTCTTCGTCCAGACTGCTGGGATCTTCCAGCAGAGCGGCCGCTTCGCTGAGGGCCTGGGGGCTGGAAAGCTTCTCCATGAGAGGGTCGGTCTTCTTGAGGCCCAGCTTCTCCCAGAAGGTGGCCGGCTGGATGAGCTGGGATTCGGGGCTGAGGGTCATGGCGCAGGTGGCCATCTGGGGCATCCGCTCCTTCACCCGGCGGAGGGTGCCGTACTCGAAGGAGGTGAGCACGGCCTTTTCTTCCAGCCCGGCGTCAAGGACGGCGTCGATGACCCGGTCCACGATCTCTTCGTCCCGGTCAAAGTAGGGCTTCAACTCAATATGTATCATCCTGAAGTCCTGCGCGACTTCCAGAACCTCTTCGAGGGTGGGGATCTTTTCGCCCGCGAACTCCGGGCTTTTCCATTTTCCGAAATCCAGCTGGCGCAGGTCGTCGAAGTCCATATCCGGGATGTTGCCGTGGACGCCGGTCTTGAGGTCGGTGAGGTAGTCGTGGGCCACCACGAGGTGACGGTCTCGGGTGATTTGAACGTCACACTCGAAGCCGTCCGCACCCAGCGTCTTTGCCAGACGGAACGCGGTCAGCGTGTTTTCGGGGGCCAGATGGGACGCGCCGCGATGGGCGATGATAAGAGGGCGCATGGCATGGACCTCCTTAAAAGACAAAAGTTGAAAAATGCGATGCCGTTACCCATGATACACGTTTTCACAAATTTCGTCAATGACGGCGTTTCGGTCAGGAAGGCAGGCGAAAATGGGGCGAAAGTACGACTTTTACCGTCAAAACGACGAAAATTTAAGCTTGATTTTAGCACTTTTCACGAGAAAAAACCAAAAATCGGCCCATTTCTCTCCCATCTGTTTCTTCCCAACGGACAATTCCTATGGTAAGATTATAGTGTAATGAGTAGACAACCTCTCAGTCTCGCTGGCGCTCGACAGCTCCCCTGCCGAGGGGAGCCTCTGGCGAAGAGGCGAGGCTTTACGAAATGCCAAGGCCTCCCCTCTTTAGGGGAGGTGGCAGCGCGTAAGCGCTGACGGAGAGGTTTAAGCTGACGAAAAGATACCTACGGAATAAGGGAAATGGAGAGTTTTGCTATGACTGAGTTCAAGCCCATCAAGGAAGGCAAGGTCCGTGAGATCTACGACAACGGCGACAGCCTCATCATGGTCGCCACCGACCGCATCTCTGCATTCGATGTTATCTTAAAGAATAAAGTCACCAACAAGGGCAAGGTGCTGACCCAGATGAGCAAGTTCTGGTTCGACTACACCCGCGACCTGCTGCCCAACCATATGCTGAGCGTGGACGTGAAGGAGATGCCCGAGTTCTTCCGGCAGCCCCAGTACGAGGGCCGCAGCATGATGTGCCGCAAGCTGACCATGCTGCCCGTCGAGTGCATCGTCCGCGGCTACATCACCGGCAGCGGCTGGGCCAGCTACCAGAA
>OGCO01005452.1_pt1 | contig 12303 bp, 10 predicted proteins | sample 1570171 | NCBI WGS metagenome assembly OGCO01 (sample SAMEA4370583, study PRJEB24528) | human gut metagenome | reverse complement strand
AGTCATTGTCGGTGTTGTGCACGCCTATATGGACGGCTTTGCGGTTCCTCTCGGGTGCTCTTCGTTGCTGCCGTATTTCGTCTTTTATGTTTTCCTGTACCTCTTCGAACGATCTGTTGAGCGCCACTTTGTCCAGGCTCTCTATTGCTCTGAACGGGTATAAGTCTTCTCCGTTCGATTCGGTTGCCATAGTTCGGATATCTTCATATTGCAGGGCGGCATCTATATAGGTGTCGTTTCCATTAGGGCGGGCCAGCATCTTGCATTTTCTCCCTGCCAGTTGTTCCTGTATTTTGCTTTGCGCTATGCCGTAATGCTGTTTGATTTCCTCCACGTCGTTTACATTTTCGGCCATTACATCATGAAAGGCGATTCCGACACCGTAGTTCAGCATCTCTTTTATTTCGTCCCAGTTCAGCCCTCTTTTCATGAAAAAGCGGTAATAATCCTTCTCGTATCCGGGATTCACATCCACGTCTTGGTCCATCCACTCTTCTTCTGCGGACAGGGTGGTGGTGAATGCGAACCTGACCTCTTTCCCCGTTCCGTCAGTGCTTCCCAAAGTGCGGACGGCAGGGAGTACATTGGGTGGAAGGTCTCCTTTTCTCAGATGGGCGGAGTTGTAATATAGTTGTGCCGTTTTATCCGGTTCCTGAACGGTGGGGGTGGGATACGGGTCGGAATTGGATACCGGCTTTCCGTTGATGGTGGCCCACGTGCGGCAGTAGGCCGATTGCTTGCAGTCGTCCTGCACCAACAGCAGCAGAAGCGGCTTGTTGTATTTCAAACAAGGCATACCGGCTTTCAGTGGAACTTGTGGGGCATCCTTTACCTTTATGAAGATGCCGGCTGTGATATCTCCCTGCACTTCGTTGCCGAAAGGATAAAGATAGGTCTGTTCCTGAGGCTTTTCCTTGTCATCATCATTATTGCCGCCTTCATGTTGTTCATCATCTCCGGTATACAAGTTGATTTGTTTTATGCAGGAGGTGAACAGCAACATACAGATACAATAAAATATCAGTTTATGGTTCATATTTGTAGCTTTATTTATTTTTCATATATTCGCTTAAAAGTATAGGTTGGTGGCGTTCAAAGAATTTGTGCCTGAATTTGGTCCACATGATATACCATAACGCAGCAAAGGTCTTGTGTAATTCCTTAAAAGGACTACGTGGCGGGTATAGTTTCCTTACCATCTCTTTGTTCCACGGCTTGGTAAAAAAGCGCAGATAGTATTCATCCGTCGGGTTTACGATGAAATCGATTTTTTCTTCCCATTCGTACCGGTTCAGCATCAGGTCTCCTTCGGTAAACCAGAGCAGCTTGTATATCAACGATTGGTAAGGCAGGTAATTCAGGAATAGCTCACCATAGTTATTTTCATAATGGTCGGGCATTTTACTTTTCTCAAAGAGTACGAGTTTGTTGTCTATATCCAGTATAATCCATCGGTGCGATTTCTTCGGAAATAGAAATTCCCCCAACAGGCTGGGAGTTTCCATGTATCCCCGGGATGCTACCCGGCATTGTTCGCTGATAAATTTTTCGGGATTCTCTACATGTTCCAACACTTGGTTGCAGATGACATAATCGAACTCTTTGTCTTTGAACGGTAAGTTTTCACCATCCGCATTGGCAAATATCTGGTGTGGATAGATCTTCATATCTCCACATCGGTGATAATTCTGGTCTGTAAACTTTTCAGTTACAACGTTGGCGCGATGAGACGGGTTGTGTCCCGGACCGACTTCCAATACCCAGTCTCTCTTTTTTATGTGCAAATTATCTCTGTCGTATGGTGTTCTTCTTTTCATACTTTATGAGTTTTACCGGTTATTTTATCAAGTTGGAATCCTCATCCTCATATTTTTCTTTTTGAGTAAACAATCCGGCGATGTTTTTCATCGCTCCGGCTACGCGTACTTTAAAGCTGTTCAGCAGGGTTCCGTCAGTGCCCACCGTGCCATATCCCGTCACTGCGCGTGCCCGGCGTTTGCGTACGAAAGCGATCTTTCCATACTTTTTCAATTCCAGTGCCAATGAGCCGTCTTCGCCACGGATGATATCCGTGCGGATACCCGTTTTCTGCGCCAGATCGGTGCGATAAGCAAACACCAGTCCGCGCACGCTCAGTTCCGGACGCTTGAATGCTTGCAGCCACAGGTGCGTGTCACGGGCGAATTCATAGAATTTCAGTCCCAGCCATGAGTGCTCCTTGTCGGGGATGTAGCTCCACAGTGAGCTGACGGCCACGATACCGGGACGTTCGAGGGCTTCCACCATCGTTTCTACGTAGCGGGGCGGATACAGGGTATCCGAATCTATGTTGATGTGGTATTTTCCCCTTGCATGGTTCAACCCGCACAGGCGTGCGAAACCGCAGCTGTGCCGCGTTTCCGTGTAATAAGGCACTCCGGTGGCCCGGTATATCTCGGCCGTGCGGTCTTTCGATTCGTTGTCTACCCCGATGATTTCTACCGGATAGCGGCACTGCATCTCGCTCAGCGACCACAGGCAGGCCAGCAGATGCCGTTCTTCATTGTATCCGATCAGGGATACGGTGACCAGTGGCTGTTCGGACTGCAATCCGGCCAGTTTGCCGCGTACTTCTTCGACGACTGCTGCCGGTACATAGGAGAAGGGTTTCTCGTAGACTTGCAGATATTTGCTGTACCATTTCTTCATATTCTGCTTTTTGAGGTTATCTTTTTAGAATCAGTTTCTCGATGCGCCGGATACAATTGTATCCGAATAACTTTATAAAGAAGGTTCTCGTGCGGTAGTAAATGAACGCCTGGTGTGAGAACCAGGAATTCTGATAGTGATGGATGGCATAGGTGTTGCCGGTGACGATCACCTCTCTGGAGTCGAATATCTTCGGAGAGAAAAAATCGTTGGGCAGCACATATACGGCTTTTTCCATATCCAGGCCCTTCAGTGCGTCGATGTTGCTGTCCGTCAGATTGACCACCGGCTTGAAGCGCTGGATGGTTTCGTTCATGATTTCCGGCAGCATGCGGATATCCATCTGTCCGTTTTCCTGTATGAAATTTCTTCCTTTATAGTAGTCCAGACAGGCCTTTATCCAGTCGCATCCTTTTTCGGCCCCGATTATGGCGGCTTCGATCGTGCCTGCGTTTTCCGCACCGACGAAGTAGGGGAGATCCAGCAACGGGTCGAAGCTCTTCAAGACTTCCACGTCCGAGTCCAGATAAATGCCGCCGTAGTTGTAGAGGGCGTACAGGCGGATGTAGTCTGCGGCAAAAGCATACTTCTTGACCCGAAAGGCCTGCTCTACCCAGGGCACTTGCGCGATGTCGAACCGTTTCAAGTCCCATAGCATGATTTCATAGTCCGGCAGATGGACTTTCCAACTGTCGATGCATTTTTGTATCTTCTGAGGATAAGGGTCGCCGCTCAGCCAGCAGAGGTGTATTCGTTTGGGTATCATATTTTTCTGATGTTTTGAGGTGGAACAGGCAGTGCCGGCGTCTTCGTGCACGGCACTACTTCGCACAATACTTTCTGCATCTGGCACTTCCACGACAGATTTCCGATGCTGTCGCGTATCTCCCGGCCGGTCATCGGCAGCGACCGGCAGAAGGCCACTATGCCGTCGATGTCCACTGCTGTCTCGTCCGCCGGAATTTTCATCACGTATGCCTTGTCGTCAAAGTCCTCATCGGTTTCCGAATAGGCGAACGCAAGCCCGCGTGCGGCATATTCACGGTTTTTCAATGTTTTGATGTGGGTGATGCCGCTCCGGTGGCGGCCCAGGCTGCCTATCCCGAAATCGGCATGTTCGAAGAGCTCGTCCAATTCGAGGCCATGCCGGGCTCCGTGCAGAATGACGTAGGGTTCCAGCCCGTGTTCACGGATGAGGGGCAGTATTTCTTTCCGTTCGCGTTCGCCCGTCAGTTCGCCTACGATGTGGAAATACACTTTGTAGGATCGTCCGCGGTCGTAGTAGGCGGCCAGTCCGCGCACCAGGCGGTCGAATCCGTGCCAATAATGCACTTCGGCCACCCCTATCAGATGCAGTTCGTCCGAAGTGTCGTTCATGTGCTGCTTGAGTGGCACGGCATCGAAGTCGATGCCGTTGGAAATGCGTATGGCCGGAATGCCGAAAATGGTTTTTGCTGCTGAAAAGGTGACGATTGCGTCCAGTTGCTTCGCCAGTTTTTTGCGGAACAGGCGGTCGATGTAGAGTTTCAGCTTCATTCCGGTGCTGGCGTACTCCTGGTCATAAGGATACGTGGGGATTTCCATGACCACATGCCTCACTTGCCGTTTAAGTTCTTTTATCAGGTTGATTGTGAAAGGATTGGCGTTGTGAAAAGACCGGATGTATACCAGCTCGATGCCTTCGCGTTGCGCATACTCGCAGATGGGACGAAAGAAAAACCTTTTTTTGGCCTTTGCCATCTTTCCCGATCCGAGATCGGCTATCACTTCATCGTTTACCATCCAACGCCGGTTGCCGTCGTCTGTGATCTGGTAATAACACATCCGTACGTCCGCCCCGCATTCGCGCAGTGCTTTTGTCTGGTATCGGATTTTTTTGCTGATACCGTTTGCTTCGTCAAATCCGTGAAAGATAAGAAATAATAATTTCATTGTTTGCTTTAAGGATTTCTTTAGTTATTTTACTTTTTTCGTTTGTGCGCTATTTTTTGTATCTTTCCCATCAGGTCATACTCGCGCGTGATTTGTATATAAATCCCAAAGATAGTGAAACTTACGATACTTTTCAATATAAACGTGAGAAAAATATTCCCGTTGTTTGTCAAGTAATGTAGCGGGATGAGGGCGGCCGCTATGAGCATGCCTGCAATGATGGGCGATGTGAACTGGCGCAGCAGTGTCCACATGCTTCGCCGGAGCGTCACGCGGTACATCTGCCAGTAGCACTGGATGAAGTTGATGCAGAACGTGGTGACGATGCACCATGCCACGGCTTCCAGCGTGCCGAACCAGAAGATGCCGAGCAGCATCCCCGTCACATTGAGCACGGACGAGAATACCCCGCAGACGAACAGGCTGCGCGTGTCTCCGGCAGCCTGGAAGATGCTTCCGGAGGAGGAGAGGATGATCTGTACGCCGACCGAGAGCGTGAGTATGCGGAACACCGGCACGGACGGCAGCCATTGCTGACCGAAGATGATCAGCGTCACCTCTTCGGCCGTGAAGAACAGCAGCACGCTGAGCGGTATCCCGATGAAGGCGAGCAGGCGCAGGATGCGTTCGTAGGCCGAGGCAAGCCGGTTCAGGTCGTTCTGGTAATCGCTGAATATGGGGTGCATCACCGGGGTGACGACTTGGGTGATGTTCTGCAACGGCAGCATCATCAGGCGGTATGACTTCTCGTAATATCCCAGCTCCGACATGCCCATGTACTTGCCTATCAGCAGCTTGTCGAGGTTGCGGCTGAAGTAGTTGATGACGTTGAAAAGGAACTGGTAGGCGGAGTAGGAGAATATCTTGCGGAGGGCGCCCCATCCGAGCGTCATCGCGGGGTGTTGCGGGTAGCGTTTCAGCGAGATGATGAAAAGGAGGATGCTGGAGAGGATCGGGCTGATGATCAGCGCATACAGTCCCGCGCCGTTCAAGGCGGCTATGACGGCGGCCGTGCCGCTGGCCACCTGCACGGCGAAGCTGCGGAGGGCGATGAACTTGAACTCCTTGTTCTTGAAAAACAGGGCGTTGGGCACGATGGTGGCCGAAGCGAAAAAGAGGTTCACGCAGAGCAGTTGGCACAGGGTGCGCAGGATGGGGCTTTCGTAATAGGCGGCAATGGGCCACGAGGCGGCGAAGAAAAGTACCGAAAGGCCGGCGCCCATCCAGAGGGTGAAGGAGAAGATGTCCGACAGGTCTTTCTCCGTCAATGCCTTGTTCTGCACGATGGCGGGCGAGATGCCCATGTCGGTGAAGATGCTGAAAAAGGCGATGATGACCGTGGCGATGGCTACGATGCCGAAGTCGTCGGGCGTGAGCAGGCGGGCCAGTACTCCGGCCACGACGAGGGAGATGACGATGCCGCTATACTTGGCGAGCGCGGTGTAGAAGACACCGGAAAAGAGCTGTTGCTTGAGATTACTTGCCATAAGCGTCGATATATGCGTTTGCCACCACCTCGAGATTCATATGCTGCCGGGCGTAGCGGTAATTCTCTTCTCCCTTGCCCTGTTCCGCCAGCCGTCCGGCCTGTTCCAGCGCACGTACGATGCCGGCGTTGTCGTCGGGAGAGAAAACCGGGTTTCCGGTCTCGCGCAGCAGTTCGCCCACATTCCCGTTGTCCGGGCCTGCCACCACTTTCCGGAACAGGAAAGCTAAAGGGACGTTGCCCGAGTTCAGTATCCGTTTCCTCTGCACGAATATCACGTCCGACGCGGCGATGTAGTAGGGGAGCTCGTCGTTGTCGATCAGTTCGCCGTTGGCGCCTGCCCGGATGTTTCTCAGGCGGAGCAGAGCCGGTACGAGGTAGTAGCCGGCCAGCGAAAGGAGCCTTTTCAGCGGATTGCGCTGCCCGGGATGTTTGGCAAACGGGAACATCCGGGGGGCCAGCAGGAACTTTCTTTTATTCCGCAAGGCGGAGAAGGCGTCCAGCACCATGCGGATCTCTTCGCGGTTGCGGAATTTTCCGAAAGCGGTGATGATCATTTTATCGGCCGGAAGCCCTAAGTGCCTGCGGGCTTCTTCGCGTGAGATGTTTTCGTTGTAGGTGTTTTCGTAGATATGGTGGGGGATGATGACATTCCGGCTGCCGGGATGCGCCTTTCCAAATTCCTCCTTGCTGTATCGCCCCATATGCACCACTACGTCGCTGCACGATTCGATGAGCCCGTATGCCTGCCGGATGACCGGATTGGCATTGTAGTGCGGACAGGCGTTGTGCCTTGTATAGACGATCTTGCTCCCGCCGTCTTTGAAGTGGCGTATGCGCTGCCGCAGACGGTCTATCACGGAGATGTCCGTACAGTTCCATCCCACCGCCTCTTCGGGCCATTGAAAATGGATGATGTCATAAGGTTCATCCTTTTCCCAGAAATCCCGGCCGGAACAATGCACGTCGATGCCCTGCTTGCGGATGGCTTCGCAGAGTACAGGGACGAAGAGATTGTCTGTGTCGTCTTCTCTGAATACAATTAACACTTTCATATAGATGGGTTTCTCTTGAAATTCGTTTTTAATGGAATAAAAAATCGGAGTTTGTCTTTTTTCTTAATCCATAACCTCCCTCATTCCGGAATTAAGAAGCAAAACAGCCTTTTATAATAAAGGCAAATTTAAGCATAATAATCGATAAATTCAAAGAAACCGGTACGGATTAGCGGATTATTGATAAATAATGGGGCCTCTCCCCAGAGGGCCTCTCCCCGGCCCTCTCCGTAGGAGAGGGAGTAGGGAGATACTCCTGTTTATTAATTAATCGGTCACTAATATTAAATTAATCGGTCACTAAACTAACTCAGCTCCCTCTCCCACGGAGAGGGCTGGGGAGAGGCTTTTCTCACGGAGAGGGCTGGGGAGAGGCTTTTCCTACGGAGAGGGCCGGGGAGAGGCTTTAAAACAGTATCTCCAGCAACTTGTTCGAAATTTGTACGATCCCTTCCGGATCGCCTATCTCGAGATACCTGCACGTATCCCGATAAAAAGTGATCAGGAACGAGTAGACGCACATGTTTTTTATCTCTTTTTCATAATTGGAGATCAAAGGGTAATTGATTCCGGTCTGATAGTAGACTTCCCGTTGGGTGAGATGGCAGTGACACCGGTAGAGCAAAAGGTTTCTTCCAGCTATCCGGCTGATTTCCTGAACTGTCCGACGTATCATGTCGGTATCACTCTGGTAAATGATTCTTTTTTTAAGTTTTTTTTTCTTCATAATGATTTCACTTTTTAAATAACCGTGCAAAGTGACAAAATAAAAAGGAAATATTTGTTACTAAAAACCGTAACAGATATATGAAAACAACTTCCGAGCTTTGCTGCCGGATATTTGTGTCCGTCATTAAAAAATATATTTATGAAGCAGAATTTTTATTTCAAGCACGACGCCCCTTCGGCTACCAACCCGAAATTAGCAAAACTTCTCCAAAAAGAAGGGGCGAGAGGATATGGCGTCTATTGGCTTTTGATTGAACTGTTGCGGCTGCAGACAGATTTTAGCCTGCCTGTCACCGAGACCGCAGGCTTGGTGTCAAGATTGGGGTACACGCAAAAAACGGTGGTGGTTCGCGTTATCGAAAACTATGATCTTTTTTCGGAAGAAAACGGCATGTTTTTTTCTGTCGGATTGATAAAAAGAATGGAGAATTTCTTGAGCAAACGTGACGAGATGTCGAAGGAACTCGGGGGGAGCTTGGAGGATAATGCGCTGATAATCAACTCCCGTTTCCTGCATAACGCGCGTAAAGAAGAGCAGAGAAGAGAAGAACAAGAAAATAACTCTCTCACAAGAGAGCGTGTGAGGGGAGTTCTTTCGATGGATGAAGCCATCGCCCTTTTGCCCTCCGAACAGGTGTGGTGCGAAGACATGGCACGCCTGTCGGGGCGGGGAGTGGAGTTCGCCGCCGATCTGCCGCAACTGCTCCCGTCGTTTACCGCCTTTCTCCGTCTGCGGGGCGAAGAGCACACGGTGACCGGACTGAGCGATGCCAAACGGCGGTTCATGTACTGGATGAAATCCGATGAAGGGCGGCAGGCGGTGAAGCAACTGCAAATTACGGCCGATGCCGGAGAAGAAAACGATCCCTACCGCTACGAGACGCTGGCCGGAGAGCAGCGCACTTATATGGGACGCCCCATTCCGGCCGATGCACCGCCACGCCCCAACTCATGGGCGGTGTGGGACGACCAGACGGAGGCATGGACACGCTGAGCACCGTCCTTGCAAGTGCCGGAAACGGTGATTAGGGGCGGTAAGAACCGTGGGAGGCCTCTCCCCAGCCCTCTCCGTGGGAGAGGGGGCTAAGTTAGTTTAGCAAACAATTATTTAATTAATTAATAAACAGGAGTATCTCCCTGCTCCCTCTCCCACGGAGAGGGCCGGGGAGAGGCCTTTTTCCAAATATGAGAAATTTTCATTCTTTCAACATCGAAACCTCCGGACGTACCGGCGGCAAAATAAAGACTCACTGTCCGCAGTGCCACGACCTGCGGCGCAACAAACGCGACAAATCCCTTTCCGTGAACCTCGACACCGGATTGTGCCACTGCCATCATTGCGGATGGAGCGCCCATGTGCCCGACGAAACCGAGCTGCGCGAACGCGAAGAACGGCAGGCCCGCAAGCGGAAAACCGCCTCTTCCTCCTCTTCCGTGCCGGCACATTTCCGCCGCCCGACGTTCAATCCCGCCGCGCTGCTGCTCTCCGAACGGATGGAGCGCTGGCTGGTGGAAGAGCGTTGCATCCCCCAGTCCGTCATCGCCGCGCTGCGGTTCACGGAACAGACGGAAACGATGCCGCAGACCGGACAGCAGGAGAACTGCCTTTGTTTCAACTACTTCGAAGAGGGTGCACTGGTCAATGTCAAGTATCGTAGCGGCGCCAAGCATTTCAAGATGGTCGCCGGTGCCGAGCTTATCCCGTACAACATCGACGCCATCGCGGATACCCCCGAATGCATCGTCACCGAGGGCGAGCTCGATGCCGCTTCCTTCCTCGCCACCGGCCGTGCGGATGCGATATCCGTGCCCTCCGGCGCCAATGGAAACCTCACCTGGCTCGACCGTTTTGTGGAGAGCCATTTCGAGAACAAACGGCTCATCTACATCGCCGTGGATACCGATGCCGCAGGCTTGAAGCTGCGTGCCGAACTTCTCCGCCGTTTCGGCCCCGAACGCTGCCGCATCGTCACCTACGGGCCGGAGTGTAAGGATGCCAACGAGCATCTGGTGAAGTATGGCGTAGAGAGTCTCCGCATCGCCCTGTCGCAAGCCGAAGAGGTGCCGCTTGAGGGCGCTTTCACGGCCGACGATCTTGCCGTGGAGCTGCGTGCCCTTTACGAAAACGGCTTCGGTCCGGGCGCCGAGACCGGATGGGAGAATTTCGACAGTCTCTGCACCCTCGAATTGCAGCGCCTGCTGATCGTGACCGGAACTCCCGGCTCCGGAAAGTCCGAATGGGTGGACGAGCTCGTCCTCCGCCTTTGCCTGCGCCACGACTGGCCGGCCGGCTTCTTCAGTCCGGAGAACATCCCGATCGTCTACCACCTCCGCAAGTTGGCGGAGAAGCTCACCGCCCGGCGTTTCCAGCCCGGTCTCGGAATGACGGAGGGGCTTTACGAGCGTATCACCCGTTACTTGGCAAAGCACGTATGCCATATCCTGCCCAAAGAGGACTTCACGGTGGATGCCATCCTGTCGAAGGGTAGGGAACTGGTGGCAAGGCGGGGGATTCGCATCTTCGTCATCGACCCCTTGAACCGGATCGAACACGACATGCGGCCCGGACAGACCGAAACGCAATATCTCTCGACCCTGCTCAACCGGCTCTCCGGCTTTGCCACCCGAAACCACTGCCTGGTAGTGCTCGTGGCCCATCCGCGCAAGATGAACCGCAATGCGATAACAGGGCAGACGCCCCGACCGGAAATGTATGACATAAACGGTTCGGCCGATTTTTACAACAAGGCCGATTTCGGAGTGGTGGTGGAGCGGGATGATGCGACGGGCGTCGTGCGCATCCATGTGGAGAAAGTGAAATTCAAGCACTTGGGGCATCCGGGAGAAGCGCAATTCGTCTACGATCCCGTGTCCGGCCGCTATCTGCCCTGTGAGGAGGACAAGTCTCCCCAGACCCCACCCGAACGGAGGGTGCGGGAGACCCGGTTCGACAATGCCTGCTGGCTGCCGGAAAACACGGAAGAAGGGGTTCTTGAATTATGATTTATGAATTATGACTTATTTTTGTGGACGTAATTCACACCCCGCACCTCATAAATCATAACTCATAAATCATCATTCATAAATCATCATTCATTTTTATTGCGTATATTTGCAGAAAACGGAGGATATGAATATGGAACAGAAAGACAGATACATACGCTTTGACTGGGCGGCGAAGCGCCTGTTGAGGAATAAGGCTAATTTTGGGGTGCTCGAGGGATTCCTTACCGTATTGTTGGGAGAGAATATCCGTATATTGGAGATTCTTGAGAGCGAAAGCAACCAGCTGAGTCCGGAAGACAAGTTCAACCGGGTAGACATCAAAGCCCGCAACAGTAAGGACGAAATTATCATTGTAGAAATACAGAATACCCGCGAGATTTATTATCTGGAACGTATCCTCTACGGAGTGGCCAAAACCATCACCGAGCATATCGGACTGGGACGCATTTACTCGGATGTCAAAAAGGTATATTCCATCAGTATCCTTTACTTTGACATAGGGCAGGTTGACATAGGGCAGGGCAACGACTACCTGTATCACGGTCAGAACACTTTCGTGGGAGTGCATACCGGAGATTTCCTCCAAGTGACCACCAAGGAGAAAGGAGTCATCGTCAGGAAGCTGCCGGCCGAGATCTTTCCCGAATATTTCCTCATTCGCGTCAATGAGTTCAATAAATCGGCAGTCACCCCGTTGGAAGAGTGGATCGAGTATCTCAAAACCGGCATCATACGTCCCGATACCAAAGCACCGGGACTGGAGGAAGCGAGAAGAAAGCTGATCTACTATAATCTGGAACCTGCAGAGCGGCAGGCCTATGACCGGCACATAGATGCAATCATGATACAAAACGATGTGTTGGGAACAGCCCGTGAGGAGGGACTTCAGGAAAGACGTGAAGAAGGGCGCGAAGAAGGGCGCGAAGAAGGGCGTGAAGAAGGACTTCAGGAAGGCCGTAAAGAAAGTAAAATTACCATTGCCCGTAATATGAAAAACGTACTAAATCTTCCTGACGAAACCATTGCCCAAATTTCGGGTCTGCCTATTGACGAGATAAAAAAACTATAAGAGAGGGAGATAAGAGATGGGAGAATGGAGAGGGGGAGAATGGAGAGGGGAGAGGAGGAAAAGGGAAAACATGAGGGATAAAAGTTTATACCGGCCCCGGGGTAAATACGAAAAAGTTTTGTAACTTTGTAATTGTTGGAAGCCTCTCCCCGGCTCTCTCCGCGGGAAAAGCCTTTCCCCAGCTCTCTCCGTGGGAAGAGCCTCTCCCCAACCCTCTCCGTGGGAGAGGGAGCTGAGTTAGTTTAGTAGTTAATATAGGCAGGAGTATCTCCCTGCTCCCTCTCCTGCGGAGAGGGCTGGGGAGAGGCTTTTTATAAATTGTGACTGATATGAAAATT
>OGCO01005436.1_pt1 | contig 12336 bp, 10 predicted proteins | sample 1570171 | NCBI WGS metagenome assembly OGCO01 (sample SAMEA4370583, study PRJEB24528) | human gut metagenome | reverse complement strand
CAGAAGTCAAGGATGCACTTGGTGAATATCTGTGGAAACGTACCAAGAGAAGTCCGATGATCCTGCCGATCATTATGGAGGCATAAATAACATGGATGCTGTAAACAGAAACATTCATCTTCTTCTGAATTCTATCCAGAAGAGCGATGTGTACAGAACTTACAAGAAACAGGAGGCAATCCTGGAAAAAAATCCGGAACTGGCCTCAAGAGTGCAGCATTTCCGGTCAGATAACTTCCGGCTTCAGAATGAAGAAAGAGGAAATTTGCTTCAGGATGCGGAACAGCTGGCACGAGAATCAGCAGAACTTCGAAGAAATCCGGAGATAAATGCTTATCTTGATGCGGAACTGGCACTTTGCAGGATGATGCAGCAGATTTGTAAGACATTGACAGACGGAATTGAGATCAAGGTGCCGGAAATCTGAGAAGTGCAGTTTGATGAGATCTGATCAGTACACAGAAAGGAGCAGATATGGGAGATACCAAAGACCGGGTAGGTGCGGCTGGAGTGATCGTTGCAGGAGGATTTTTTAAAATAGCTTTGTATGTTTGTGTGGCTGTCCTCGTGATCTGGATCGGTAAGGTTACCTACCAGTTTGGGTATAACGTTTTTAACCAGCAGGCGATGAACCCGGGAGAAGGACAGGAAGTAACTGTTGTGATCAAAGAAGATGCAACAAGTTATGATATCGCAAAGACATTAAAGAGTAAAGGACTGATCGAGGATACGCTGGTGTTCTGGGTACAGGAAAAACTTTCAAATTACAGTGGGAAAATGAAACCAGGCACATATCTACTCAGTACTGCCTATACACCAAACAGGATCATGGGAATTCTTGCAGGTGATGCAGAGCAGGAAGGAGCAACTTCGTGATCGTAGAAGAGAGAATGCGTACGTTTATTAATTCCCTTGATGCAGGGAACACTCCATTTCTTGATGAACTGGAGTGTTCTGCGTTGTCTGAGGGAGTTCCGATCATTCGTAAGGAGATGCAGAGCTTTATAAAGACACTGCTGGCACTTAAGAAGCCGCAGCGTATTCTGGAAGTGGGGACAGCCGTTGGCTTCTCCACACTTCTTATGTGTGAGTACAGTCAGCCTGAAATGCATATCACAACGATTGAAAATTATGAAAAGAGAATTCCAAAGGCAAGGGAGAATTTCCGAAGAGCCGGCCGTGAGTCGCAGATTACCTTTTTGGAAGGAGACGCAGGGCAAATTCTGAAAGAACTTTCGGGATCATATGATCTGATTTTTATGGATGCGGCCAAGGGACAGTATATTCACTGGCTGCCGGATGTGGTGCGGCTGCTTGCCCCGGGCGGAGTCCTGATGTCAGATAACGTACTTCAGGAGGGCGAGCTGATTGAATCCCATTATCTTGTGGAACGAAGAAACCGTACAATTTACAAGCGTATGAGAGAGTATTTGTATGAACTGAAACACCATCCACAGCTTATGACAAGTATTATTCCGCTGGGAGACGGCGTGTCTTTGAGCGTTAAGGAGGAAGCATGAGAAATATAGAGTTACTGGTACCTGCAAGCAGTCTTGAAGTACTGAAAATAGCCGTTGTATTTGGTGCAGATGCGGTATATATAGGTGGAGAAGCATTTGGCCTCCGCGCAAAAGCCAAGAATTTTACACATGAAGATATGGCAGAGGGAATTGCGTTTGCACATGAACATGGAGTAAAGGTTTATGTGACAGTAAATATTCTGGCGCATAATGATGACCTTCCGGGAGTCAGAGAATATCTGCAGGAGCTGAAAGAACTGAAACCGGATGCACTGATCATTGCAGACCCGGGAATTTTTACCTATGCCCGTGAAATTTGTCCGGAAATAGAATGCCATATCAGTACACAGGCAAACAATACAAACTATGAGACATACCGTTTCTGGTATAAGCTCGGCGCGAAACGTGTCGTAACGGCAAGGGAACTTTCTTTGAAAGAAATCCGTGAGATCCGTGAACATATTCCGGATGATATGGAAATCGAGACTTTTGTTCATGGAGCAATGTGTATTTCTTATTCCGGAAGATGCCTGCTCAGCAATTATCTGGTTGGAAGAGATGCGAATCAGGGGGCATGCACACATCCGTGTCGTTGGAAATATTCTATTGTGGAAGAAAAACGTCCTGGTGAATATATGCCGGTATTTGAGAATGAGAGAGGAACTTATATCTTCAACTCCAAGGATCTCTGTATGGTAGAGCATATGGATGATATCCTGAACAGTGGTATCGACAGCCTGAAGATTGAAGGACGCATGAAGACTGCTCTTTATGTGGCAACTGTTGCAAGAACTTATCGCAAGGCAATTGATGATTATATGGAGGCTCCGGAAAAATATAAGGCAAATATGTCCTGGTATCAGGAACAGATTTCCAATTGTACGTACCGTCAGTTTACGACAGGATTCTTTTATGGCAAACCAGATGAACATACGCAGATTTATGACAACAATACGTATGTAAAAGAATATACTTATCTGGGATATGCAGAAGAAGTTGATGAAAATGGTTTCGCACATATTACGCAGAGAAATAAGTTTACTGTTGGTGAGATGATTGAGATCATGAAACCGGATGGCAGAAATATCACAGCAACCGTTCGTGCAATCTATGATGAAGATGGAAATTCTGTAGAAAGTGCACCGCATCCGCAGCAGAAACTTGCCGTAGATCTTGGAACAGAGATTGAAAAGTATGATCTCCTTCGAAGGGCCGAGGCATAAAATACAGACGAATCTGTAAAACAGAACTTAGAATAAAAAGAGAGCAGATATCCTTATGAGAAGTGATATCTGCTCTTTTTTTATTTAATGAAAAATTTAGCGACTGCGCACAGGGGCATTCATAACAAGCTGAGCGTTGGCGTTCCACTGACTACCATTTACAGGGGCTGCCATAACCTGAATTTTAGTTACTTTACTGCGATATTTCCATTTCGCAAGAGACGTTTTTAAACGGACAGTTTGATCAGCAGGTACAATTCTGGCACATTCGAAGATATGTTTTCCACTGTAAAAGCGCAATTTGATTTGTACATATCCATTCTGTGCACCACTTGCGCGGAGCGTTGTGCAGAAATTTGGATATGATTTAAAGGAAAGACTGCGTTTCATTTTTTGTGAGAATCCCCATAAACTGTTTTTGTTTCGGCGGATATCATGAAGAGCAGTAAAGGTATTTCCTGTTTTATGTGAAGTTGTAACAGCACCATAAGGAGACCAGCTCTGATATATGGAAGCACCGCGGCGATATGCATTTACCTGTTCAAGTGCTCCGATGGTACAGTTTGATTTGTTATAGAGTTTGGAACTGTATGAAGGGATCAGCGATTTCCAGTTGCTGACACCGATCGTGGATGGAATAAATGCGGTTTCGGAAGCAGAACGACTGCTGTCCATATATTTAAAGACACTCCAGGATCTTTTCTTTGTGTTGGCAGATTCAAAATCAGCAGATCTGGCGTCGGTTGTCCATAATCCAAGATTCAGTCCCTGTTTGATCTCTTCTTTGTGGTCGATCTGACGATGAATGATCAGTGAGTCGATCATATTATCTGATTCAGCAAGAAGGTAACTGTAGGCAACCGCAGCTGCCTGCAGATTTTCAACATTGTGTTTTCTCTGAACAGAAGTATAACCGGTCTCGGACAGAATGATCCTTGTTTTTGAACCATATTTCTGACGTATATAGCTGGTCAGCAGGCGGATATTTCCCATATTGATCACAGGCGTTGTAAGTGATTTGGTGAGCTGCCCGTTTGTATTCGCCCAGAAACGAGGCTCTGTCAGTGGAGAACTGTATGGGTGATATGCAAGGTTCCATTGCAGATTTCCACCGGCACGTATCTTTGAAGCAAAAGAATCCAGCATTTTTCGTGAAGCAAAGGTTCCATTCACATAATTTGTATTCCACAGATGATCAAGTGAAATATAAACTCTTGCATTAGAATAAACACTGACCAGTGTATTATAGGCAAGACGAAACTGATCTGCATAAATCTGAGAATACTGTCTCAGTGTCTGGGAACCGGCGTAATTATAAGTGTTGTAATTATTGACTTCATTTCCGATAATCCAGTTGGAAATCTGTCCGTATTTTTTTGTGGAAGTACTGTAACGTCTGGCCAGAAAATTCAGTGTTGCCTGCAGCTGCTTTCTCGCAGAACGGTCTTTGGTATTCCAGGCATAAAAAGCATGTCCCTGCTGGCGTCCCTGTGGATAGATCAGGCCGGTCAGGTCACTGCGCCAACTCAGAAGCAGAACAGCAGAATTTACAGATGAAGTGGAATTCAGTGCAAGCAGCTGTCTGTCGTAATAAGAGACAGAATCTTTTACAAACCAGTAAGTTTGTCCCTGGTATTTCCAGGAGTAAGAGTACCTGGAATTTTGAAGTGCCGGTGGTGCGATCAGCTGACTGAAATCAATATTGATCACAGAATTTCGTACATTCAGTTCTTCCGCATCTTCCATCATGTCAGCATTGACCTGAAGTCCCTTTTTGGAGATGGACTTTGGAAAACGATATCGATATTTGGCCAGTGCACCGGGGTTGGAAATAAATCTGCGTGTGCTGATATAGGTATATTTCCCACTGGAATTCCGAGAAGCGACAGCAAAACCGGAATTCAGAAGGTTGACACCACCGGAATTTAATTTACAGGTAAATGTCATTTTTTTTGATTTTTTACAGGATGCTACTGGTCTGGCCGACATGCCCGGAGTCAGTGCAAAAAGGTAACAGCGAGATCCGGATATTTTACGTGGATTTGCCGTGACAGCGGTTACGCGGACTTTGCTTTTTCCTGAAATCTTACAGCTGCTGATCGTTACAGGCCGTGAGGCTGCAGAGACTGAAGCGGGTGCAAAACCTGTTCCGATCAAAACAGTACAGAGCAGAAGAATCATCAGTTGTTTCAATAGTTTGTGCATATATACAAAGCCTGATCGTTCAGTTGTATCTGTCATATGAAAAGAAAACCTCCTTCCGACTGAAGACATCTCAGTCTGTTTCTAATTTTAGAGTATTTCTGACAGAAAATCAACCGAAGAGAGTTTTTAATTTTTTTAATGCGTTTTTTTCGATTCTGGAGACATAGGAACGACTGATATGAAGCTGATCGGCGATTTCACGCTGTGTCATTTCGTTGTTTTCAAACAGTCCATAACGACAGCAGATGACCTGGTATTCTTTTGGTGTCAGGATATCCTTCATAGAAGAAAAAAGAAATCGTATATCCTGACGGGTAGAATATTCTTCTACGATATCCACCGGCGGACTTTCGATAATATCCAGCAGACTGATCTCATTTCCCTCTTTGTCTGTTCCGATCGGTTCATAAAGAGAAACTTCACGTGAACATTTTTTTCTTGCACGCAGCATCATAAGAAGTTCGTTATCAATACAGCGGGCGGCATAAGTGGACAGCCTGGCAGAACGTTCTGAATTGAAGGTGGAAATAGCCTTGATCAGTCCGATCGTACCGATAGAGATCAGGTCTTCCAGTTCTTCTCCGTTTCCCTGATATTTTTTTGCAACATGGGCAACCAGACGAAGATTACGTTCGATCAGAATACGTTTTGCTTCCGGATCCCCTTCCTGGCAGCGTCTGAGGCAGAGTCGTTCCTCTGCTGCGGTCAAAGGTTTCTGAAAAGTTTTCAAATATCCACCTCAAAAGGGGCTTCTATATAGAATATGTCAGAGGCTGGAGCAACGTGCTTTTCCCATAAAATTATATGATTTGCGTATCCTCAGGATGTAGTGTATAATAAATTTTATATGAGAAAAATACACTTTCAAGGATAATCAGGTGAACTATTTTGAAAAAAAAGATAGAACAGATACTCAATGGAAAATTCAAATATGATCAGCCGGAACTCCTTTTTTCAAAAGAAAAACTGGAGATAAAGATCAAAGCAGGAACGACTACACAGGGGGAGCTGTATCTTGGAACGGAGAACAATGATAAGATACAGGGATATATTACTTCCTCAGATCGAAGATTTGTTCCGGGAAACAGTCGGTTTTCGGGTACAACCGTACGGCTGCCTTATGGAATTGACGCAGTGGGAATGCAGGCTGGTGATATATGCAGAGGCTGGCTCTGTGTGACTTCCAGCATAGGAGAGTACAAGCTTCCGTTTGCAATTGAGGCAATAAAAGAAGAAATCATAAGTTCTGTAGGAAAAGTTGATGATATGCAGACATTTTGCGAGATTGCCAGAAAAGATTTTCGAGAAGCTTATCATCTTTTTACCGAAAAAGATTTTTGTATGATGTTCAGGAAAGCAGACAAAAAGCAGAAAGCGTTGTATGCAGGTCTGTCCGGACAGCCAGTAACTTATCAGCATCTGGAGGAATTTCTGATCAGTCTGAAGGAAAAAGATCCTGTTTCCGTATCCTTAAAAACTACCGCAGCAGAATTTTATAATGTAGAAGAAGATATGCAGGAATCTTTTGAGATACACAGAAGCGGATGGGGACATCTTCGCCTTGAGATCGAGACAAAGGGGGAGTTCCTGGAGCCAGAGCGTCATGTGATAACGGATGAGGATTTTATTGGAAGCAGTGTTCAGATCAACTATCTTGTTCATGCAGATCAGTTAAAAAGAGAAAATCACATAGGCGAGATCATTGTAAGAAGTCCGTATCAGGAACTGACGTATCATGTCCTTGCATCGAGGGGAGCGCGCATTCATATTGATGTACACAGAGAAGAAAAAAGGCACAAACTTGCACTTGTGAAGGATTATCTTGAATATCAGGAAAACAGGATCAATTTTCAAACATGGAAAGAAAATGCAGGGTTTGAATTAAATCAGCTGAGGGAAGCAGGCTGCGAATATCCGGAGTACCAGTTTCTGGAGGCATATATGGCACATCTGGACGGAAAAGATGATGTGGCAAAAAAAATCCTCAAGAATTTTCACGGTAAAGAATTTACAAGAGAAGAACTGGAAACAGCCGGAACTTATCTCTATCTCTGTACAGTGACCGGTTTGTATAAGGATCGGGGACAGGCAGTATGGAAATTGCAGAATTTTTTCAGGCAGAAAGAGGACAGTTTCCAGCTTTTGTGGCTGTTGCTTCAACTTGACAGTACATATCGTACCACACCATCGAAAGTACTGTTCATGATGGAAGAACTATATGAAAAAGGCTGTACAAGTCCGCTTCTTTATATAGAAGCCTGGAAGATGATCAGTGAGGATGTTTCTCTGCTTCATCGTCTTACCCCGTTCTGGATGCAGGTATTCTGCTATGCTGGTAAACATGATCTGCTTACCGAAGAGCTTGTGATGCGTATGGCATATCTCTCCGGATATGAAAAAAGATTCTATGGAAGTCTGTATCAGGCGCTTGCAGCCGGATATGAGAAATTTTCATCAGATGATGTGCTGGAGGCTGTCTGCAAATATATCATGAAGGGGGAACCACGCAGACCGGTATATTTCAAATGGTTCTCGCTTGCGGTAAGCAGAGGATTACGTATCACCAGATTATTTGAATATTATGTGGAAACCATGGATATTACATATAGAAGACAGCTGCCGAAGCCGCTTCTGATGTATTTTGCGTACAATGACAATTCACTTGGTGATGCACGCAAGGCTTATGTATATGCAAGTGTGATCGCATTTAAAGAAAAAGATCCGAAAACATATGAAAATTATAAGGATAATCTGGAACGGTTTGCCTATCGCAAACTCAGAGAAGGACAGATGGATGAAAATTATGCGATCCTGTATCAGGAATTCCTGTTTGATCCGGTAAGTGCTGAAGATGGAGAAGCAATCGCTCCGAAGATGTTTACCTATCGTCTGTACTGTGATGACAGCAAAATCCGACAGGTGATCGTGCGGCACAGTCAGTTTGCAGAGGAAGAAATCTACCCTTGCAATAAAGGAATTGCATATCCGAGAATCTATACAGATGATGCGGTGATCCTGTTCCAGGATGATAAGCAGAGACGTTATGTTTCTACAATCCCATACAATCTTACAAAGCTCACAGATGAAAGCAAGGCAGTACCGGAACTTCTGGAACTGGGAGTCAGAGAACGGGGACTTCTGCTGTATTATTGCGAATCGACAACGCTGAATGCGGATAATCTGGAGTATTTTCAGAGTCTGGCAGAACTTGAGGACTGTACAGAAGAGTATAGAAATTCTGTAAGAAAACAGATTCTGGATTACTATGCTGCGAATGTTCAGGATCAGAAGCTTGATAAATATCTTGAAAAAATGGATTTCCGTCAGTATGCACAGGTTGACCGTACGACACTGCTTGAAGTATTGATCACCAGAAGAATGTTTCGTCAGGCAATGGTGATTGTAGAAGAATTTGGTTATGAAGGACTGGATCTGAGCTGCCTTCTCAAGATGACAAGCCGGATGATCCTGAAAAGTGACATGGCAGAAGATGACGAACTTCTGGCACTGGCATCCGAGGTTTACCGGAAGGGTAAATATGATGAAGTGATCCTGCATTATCTTATGCTGTATCGTTTTGGACCACTGGATGAACTTGTTTCGATATGGAAGAGTGCCAGAGGATTCGAAATGGATACGTATGATCTGGAAGAAAGAATCTTAAGTCTTCTGATCTTTACGGAAGATTACCGTAAAGAGGGGGAAGCTGTACTGGAATCTTATGTGAAACAGTCCGGAAAAGAACGAATCACAGGAGCATACCTTACACTGGTTTCTTATGGCGTTTTTGTCAGAGAATATACAATGAGTACGTTCATCAGAAGCAGGCTGGAATATGCATTTACCAGTAAGTGGCCGGTTAATCTTATCTGCAGATTGGCGCTTCTGCAGGAAATTTCCAGAGAAAAAGATCCAAAACCGGAATATGTGGGAATAGCACAGAGCATACTGGAAGAGTGTGCAAAAGAAAATCTGAAATTTGCGTTTTTCCGCAAACTCTCACCGGAACTTTTGAGTCCATATCAGTTGGATGACAAAACATTTGTGGAATGTCGTGCAGTACCTGGGGCAAAGGTTACGTTGTTTTACAGACTGGATACCGGACTTGGAGCAGAGACAGCATATAAATGCGAACCTTTGAAAGAAATGTATCAGGGCATATTTGTAAGGACATTTACTTTGTTTTACGGGGAGACACTGCAGTATTATTTCCAGATCGATGAGGGCGATAAAGACAATACAAAGAAGACTTCGGAACGCAGCGTTTCAATGAAAAAAGTCGAGGGTGCCTCTGGAAGCAAGTATCAGATGCTGAATCAGATGTTGTCTGCAAGAAGACTGGACAAAACGCAGGAAGTGACAGACAGTCTGAAAGATTATCTCAGACAGGAACAGTATGTGAAAAACATGTTTAGCATAGAGAAGGAAAGCGGAAGATGAATGAAACAAGAGACTTGATAATAGGAATTGATTTTGGAAAAGAATATTCTCAGATCTGTTATTATGACCGCAAGGCAGAGGAACCGCGTTCACTTCCCGTAAAAGTGGGAAGCAGCCAGTTTGAAATGCCGACCTGTCTTTGCCTGCGCCCAGACCGCAAGACATATTGTGCGGGATTGGAAGCAGAATATTTTGCAAGAGAAAAAGGTGGATTTCTCGCTGGAAACCTTTATGAGATATCAGCACAGAACGGACCGGTAGCGGTTGGAGGTGAAAAAAAAGAAGCATGGGAGCTTCTTGCACATTATCTGCATGAGATGCTGAAACTTACAGGGATTGCGGAAGTAGAAAAAAACATCCGGAGTCTGTCGATTGCCATGGACAGTCTGAATGCTGTACAGGTAGAAAATCTTCAGCGGGCATGCAGAGAACTGGGAATCCCGGAAGAACGTACGATTCTTCTGGATTATGAAGAGAGTTTTTATTATTATGTTATGACACAGAAGATAGAAACCTGGAACAGAAGTGTAGGCTGGTACAGCTTTGAACAGCAGAAGGTAAGTTTTCGACGCATGTCCATGAATTCAGGAACACGACCGGTACTGGTACATCTGGAAGAGCCTGTTACAACGACTCTGAGTGCGAAGGTAGAGGAGCGGGATGCAGAATTCTATACATTTATCAAGAACACACTTGGTAAAGAATTGTATTCCAGTATTCAGATCAATGGAGAGGGATTTGACCAGGAATGGGCACAGAAATCTGTGAAGCTGTTATGTTATCAGAGAAGAAAAGTTTTTTATGGAAATAACCTGTTTGCAAGAGGAGCCTGCAGCGCAGGAGCAGAACGGGTAATCAATCATGACCTGAAAGACTATCGTTATATGAGCAGTTCGCTGGTACTTTCTGATGTTGGAATGGAGCTGCGTGTCATGGGAGCACCGGCTTATTATCCGTTGATCGAATCAGGCAGAAACTGGTATGAAAGTAATGCATATGTCGAGCTGATCCTGGATGGAACGAAGGAACTTGTTTTTATTGTAGATACAATGGGCGAGGCAAAAAAGAAACGGATCGCAATGGCATTGCCGGGGCTGCCGGAGAGACCAGAGCGGACAACGAGACTTGGTGTGAATCTGCAGTATACTTCACAGGATGAATGCAGGGTTACAGTAAAGGATCTTGGATTTGGTGAGATGTTTCCATCAAGTGGCAAAGAGTGGACAGAAACGACCAGATGGCAGGAGGAGACAAAGTGAGCGGATATATACTGTGTCAGACAAAACGGGCAAAGCTGCCTTATTTCATAGAAAATATCAGTACCAATGTGTATTCCATTGAAGAACTCTGCTATTATCTGTATCATAATCTGTATCTGATCGACCAGACGATCATGAATGAAGGATTGTGCAGCTGGATACAGGAGGAACTGGAACTTCCGGCACTGGCAGCCAAACTTCGTTCCAAGATCAGCAAATTTGCAAGTGCGGAAGATATTGTTTATCCGGTATTTAAAGAAATCAATTATCTGACATATGAAGAACTGAAAGAACTGAATGTACGTCTGCAGAAGATGAATGAAGAAACTCCGGCAATGCGTGAGAAACAGAAGGCAGATGCATTAATGGAGAATGAAATGTATGTACATGCGATACAGGTTTACCAGAATCTTCTGGAAAGGGAAGATCTTGAGGAAATCCGTGAGGGGATGACAGAAAAAGTGTACCACAATCTTGGCTGTGCTTACAGTTATCTGTTTCAGATGGAAAAAGCTACAGAGTATTTTCGAAAAGCATACGAGGGAAGCAGGAGCCGGGAGGCACTGGAAGCTTATCTGATCGCTTTTGGAATGACAAGAACATCTTCAGAATATGAAAAAATGGCAAAATCAATAGGGACAGAGAAGGAAGTTCTGCAGAATATCCGAGAGAGACTTCAGGAGTTTTCCAAAACACCGGAGCTGGTGGTGAATAAGACAAATATGGACGAAATACTCACCAGACTGACACGAGAATATCACAGAAGTACGGGTTCGTGAAAATTGTAACAATGTATACAGTTTTTTTGCACGATTATAGTAGACGAAACAGATTTAATCTGTTAAACTAGATTTATAATTTGGGTTTGGTAATACCGCCCAAAAAGATTAGGAGGAATTTATCATGTTAGTAAACGCTTCAGAAATGTTGAAAAAAGCAAAAGCTGGTCACTATGCAGTAGGTCAGTTCAACATTAACAACCTTGAGTGGACAAAAGCAATCCTGCTTACAGCACAGGAACTCAACTCTCCGGTTATCCTTGGTGTATCCGAAGGTGCAGGAAAATACATGACAGGTTATAAGACTGTTGTTGGTATGGTGAAAGGAATGCTCGAGGAACTCAATATCACAGTTCCGGTTGCACTTCACCTGGATCACGGCAGCTACGAAGGATGCCTGAAATGCGTAGAAGCCGGTTTCACATCTATCATGTTTGATGGTTCCCATTATCCGATCGAAGAGAACGTAGAAAAAACAAAAGAACTGGTTAAGATCGTTGCAGAGCATGGAATGTCTCTGGAAGCAGAAGTTGGTTCCATCGGTGGCGAAGAAGATGGTGTAGTAGGTATGGGTGAATGTGCAGATCCTCAGGAATGCAAGATGGTTGCAGATCTTGGTATCGACTTCCTTGCAGCAGGTATCGGTAACATCCACGGTCCTTACCCAGAAAACTGGAGCGGACTTCACCTTGACCACTTGCAAAAATTGACAGAAGCTGTTCCTAACTTCCCAATCGTATTGCACGGTGGTTCAGGTATCCCTGATGATCAAATCCAAGCAGCTTATAATGCCTATTCAAACCAAGGACTTTCAGCTTGGGGATACTAAAAAAGAGGGGAACCCCTCTTTTTATTTTGTTTCTTACCTTGACAAGCATGGGAAAGACTTGTAAAGAAAAATAACTGTGTT
>OGCO01005435.1_pt1 | contig 12338 bp, 9 predicted proteins | sample 1570171 | NCBI WGS metagenome assembly OGCO01 (sample SAMEA4370583, study PRJEB24528) | human gut metagenome | reverse complement strand
TCTGGACGAATCCCTGAAAGAGATTTATTATGTGAATACGAGAACTGCCTGGGATACAGATATACGGAATAATGCGAAGGAATACAGCTGTACAGGAAATGAAAACAGCCTGGAAAATATGGCCGGGCTTCTCCGGGAACACAGTCGGGAATATAAAGATATCAACTCCCTTTACTTTGTCTTTCCAGACAAAAAAATGGCTGTGACTTCTGAGGAATTTCCGGTAAACAAGCAGGGGATTTCAAGAGAACATATCGAGGAATTGGAAAAAATACAGGAACTGGATTCCTTTCCGGTTCTTGTGGAATCTCCAATCCATGAAGGCGGCAGCTTTCTTTCTGTGATCCAGAAGGTAGAGGATGATAACGGAGAGATTCTGGGGTATGTTGTCGCAGATATCAGGGAACGGGCAATTTATTACGAATATCTGGAAGCTGTCAATGATGAAAAGATCACCAGAATAGTTCTGGTAGACAGAAATGATGAAATCGTGACATCCGGAGACTACAGTGACATTGGAAAAACATTTCCAGAGATTACAGATCAGAATGTTCCAAAAATGGAAGGCTATGCAGAAAAAAACGGTGTGATCTCTTTTTTCAGCAGAGGTAGCTTTTCAGACTGCGGCTTATATCTGGAGGTACCGAAAAAAGAAGTTTTAAGCGGACTTTCCCGGATGCGGCTCTTTCTGATCGGAATATTTGGTGCAGTTTTTGTGGCAGCTGTGCTGCTGGCACTGTGGCTCTCCAGAGTAGTCTGCGGACCGCTCAGATCCATGACTGACACGGTTGAGAAGGTTGGTGAGGGAGATCTGAGCCTCCGTACAGAAGTGACTACTGCTGATGAGATCGGAACCCTCGGAAAAGAATTCAACCACATGCTGGATTATATCGAAGCTTTGATCGCCCAGGTGATCGAAGAGGAACAGCAGAAAAAAGATGCAGAGCTGGAAGCACTGCAGTATCAGATCACACCGCATTTTATGTATAATACATTGAACTCCATCAAATTTGCGGCATTTCTGAAAGGGGAAAAAGAGCTGGCGGGGCTTATTGGAGATTTCGTGGAGCTTCTGCAGGCCAGTATCAACAAAAAGGGAAGCTTTCTTTCTGTTGCCGATGAGATCCATATACTGAAAAATTATATCCATCTGCAGGATTTTCGCTATCAGGGAAGCTTTCAGGTGAAATATGAGATCTCTGAGGAAGCATACCGGTGCTATATTCCAAGACTGATCCTTCAGCCGCTTGTGGAGAATGCTCTTCTTCACGGGATCGACATCAAACGGCAAACAGGAAAAATCTGGATCAGCGGAAACGTAAGTGAAGGAAAGCTGATCCTCATAGTAAAGGATAACGGCAGAGGAATGACAAAAGAGCAGATCCGAGATCTTTTTAACAGTCATGCAAAAAAAACAAACGGACTTTCCGCAGTGGGGATTCCAAATGTAAAAGAACGCCTGGAGCTTTATTACGGGACACAGGGAGGAATGGAATACGTAAGCAGTGGAAACGGTACGGAGGTCACGGTATTTCTGCCTGCGATCTATGATATGCCTGAAGAAGGGAGAAAAAATTAATGTACAGAACACTGGTGGCAGATGATGATTTTCTTGTAAGGAGCTATCTCAAAACCCTGGATTCCTGGGAAAAAGCAGGATATGAGATCGTGGATGATGCAGAAGACGGGGAGGAAGCTTATGGATTCCTTCAGAAAGAAAAAATCGATGTTCTTGTGACGGATCTTACCATGCCTGTGATGGATGGAATTGAGCTGATCAGAAAGATCCGTGAGGAAAACAGGGATATCTATATTATCGTGCTCAGCTGTCATGATGATTTTGAATATGTAAAAGAGGCCATGCGCCTTGGGGCGGATGAATATGTATTAAAGAACAGTCTGGACGAGGATAGTCTTTATGATACTCTGGAAAAATCAGCCCGGCTGATCGAGAAGCGCAGAGAAAAAAGTCAGGAACAGGCACGGACGAGAAAGCTGATCCATCTGGGAAGTCACGCTCTGAAGTATTATTTTTTTAACGGACTGATCTCGGGGATGCTGAAAAATCAGGCACGTGAGGAAAAGCGTGTGGAAGCCGGAATCGCCGGGAAATATTTTAACAGTGCTGTGATCTGTATGTTTATGGAGAACTGGGCAGAGAGGGAAAGACAATGGACGCCGCTGGAAGTGGAACAGTATTCCCATCATTTCCGTCACAGACTGCTGGAACGTACGGAGGAGCTTCTTGGGACAGAAAGTGAATTTACGGAAGTGGTCTATCTTGGCGCAGGGATTTTTTGCTGTTTTCTTGATCTTTCCGGAGACTGCAGGACATCGGCTATGCAGCAGAGACTGACTGAGGCAGCAGCGATCTGCTACCGGCACTGTCAGGAGGATCTTTGTGATTTTGGTATCAGTGTCAGCAGTGTCTGCATGGGAGAGGATGGGATCCGCCAGGCTTATCAGCAGGCCAGAGAAATGATGAAGCTGCATTTTTATGAGAAAAAAGAGATCCTTTATTTTGAAGGACGGAAGAAAGCGGACAGTGTTTTACCGGAAAGTGCTGAGAAGCTGGAAGGGCAGATTTCCAGGCTGAAGGCAGGGAAAGACCGAAAGAAAGCGGAGGAGCTTTGGACACAGGTTCTCGCTGACTGTCAGGATCGTTATACCGACGGAAGACTTCTGGTACAGTGGCTTAAGAAATTGAATCAGACAGCCGGAATTGAGAAAGAGCCCATCTGGTATGGAGATATTGAAAGCTTTGAGAAATTCAGGGAAAAGGGCAGTGCCTGTATTTCACAGCTTTTTGTGGGGGAAGAGGATGCTGTTCCGGAGGGGACCTCTGCTGCTGTGAAAAAAGCTCTGGAGTTTATCCGGGAACATTATGAAGCGCCGATCAGCCTTCAGGATGTAGCAGATGCGGCGGAGGTGAATCCTGCTTATCTCAGTTATCTTTTCAAACAGGAGATGAAGATCGGTTTTTCCAATTATGTGCAGGAGCTTCGGATCGACTGTGCAAAGAAGCTTCTTTCAGAGACGAACTGTAAAGTGAAGGATGTGGCATTGCGTTCCGGTTTTGGAGATTATCATTATTTTTCCAAGACATTTAAGAAGTTTACGGGCTTAAGTCCTGCGGAATACAGAAAAGAATCCGGATTATCATAGAAAGAGGTGCTTAGTATGGGAGTTACTATAAGGCAGATCGCGGAAGCTGCCGGTGTTTCCAGAGGTACTGTTGACAGAGCGTTAAATAACAGGGGCAGGATCCGTCCGGAGGTTGCTGAGAGGATCCGTGCCATCGCTGATGAGATGGGGTATAAGCCGAATCAACTGGGCCGTGCTCTATCCATGAGCAGAAATAATATTAAGATCGGCGTGATCCTGCAGGGTGCGGAAACACCTTTTATGAAAGAAGTTCTGAAGGGAATCCAGGAGGCGTGCGCTGAGGTGGATAATCTTGGTGGTACAGTCCTGGTCCATAAGATCGAGCATCAGAATGCGGAGGATGTTATTCTCGCCATGGAGAAGATGCGGATGGAAGAGGTTCGTGGTATTGCCATGGTTCCTTTGGATGAGGAACGTGTGAAAAGGGAAATTGACCGGTTTGTAGAGGAATTTCGGATCCCGGTGGTGACGTTTACTTCGGATGTGGAGGATACGAAACGGCTTTGTTTTGTAGGGCAGAACGGTGTGCAGTGTGGCCGTGCGGCTGCGGGGCTTATGGGGGAGCTGACCGGTGGAAAAGGAAAGGTTGTTGTGATTTCCGGCTATAGTACCAATACTTCTCTGAGTAGCAGGGTGGTTGGATTCCGTGAGGAAATTGCGCGGAAGTATCCTGGGATTGAGATCATTGGGCCGGAGTATTGCTTTGAGGAGAATGGCAGGGCCAGGGAAATTACGGAAGGGATATTTAAGGATGTTCCGGATCTTGACGGGATATATCTTACTTCTCATGGGGAGGAAGGGGTGTGTGAGGCAATTGCCGGAGCGGGGAAAGCTGGTCAGGTGAAGATGGTTGCCAATGATTTTATGGGGCGGAATTATGAGCTGATGAGGGAAGGATTTATTCATTTCCTGATCGGGCAGGATGCCAGGATACAGGGGTATGAGCCGGTGATGATTTTGTTCCGGCTGCTGTTTAATGGGGAAGCGCCGGAGAGGGCGAAGATTTTTACGGAAATATATATAAGGAATGAGTATACGATTCCGGAGGGGAGACACTGAAGTGGGGTGTCTCCTTTTTTTGTGCGGAGGGACGCCGCGGAAGGGGATGCTGTCTGGTCTGCGGCTTCGTCGGGGGCTGGCTTCTAGGACGCCGGAAATCTGCTAAAAGCGTTTTTCAAAAGTCCGAACTCGCGGCCTGCTGCCGCTCAGACAGCGGACTTTTGAAAAACAACGCAGATTCCCGCCGTCCAAGAATCAGCTCCCCTCCTGCAGAAGCAGAGCCAGACAGCATCCCCTTCCGCGGCTGGTGCTTCCAGCGAGAAAAAATGTCGTTTGACGATAGGTTGTGGGTCGTCAGCGCTGCGCTGGACGACTGCAAGGGCTGAGTTTGCGTCTGTTTGCCGGGAGAGTTGTGGGCATCGGCGCTGCGCTGGATGCTGGAAGGGGTGTGGCATCGGCGCTGTGCTGGATGTTTGAGGGGATGTGAGCTGTGATGCTGTGCTGGATGCTTGAAGGGATGTGAGTTGTGATGCTGTGCTGGATGTTTGGAGGGGGTGGTGTGTGGGATGATTAGGGTGATTGTATGGGAATGTATTGGAGATATTTTCGGTGAAGTTGACCTAAAAATATTACATATTGTGGCTAAAAATAGTTCTCGTCATTTTTAATAGAAAAAAGATGGTAATATTGTACAATATTAGGGGTTGCGATTTGTGTGTTGCGATGATATTATATTAAGCATAAAGAGCGTGTTCGGACACGCAAGGAGATTACATTGGGAAAATAAATCAAAAGGAGATCAAAACTATGATTAAAGTTGGTATTATCGGAGCAGGTAGAATTGGTAGAGTTCATATCACCAGTATCACAACAAGGGTGCCGGATGCAGTGATCAAGACTGTTGCTGATCCGTTCTTAAATGATGAGACTGCTGCATGGGCTAAGAGCATGGGTGTTGAGCACACGACTAAGGATTATAAGGAGATCATCAACGACCCTGAGATTTCCGCAGTTCTGATCTGTTCTTCTACAGATACTCATTCTCCGATTTCTGTAGAGGCTATCAAGGCTGGCAAGCATGTTTTCTGTGAGAAACCGATCGATCATGACATTGCCAAGATCAAAGAGGTTATCGATGCTCTTGAGGGCACAAATCTGAAATATCAGGTTGGTTTTAACAGAAGATTCGACCATAACTTTGAGTCTCTTCAGCAGGCTGTTGCAGCTGGTAAGGTTGGTAAACCGGAGATCATCAAGATCACTTCCCGCGATCCTGAGCCGCCTAGCATTGATTATGTTAAGGTTTCCGGTGGCATGTTCCTGGATATGACAATTCATGATTTCGATATGGTTCGTTATCTTGCAGGCTGCGATGCTACAGAGGTTTATGTTCAGAGCGCAAATCTGGTTGATCCGGCTATTGGTGAGGCTGGGGATGTTGATACAGCTGTTATCACTCTTCAGATGGAGAATGGTGCTATTGCTGTTATCGATAACTGCAGAAGAGCTTCCTATGGCTATGATCAGAGAGCTGAGGTTTTCGGTTCTGATGGTATGGCTGCTATTTCCAATGACAGCCAGTCTTCCACAGTGATCAGCAATGCTGAGGGTGTTACAGGTGAGAAGCCGATGTTCTTCTTCCTTGAGAGATACATGGATGCTTATGGTAAAGAGGTTGCAGCATTTATTGATGCGATCGTTAATGACAAAGAGACACCTCTTAATGTTTATGATGGTCTGAAACCGGTATTAATGGGTCTTGCAGCTAAGAAATCCAGCGAGGAGCACAGACCGGTTAAGATTTCTGAGATTATGGAATAATTCAAATAAAAAGGAGAATTGACCAATGTTTGATAAGAATAAAGTAAAGCTTGGTATTGCACCAATTGCATGGACAAATGATGATATGCCGGATCTTGGCAAAGAGAATACTTTTGAGCAGTGCGTCAGTGAGATGGCTCTTGCCGGTTTCACAGGCTCCGAGGTGGGTAACAAGTATCCGAAGGATCCTGAGGTTCTTAAGAAGGCTCTTGAGCTTCGTGGTGTTGAGATCTGTAACCAGTGGTTCTCAAGCTTCCTGATCACCAAACCGTTTGAGGAGGTTGAGAAGGAGTTCCGTGCACAGCTTGCTTTCCTGAAAGCTATGGGTGCGAAAGTGATCGGCGCATCTGAGCAGAGCCACAGTGTTCAGGGCCAGATGGATACTCCGATTTTCGGACATAAATATGAGATGAATGACGAAGAGTGGGATACCTTCTGCACAGGTATGAACAAGCTTGGTAAGATCGCAAAAGAGGAGTATGGTATTGCTCTTACTTTCCATCATCATATGGGTACTGTTGTACAGAGCCTTGCTGAGGTTGACCGTATGATGGAGAATACAGATCCTGAATATGTAAGTCTTCTTTTTGATACCGGTCACTTTACATACTGTGGAGAGGATCCTCTTGAGGTTGTAAAGAAATATGTTCACAGGATCAAACATGTTCATCTGAAGGATATCCGTCCGGAAGTTGTTGAGCAGGTTAAGAAAGAAAACATGAGCTTCCTTGCAGGCGTAAGAGCCGGTGCCTTCACGATTCCGGGAGATGGATGCATCAACTATGATCCAATCTTCAAGGTTCTCGAGGATGCAGGCTACGAGGGATATATGGTTGTTGAGGCTGAGCAGGATCCGGCTAAGGCTAATCCGCTTGAGTATGCGATCTGTGCAAGAAAATTCATTGCTGAGAAGACAGGCTTATAATTACGACAGGGAAATAGGTGCATGCTGATGTACAGTTAAGCGGAATAAAGATGTCCGCTTTGCATAGAAAAAGCGGTATCAGCCAGTAGTGCTTTGACACCGCTTTTTTCTGTAAGAAGATGCAAACAGTGTACGATAAACAGGACAGGAGGGCCGAATCATGGCACTTGTGAAAATGAAAGATCTGCTGAGACGTGCCGAAGAGAAAAATATTGGCTGCGGTGCTTTCAGTGTTGGTAATATGGAAATGGTAAGAGGTGCGATCCGTGCAGCAGAAGAACTGGATACTCCGATCATCCTTCAGATCGCGGAGGTGCGTTTGAAAAATTCTCCGCTTCACCTGATGGGACCGATGATGGTACAGGCTGCAAAGGAGGCTAAGGTGGATGTGGCTGTCCATCTGGATCATGGTCTTACTTTTGAGACGGTTGACAAGGCTCTGGAGCTTGGCTTTACATCGGTTATGCTGGATGCTTCTACGCTTCCTTTTGAAGAAAACATCGCCAGAGTAAAGGCCGTTGTGGAGAAAGCACGTAAATACGGCGCTACAGTTGAGGCTGAGCTGGGACTTGTGGGCGGAAGTGAGGATGGAAGCTGTGACCACGGTATCCGCTGCACAGATCCGGATGATGCGGTCGTTTACGCAAGAGAGACAGGTATTGATGCGCTTGCAGTTGCCATCGGGAATGCCCATGGTAATTATCCGGTAGCGCCGACGCTTGCTTTTGATGTATTGGAGAAGATCCATGAGAAAGTGGATATTCCGCTGGTTCTTCATGGCGGCAGTGGCATCACCGATAAAGATTTCCAGAAGGTGATCTCTCTTGGCATCCGTAAGGTGAATATTGCCACAGCAAGCTTTAACAGCCTGACAGCTCATGTGGAGAAATATATGGAATCAACAGACAAGCATAATTTCTTTGACCTCAATGAGGCTATGGTCCAGGGTACTTACGAGAATGTGAAGAAACATATTCTTGTATTTAATGAGCCATATCAGGAGTAGGCCAAGGATTTTCTTGTAAAAAAAGAAAAGGTCTGATAAGATGTTCTCAGTGAAAATAACTGGGAACATCTTTTTTGTGCCCATAAAAGAGGAGAGATAAAAATGGAACAGAAAGAGACTGTCTGTTCAGTTGCGAAGAAATGCGGCGGTTGCCGTTATCAGGGTGTATCCTACCAGGAGCAGCTTCGCAGGAAACAGAGAATTACAGAAGGCCTTCTGAAAAAATTCGGAAAAGTAGAGCCGATTATTGGAATGGAAGATCCCTATTATTACAGAAACAAAGTTCATGCAGCTTTTGGCCGTGACCGGAAGGGAAACGTAATTTCCGGGATTTATGAGGAGAAGAGTCATAGGATCGTTTCCGTAGATGACTGTATGATCGAAGATAAAAAAAGTCAGGAGATCATCCGTACCATACGTGGTATGCTGAAATCCTTTAAGATCAAGACCTATGATGAGGATACAGGATATGGACTTCTCCGCCATGTGCTTGTGCGGAGAGGCTTTTCCACAGGAGAGATCATGGTGGTATTAGTTACGGTTTCTCCAATATTTCCATCTAAGAATAACTTTGTAAAAGCTCTCCGTAAAGAGCATCCGGAGATCACTACGGTGGTTCTCAATGTCAATGACAGAAAGACAAGCATGGTACTTGGAGACCGCAATATCGTACTTTACGGACCGGGATTCATCAAAGATCGACTTATGGGACTGACCTTCCGTATTTCTCCATCTTCTTTTTATCAGGTAAATCCTGTGCAGACAGAAGTACTTTACGGAAAGGCTATGGAGTTTGCGGCAATGACAGGAAAAGAGAGGGTGATCGATGCTTACTGCGGCACAGGTACTATCGGGATCATCGCTTCCGGGAATGCCAGGGATGTCATTGGTGTAGAACTGAACCGTGATGCTATCCGTGATGCCAGAATGAATGCCAGGGAAAACAAGATCCGTAATGTTCGTTTTGTTCCGGGAGATGCAGGATGGTTTATGGAAGGAATGGCAGCAGAGGGAGAGAAGGTGGAGGTTGTTCTCATGGATCCGCCACGTTCCGGAAGTGACCGTAAATTCCTTCACTCCCTTTTGACTCTTTCACCGGAAAAAATTGTTTATGTATCCTGCAACCCGGAAACCCTGGCAAGAGATCTTGCCTGCCTTACTAAGAGAGATTACCTGGTAAAGAAGATGCAGCCGGTTGATATGTTCCCGCTCACCGATTCAGTGGAGGTTGTTTGCCTTCTGGAGAATCGTAGAACCAGACCGGGAAGATCTTAGATCTTTGGCAGCTCACAGTGATATGCGATGCCAAGGGGCGTAACAAGAAGCGGATGGACCGGACGGTATACCGGAAGCTTCAGCTTCTTTTCAAAAACGGTGGTAAATTCCTTAAACATGGAAGAGCCGCCAACTACATAAACAGCCGGAACCTGATAGCCCTTTAGAAATTTCTCGGTGATCACAGCCATTTTTTCTACAGTGGCCTTGATCACAGGGAAAATTTCGTCTTCTTTTTCCGGAGTGGTTTTCAATACTTCGGCTTCCTCATAAGGAATCTTATAGTGACCGGCGACTGTCATGGTCATATGGCTGCCGCCAGTAGCCTCATCATCGGTGTAGATAACTTTTCCGTCTTTCAGGATGCTGATACCGGTTGTGCCGCCACCCACATCCACAACAGCACCGTCTGTGATCTTAAGGACAGCAGCTGCGGCAGTAGGTTCGTCCACGATATTTGTAACCTCGAAACCGGCACCCTCCAGAACATAGCCGATGCTTTTGACACTGCCTTCAGAAACTCCCGGAGGGATGGCAGCAGCACCGTAAGTAAGTTCTGTGCCAAGCCTTTCCTCCAGCTCATTTTTAAGCTTTGTCACAAGCTGGACAGATTCATAGTAATTGACGATCACTCCATCCTGGATCGCATGGGATGGTGCGGAAATTCCGGCTATGGGACGGTTATTCCGGTCGACAACGGCAAGAACGGTATTGGCAGTACCAAGGTCGATGCCTGTCTTCAGACGACCGCGGAATTTTTTACATTCACCTGTTTCTACAAGTTCTGCAAAATTGGACAAAGTTCTGTTTTTTAATTCCATTCAAAATACTCCATTTCTTTCAGACAGGGACAAAAAGAATTTTGCCCCTGATATAAATTCTAATAATTGCGGCCGGTAAAGATGGCAACGGATCTGGGCCGCATGCAGAAATCGTGTTCAATGCGTGGCTCCTGGCCTTTTTCGTAGAAATAACGGCCATTTCCGTCACCGAACGTGTTGACACAGAGATACCATGCACCGGGACGGGCAAGCTCCGGAAGTGTGACCGTTACGTCCTCCCAGTATGCGTTGATCACAATGTAGATCAGGTCATCAGTGCCTTTGCTCTTATCATAGCCTGCAAAGCTTACAGCGAAGGTGTGGGCATCTCTTGGAATGGTCACATCCCTTGCGTCAATGTTATGAGTGTGGATATTTTCCATACCGCATACTGCGTTGGGAAGCTTCCGGGAGATAACAGGGTGGTCTTTACGGAACCGGATCATAAATTTGAAAAATTCAAAAAGATCGTGATTTTTCTCCAGAAGCTTCCAGTTGATCCATGAGGTTTCGTTATCCTGACAGTAGGTATTGTTATTTCCGTGTTTTGTGTTTCCGAATTCATCACCTGCAAGGAACATCGGGGTTCCGCGGCTGGACATCAGTACAGCACAGGCATTTCGTATCATGCGGAAGCGGAGGGAGAGCACTTCGGGGTTGGTGGAATCGCCCTCTTCTCCACAGTTCCAGCTGCGGTTATCGTTGGAACCGTCGGTGTTATTCCAGCCGTTTGCTTCGTTGTGTTTTTCATTGTAGGAATAAAGATCATACATGGTGAAGCCATCGTGGCAGGTAAGGAAATTGACACAGGAATTGTATCCTGCATAATTGTCATTATGATCAGAATAAAAGCCTCCGTACAGATCACCGGAACCGGAAATACTCCATGCAGCGTCCCAGGCATTCCAGAAATCTCCCTTCAGGAAGGAACGGAGGCAGTCACGGTAACGGCCATTCCATTCAGCCCATCTGCGGCTGGCGGGGAAAGAACCAACCTGATACAGCCCGCCGGCATCCCAGGCTTCTGCGATCAGTTTGACATTTCTAAGGACCGGATCGTAAGCGAGAAGCTCCAGAAGGGGCGGATTGTTAAGTGGAGAACCGTCCTCATGGCGTCCGAGAATGCTGGCAAGATCGAAGCGGAAGCCGTCCACACGGTAGTTGATGGTCCAGTAACGTAAGCATTCAAGGATCATCTGACGTACAATGGGATGGTTACAGTTCAGAGTATTTCCACATCCGCTAAAATTGTAGTAATTTCCCTCTGGAGTCAGCATATAATAAACCTTATTGTCAAAGCCCTTAAAGCAGAAGGTTTTTCCCAGCTCGTTTCCTTCGGCGGTATGATTGAATACAACATCAAGAATTACTTCGATGCCATTTTCGTGGAGCTCACGGATCAGCTCTTTCAGCTCAGTTCCCTCACAGTTATGCTCCGGCTTGGAAGCATAGCTGGTGTTTGGAGAAAAGAAGTTGACAGAATTGTATCCCCAGTATTCCAGAAGCCGTTTGCCATTTACAGTACGGGCATTCATATTCTCGTCGAACTCGAAGATCGGCATCAGCTCTACGGCGTTGATCCCCAGTTCCTTGAGATAAGGGATCTTTTCACGAAGACCGGCAAAGGTTCCCGGGTGCATAACACCGGAAGAAGAATCCTGTGTAAAGCCGCGGACGTGAAGCTCATAGATGATCAGGTCACTGATCTTACGGGTGGACTGCGGCATGTCTTCCCAGTCAAAGGAATCACGTACCACACGGGCATGATAGCTTCCGATCTTTTGCTGGCCCCATTCACGCTGACCGGCAACGGCTTTGGCATAAGGATCAAGAAGAACCTTTGTCTTATCGAAGATGTGACCCTTTTCCGGTTCGTAAGGACCGTCAATGCGGTAGCCGTACTCCAGATCTTCGATGTCCAGTCCCATGACGATCATGGAGTAGACATCACCGATACGACAGGCATTGGGAAAAGGAAGGACTGCGAAGGGTTCCTCTTCTCCGGAGTGGAAAAGAAGAAGCTCGCAGGATGTACCGTGGCGGGTATGTGCGGTAAAGTTGACTCCGTTGGAAAGAGGAGTAGCGCCATTTAATTCAAAAAACCCGGGACGTACAGGAAATCCCGCAATAATATCTGTGGGCCGGGATGTCAGTGTATTCTCAGAGAGCATAGTCTGATTCTGTGTTTTCATTTCCGGTATCCTCCTTGGTGAAAATTTTTTTACAAACAAAAATATTATAACTGATTTTCAGAAAAAAGTACAGGCTGGGAACCTATGAAGTTCACGGGAGTTGACAGAGATTGCAGAAATGTGATAAAAACCTG
>OGCO01005434.1_pt1 | contig 12339 bp, 10 predicted proteins | sample 1570171 | NCBI WGS metagenome assembly OGCO01 (sample SAMEA4370583, study PRJEB24528) | human gut metagenome | reverse complement strand
GGCCGGTCAACTCCTTATTATAGTAAAGTTCCAGCCCCCACAGGCCCGCGTTGTCCACATCGGTAAAGCCCAGCAGGCCGCCCATAAAATCTCCCTGCGGGTAGACGCGGCGGGTATCCTGCCGGATCTGGATGCCCTGGGCATTGTGCTCCTGACACCAGGCACGCACGGCGTCAGCCATTTCCCGGCTGGCGCGGCGGCGCAGCAGGCAGTCGTTGGAGGTGCGGACCGAGAATTTTTCCAGCGTTCCCGCTCAATGCTTTGGCGGCAGGCTCCACCAGCTCGTCGGCCAGCTCCCGCGGGGCGGCACGAATGGTCCAGCAGGTCTCGCTGGCAGCCAGCAGCGTGCCATCAGCCGAGGTGATTTCCCCGCGGGCGGCGGGCAGTGTGGCCCCGCGCAGCTGCTGGTCGGAGGCGCGGGCGGCATAACCGTCGGCGTCCACCAATTGCAGCACGGCCAGCCGCCCTACCAGCCCGCCCAGGCACCCCACAGCCAGCACACCTGCCAGCAGCCGGATGCGCAGCCGCATCCCCTTGGTTTGCAAAGGTGAAAGGTGACGCATGAGAAAAGCCCCCCTTTTCAGCGTAGTTCAGTTCTTTTCAAGCTATGAAACGCAATCTGGCAAAATGCCGAAATTTGGGCCGCAAATTCGTTCAAACGTCAATTGACCTTTAAACGGAATCAGCGTAAAATGTTAAGCAATGAATTTGACAATAATTTGTCAAGCTATAAAGGAGGCAATTTTATGGCAAGATTTACTCTCCCCCGTGACCTGTATCACGGCCCCAAAGCCCTGGAGGCATTGAAGACCCTGCCCGGCAAGCGCGCAATGATCTGCGTCGGCGGCGGTTCCATGAAGCGGTTCGGCTTCCTGGATCGTGCCGAGGCTTACTTAAAAGAAGCCGGCATGGAAGTGGAGCTGTTCGAGGGTATCGAGCCTGACCCGTCCGTTGAGACCGTCATGAAGGGCGCGGCTGCAATGGAGAAATTCCAGCCGGACTGGATCGTTGCCATCGGCGGCGGTTCCCCCATCGATGCCGCCAAGGCCATGTGGATCAAGTACGAGTATCCTGACATCACCTTTGAGGATATGTGCAAGGTCTTTGGCATCCCGCCGCTGCGCCGCAAGGCACACTTCTGCGCCATCTCCTCCACCTCCGGCACTGCTACCGAGGTGACTGCCTTCTCCATCATTACCGATTATGAGAAGGGCATCAAGTATCCTATCGCTGACTTTGAGATCACCCCCGATGTCGCTATCGTCGACCCCGAGCTGGCCCACACCATGCCCAAAAAGCTGGTGGCCCACACCGGTATGGACGCCATGACCCACGCCATCGAGGCTTACGTTTCCACTGCCAACTGCGACTTTACCGACCCGCTGGCCCTGCATGCTATCGAGATGATCCAGGCCAACCTCATTGGCAGCTACAACGGCGATATGGATAAGCGCGACGCCATGCACAACGCACAGTGCCTGGCCGGTATGGCGTTCTCCAACGCGCTGCTGGGCATCGTGCACAGCATGGCCCACAAGACCGGCGCGGCCTTTGCGGATTACGGTGCCCACATCATCCACGGTGCCGCCAACGCCATGTACCTGCCCAAGGTCATCGCCTTCAACGCCAAAGACCCCACCGCCAAAGCCCGCTACGGTGTGATCGCCGACAAGATGAACCTGGGCGGCGCCAACGATGACGAGAAGGTCGCCCTGCTTATCAAGTATCTGCGCGGCATGAACGACGACCTGAACATCCCGCACTGCATCGGCCACTACGGCCCCGACTCTTACCCCTGCGAGCAGGGCTTTGTTCCGGAGAATGTGTTCCTGGAGAGACTGCCTGAGATTGCCAAGAACGCCATCGCCGACGCCTGCACCGGCTCCAACCCGCGCCAGCCCAGCCAGGAAGAGATGGAAAAGCTGCTGAAGTGCTGCTACTACGACACCGAGGTCGACTTCTAAACCAGATTTATTCCTAACTTTAACAAGCCCGCAGTAACCTCCAAGCTGCTGTGTTCCCCTGCCCCGGCTGCGTCCCTCTGCGGCCGGGGCCTTGTTTTTTGTAAAGTGGGCAATATCCTTTCGATTTGATTTTTTGCCATTTTGGATGCAAACGCTGCCGTTACAAGGTTTTACGTTATATTTTGTACAAGTGTCAAAACATTGATTTCGTATAAATTTTGCGGTATAATAACGGTAAAATCCAAGAAAAAAAGGAGTAATTTCATGGCAGCCAATGCAAAGCCGCAAGCGCCGCTCTTCACTAAACGTGCGCTGTTTACCCTGATCTGGCCCCTGCTGCTGGAGCAGACCCTCAGCGTGACCATGGGCATGGCCGATACACTGATGGTCTCCGGCGTGGGCGAAGCCGCTGTTTCCAGCGTTTCACTGGTGGACAGCCTAAATATTTTGATTATTCAAATTCTGTCTGCCCTGGCCACCGGCGGCGCGGTCATTGCCAGCCAATACCTGGGCCGCAAGGACGAGGAAAATGCCAGCCATAGCGCCGCCCAGCTGTACAGCGTGCTGGGCATTTCCACCATCACGGTGGGCGTTGTCTGTATGCTGCTCTCCCGCCCGATTCTGCGCGGCGTGTTTGGCAGCATCGACGACGACGTCATGCGGTTTGCCCAGCAGTATTTCCTCATCAGTGCGGTGTCGTATCCCTTCATCGGGCTGTACAACGGCGGCGCGGCGCTGTTCCGGGCGCAGGGCAACAGCCGTATCAGTATGCTAGCAAGCCTGGTCATGAACATCATCAACATCGCAGGCAACGCCATTTTAATTTACGGTTTCCGCATGGGCGTTATCGGCGCGGCGCTGGCAACACTGATTGGCCGCGTGTTCGCCGCCGTGTTCATCCTGTGGCAGAACCAGAATATGCACAACCCGCTGCGGGTCCAGCACTTTGCCGACCTGCGCCCCCGGCGTGAGCCGATCATGAAGGTGCTGTCCATCGGTATCCCCTCGGGGCTTGAAAATGGTATGTTCCAGATCGGCAAGCTCTGCGTCAGCAGCCTGACGTCCACCCTGGGCACCTCGGCCATTGCGGCCAACGCAGTGGCGAACTCCGTTTCGACGCTGGCGAACATTCCCGGCGCGACGATGAGCCTGGCGACGATTCCCGTCATCGGCCAATGTCTGGGCGCGGGCGAGAAAAAGCAGGCCCAGCGCTACACCATGACCCTGATGGGCGTTGCCATAACCGGCCTGGCGCTGGCCAACCTGGCGCTGTTCATCCTGATGCCCGAGGTCGTGACCTGGTTCAGCCTCTCGGCTGAGGCCTCGACGATGTGTACCCATGTGGTCCACTGGTTCAATCTGTTCAGCGTGTTCTTCTGGGCGACGAGCTTTACCCTGCCCAACGCCCTGCGCGCGGGCGGCGATGCCAAGTACACGATGACGGTCAGCATCATCAGTATGTGGCTGTTCCGCGTGATTTTGAGCTATGTTTTCGTCTTGCAGTTCCACATGGGCCTGACCGGCGTCTGGTTCGGTATGTTCATCGACTGGATCTGCCGCAGCCTGTGCTTCGGCGTGCGGTTCTTCCGTGGGAAGTGGATGGAACATAAAGTGATATAAGCCACAAAAAATCTCCCTGCCCGGCGTGGACAGGGAGATTTTTATTTCATAAGGGTGAAGCCTTACTCCACCATATACTCAAAATCAATGCGGCCCAGCGCCACATCGGCGGCGGCGACCTGAATCTTCATGGAGGAACCCAGCATCCAGCTTTTGCCGGTCAGGGGGTCCAGCATACTCACGCCGTCGATGACCTGCGGCTCGCCCTTGCAGAGCTGGGCGGCGGGCACAAAGCCCTCGACCGTGTTGTCCAACTCGACGAAAACGCCGCGCGGGGTGATGCCCGCTACCGTGCCGGTGTAGACCTCGCCCAAGTGGCTGTGCATATACTCGGCCTTGTACAGATCCTCAACGTCGCGCTCGATACGCACGGCAGCGACTTCCTGCTTGCTGGACTTCTCGCTGGCCTGCTGGGCAAACTCATTAAAGTCCTTCTGCAGCTGGCTGGCCGATGCGCCGGTGAGCATTTCGCTCAGAATGCGATGGATGGCCAAATCCGGGTAACGACGGATGGGGCTGGTAAAGTGGGCGTAGTCCGCCAGCACCAGGCCGTAGTGGCCCAGGGGCTGCGGGGCGTAGCGGGCCTTCTGCATACTGCGCAGGATACCGGTGTGCACAGGGATTTGAATGGGCTGGTCGCGGGTCTCGTCCAGCAGGGCGGCCAGTTCCAGCTGCGTCGGGATGGGGTTCTTGAACTTGGCGTTCAGGCCGCAGGCCAGCAGTGTGGCGGACAGCTTTTCCATCTTCTCGGCATCGGGAGCCTCGTGTACACGGTAGACAAAGGGCACCTTGTTGGTGCGGCCCGCGTTGGCGGCGCACTGGTTCGCCAGCAGCATGAACTCCTCGATCATGCACTCGGAGGTGCCGCGGTCGCGCTTGACGATGTCCACACAGCGGCCGTTCTCGTCCATGACAAGCTTTGCCTCGTTGGACTCGATGTCCATGCCGCCGCGGGCCTTGCGCAGCACAAGGCGCTTGCGGTACAGCTCGTCCATGGTGGGCAGCTGGTCCAGCACGGCGGCGTACTTGGTCTGCAAGTCGGTCAGGTCTGCACCCTCTTCCGGCTCAAGCAGGGCGTTGATTTCTTTATACACACCTTTGACGCGGCTGCAAATCACACTCTTGACGAACTTGTAGCTGCGGATTTCGCCGTTCTCGTCCAGACGCATCAGGCAGGAAAACGCCAGACGGTCCTCGCCCTCGTTCAGCGAGCAGATACCGTTGGACAGCTGGGTCGGCAGCATCGGAATGACCTTGTCGGCGTAGTAAATGCTCGTTGCGCGTTCAAAGGCTTCCTCGTCCAGGGCGGAACCGGGGCGCACATAATGGCTGACGTCGGCAATGTGGACGCCCAGCTCGTAGCCGTCGTCCAGCTTTTGCAGGCTGATGGCATCGTCGATGTCCTTCGTCTCAGCGGAGTCGATGGTGAAGATGGGGATGCCGCGCAGGTCCAGCCGCTTCGCAGCCTCGGTCGGGTCAATCGTGGCGTCGTCATAGGCGTGGGCCTCTTCCAGCACCTCGGGCGGGAACTCGAGCCGGACGTTGCGGCCGTACAGAATGGCCTTGGCGCACTCGGAGGCGTAGTCGGAGGAGCCGAACTTCTCGACGACGGCGGCGCGGTGGTCGCTGTGGCGGTTGCCGCGGTGGGTAATGAGGAAACCGACCTTGTCGCCCAGGTGGACGCCCTCGCTCCCCTGTTTCGCCAGCAGGAACTTCACATCGCGGCAGCCGTCCGGCTCAACGGCCAGGCGGCCATCCTCAGACAGGCAGACCGTACCGGCAAAGCGGTTGTTGGGCACGGTGACTTCGACGACCTCACCCTCAGAGGAACCCTCCACGCGGGGATGGTCGAACAGCTTGACGTTGATCTTGTCCTGGGGCATCGCGCCGTGCAGCGCGCGGCCCGGGATGAAGATATCGCCTTGGCCGTCGTCGCGGCTGGCAAAGCCGAAGCGGGCCGCCAGCTTGACCAGCGTGCAGGGGATGGTCTCGGGGGCATTGGCATTCACATAGGTGGCAAAGCCCGGGACATAGGTGCCGTTGCGCATCGACAGCTCGCCGGTGGCGACCATGGCCGACACGCTGGTGCGCAGGCGGGAATTATCCACCTGCAAATTGTTCTGCAGCTCGCGCAGCGTCATGGGGCGGCGCTTGACGGCGTTTAAAATGTTTTTCTGTAACGGTGTCATGTGTACTCCTTTAATTTACGTCGCACCGTCGTCCGGCGGTGCCCTACCAGTTTGACTTCTTTATATACTTTCACAAAAAACGGCCCGCCGGGGCGCTGCCTGCAAAGGCCTAAAGCGCTTGGCGGACCCTTTTGTTTTGTGCTTACCCTGCCAAAATCACAGGCGTGCGCTGAGGACGCAGACGACCAGCGTGACGACAAAGAAAACAATGCCGCAGACCTTGGTCAGCTTGGCCAGCTTGGCGTCCACGCCGCGCTCACGGCCAGCAGCCATCGTGGCGGAGCTTTCGCCCATGATCGCGCCAGACAGACCCTGGCCCTTCTGCTCCTGAGCGAGGGTAAAGACGATGATCAAAACGGATACGACGACGAGGACGACGCCGAGAGCGATCTCATACCAGTTCATTGATTAGCACTCCTTCTATTTCTATCCACGCCGCCATGACGTGAAAAGTCTCATGCACCGTACAGTATAGCATAGATTCCTGTACGATGCAAGCGCTTTTTTCACGTTTTGTGCGTAAAATCAGTTTTGCAGCGCAATTTGTTCGCCCTGCACCAGCGGGTAGCGGGTCAGCTTGGTGCCGTCCAGGTTTTCCCGGTGCATATCCACAGCGGTGATCTGGTGGTTGCCGTAGGTCGTGTAGTAATAAATGCCTTTGTCGGCGTTGCAACAGCTGGTGTAGAGCGTGATCTCATACTTGCCGCCGTCCAGCTCACAGCAGCCGCGCTGCTGTTCGACCGAGTGCAGGATGTGGAAGAACTGGTTGACACTCTCGGCCTCGCCGCTGCCGGATTTGGCGTTCATACGCACAAAGGCCGCACGGACAAAGCGGGACTGGCTGGACAGGTCGCCCGGCAGGCCCAGCCCGCCCAGGCCGCGGCTGTACGCGGTCAGATCCAGCCCCTCGGCAAAGGTACTGGCGGGTGTGCGGGGCGACAGGGCACGGTAGTTGTTCAGCGCGAAAAGCTGCTGCGGGAACGGCGGGTTGTTTGTCAGCACGCCCACCGGGTCATCATAAATGTGCAGGCCGTCGGCGGTGGATTCCACCACGATGCTGCCGGTCTTGTCGGCAATCAGCCAATGCAGCTGGGCCAGGGGCAGCTGGTCACTGAATGGAATATTGACGATGTTTGTCTTTTCCAGCAGCGTGCGGGCCTCGGCCAGGGTGGCGCAGCTGCCCAGCAGCCAGGGGATCAATTCAAACTGTGTGACGTTGTTTTTACCCTCAGCCGCCGGATGGTAGACCGCGTTGCCCACAAAGTTCAGCCCCGCAATACCGAGGCCCTTCTCATTGACAGCGTCGTAATACAGCGGGTACTCCCCCGCCACGTAGGCCATGCCGATCATGGCGTATTTCGTGCGGAAATTTCCCATGCAGCGCAGGGCAAACGGATAGGCATGCGGCGTAACAGTGACCTCGTCGCCGTAGGAAAATTCATAGTCCAGATTGCGGCCAAAGTAGAAATCTTCGGTTTTATACGTTGCAGCGGTACACATGCGGAACGCCCCTTTTGTTTTATGATACGTGTATTGTACCACACCGCAGGCGGGATAATCCACCGGGAAATTGTAAACAAATAGCGGCAGGTGCCTTACCTGCCGCTATTGCGTTTACTGTTTTACTTTTTTGGAAACCGCCATGCCGATACATGCGCCGCCGCTCAGGAGGAGCAGGGCAAGCAGCAGCGTCACGCTGCCGGTGTCCCCGGTCTGAGGGATCGTTGCCGTCACCTGCGGGGTCGCCGTCGGGGTGGGCGCGGCTGTCGGAGCCGTAGTCGGCTTCGGGGTGGCCGTCGCCGCGGCAGTCTGCGCCGGGGCGGCAGCGGGCGCAGCCGTAGGTGCCGTGGTCGGCGCAGCCGTGGGGGCAGGCGTCGGGGTCGCGGTGGACTCCGGCATCAGCTTTGCCGTCACCGTCTGCGCCTGTGTGATCTCGTTCGCCGCAGCGGCGTCGCTGTAGTACTTACCGCAGTCTGCGCAGTACCAGTACTCAATATTGCCCTCGGCCTCGGTGGTGGCCGCCTTGGCGGCCACATGCTGCAACGCCGTGTGGTTGGCCGGGTTCAGGTCGCCGTAGGGCATCTGGCAGACATTGCAGACCGCCTGCGCCTTGCAGGTGGCCGTGCCGCCGGAATGGCTGTTGCAGACGAGCATGCCGCCCTCGGTAGAGAAGCTGCCCTCGACCGTGACCGCGCCATTGTTCGTGAAGGTGTTGCCCGCACCGACCGACAGGGACGCGCCCTCCGGGATGACGAGCGTCTTGCCCTCGGCCAGTGTTGTATCGCCAAGCAGCGTCGCATTGCCGATGACCGTGCCGGAATTGCCGTTGAAAAGAACACTGCCGGTGATGCTGCCGTTGTAATCTTCACTGCCGGTCGTTTCAATCCAAGAACCGCCTACGGAAATTGTGTCCCATGCACCAATACCATCACAATCATCTGCTGCATTAGCTTTCACAATACTATTCGTTATCGCAATCTCGTCGCGAGAGAAAATTCCTATATCATTGCTTGAAGTCGCTTCAACCTGGCTATCAGAAATAGAGACTCCACTATTTCCAAACAGTGCGGGCCAATAGCCGGAAGCCTTCACCGTTGCACCGTTGGAGATTGTCAATGTGCCGTCCGCATAGATGCCATTGCTGCCCTTGCTGTCTGCAGTGACTGTTCCGCCGGAAATTTCGACACTACCCCCTGTGCCGATTGCCACACCATATGCTGTCGCCTTGATTTCGGCCTTATCCTTTACGGTTATATCTCCCTTGGATGTAATGGCATAGCCTACATATTCGCCACTACCGGCTTTCCCCTGCGCTTCCAAGTAGCTGTTATTCTGCAACAAAATTGGTGCCGCTTGGGAAATTTCCAAGCCATTCACAGAGGACGGCGACGGTGCATCCATGTCGTCTTGCAGGCAATACAGCTTTGCGTTATCCTTCAGCGTCACGGAATGCGTCGAGTCACCGAACTTAACGCCAACCTTCAGTGCAGGATATCTTCCACCGCCTATATAAGTCACATTCGCATTGCCGTCCAGCACACAAGGACCGTTCCACTCACTAGAATCGCTTGCACTTGCCGGAGTTGTCACAATAACCGTAGTATCCGTAATGTGTAATGCACTGGGCATATAAGTTGTTTTCTGTGTCACTCCAATGTCTGACGCTCTCAGCGTGCCTGCGCCTTTAATCGTCAAATCATCCGCATACACACGCGAAATTGTATTGTCCGTTCCTGCTACAACATCCAGCACCATCTTAACCGGACTGTTTTGAACGGTAATGCCGCCGCTTACGGTCACACCATTTGCACGGATATAGAATGCCTGGTCTATATCTGCCGCATTATTGCTTCCCCAGATCCAGATTGGCTTACTCGTTGTTCCTGTGAGTTCATAAATTACGTCTCTCTTGCGGAGTCTGATTTCACTATCACTAATCTGGTAATCGTCGTCATCTACGTTACCCCCCCCACGTTGATGGTGACAGTCGGCATGTCGTCTGCAAACGCCGCCATCGGGACGAAGCAGAGCACCATGCAGAGCGCCACCAGGATGCTCAACACATACTTTTTCATGATTTCCTCCTTTAAATATTTGCCGTTCGATTTGCCGCCAGAAACTTTTCCTCATTTCCGCAGTATTTTAAGCACTTTTAACTATACGCCCCTATCCAAAATTTGTCAAGAAACGCACAGAAATCAAACATCCGCGCAAAAATCGTACAAAAAAGCGCACCGGCTTACCGCCGATGCGCTTGCAGACTATGCTATAAAATCAGTTTTTCTTTTCTTCTTCCTGCTTGGCGGCCTCGTGTGCCTTGTAGGCAATGCCTAGTTCACGCACGGCGACAATCAGAATCGCAACGACCAGGAAGATGGCGGCCATCGTGAGGGCGGAAGCTGCCGCACCTGCGGCCTCGCTCTTCTCCTTTTTGCCCTCGCTGGCCGGGGAAACGATGCTGATGGTGGCGTAGTTGGTAGCACTGTCCATCGCCTTGATGCCGGTATCCACGATGGTCTCGCAGATGCTCTGGCAGCGCTCTGCATCGTCATCGGTCACCGAAACATTGATGGTCTGCGTGTCGCTGGGAACCGTCACGGTAATATTCTCGCGCAGATTGTCCACCTTGGTATTGACGGCGTCCTCGTTCTCCACATCGATATCCTCGCTGTCCAGCGCGTACTGCTTGGCGATGGGCGCAATGACGGAGTCACTGGAAACGATCTGCGAGAAGGAGTTTGCCAGCATACTGATCTTGGAGGACTCGTTCATATCGTTGCTGGTGTCGATCACATCACGGTTCAGGTCAACGAACAGCAACGCCGTGGAGGTATATTTCTCTTCCTTAAATACCTTGGCCTTGACAAAGCCGACCACACCGCCGAGCACAAAGAACACCAGCAGCAGCGCAATGTAGCGCTTTGCAATCAGCAGGCCTTTTTTGCAAAGGGTGATGATGTCATAAATGTCCATTTCATCGTCATCGTCGTTCTCATAGCGGACGTAGACGTAGTTGCGGTCGGTCAGCTTCTCCTGGGCGGCGTCCTTGCGGTTCATTTCCTCTGCCATAAACTCTATATCCTTTCCGTGTTGTGTGCATACGAATATAGTTTATAATAACACATTTCCCGTCAAAAATCAACCGCGTTTGGCCAATCACTACTTGATTTTTGGCAGAGAAATCGATATAATAATAAAGTATCCGTATATTTCCGGGGAAAATGTCTCAGTAGCGCAGCCGGATAGGGCACACGTACCCTAAGCGGTTGTTCAATCCTCACTATTTACAATTTCATTTGATATACGCGCCAATAGCTCAGTTGGATAGAGCGTCCCCCTCCTAAGGGGAAGGCCGGGGGTTCGAATCCCTTTTGGCGCGCCAGATAATAACGCCGAAAGCCTTTGTTTTCAAGGGTTTTCGGCTTTTTATTGAGCAGTAAAAGAAAAAATAATCAAGCTTCGCTTGGAGAGGTTTTTCTCTTTTATTGCTGCAAGGTGTTCTTCTCGTACAGGGCGATAGCAAACTCAAGCATCCATTTTCCGGCTGAATCAGAAGCCACTTCCTCAAAGCGTTCTGAAAACAGCGGAAAAAATTCTGATTTTTCTCAAGAAAACGGCCCACTCACCTGCCACAATTCAGAATTTTGCGGGAAGATGAGGCAATAAAAAAGATCCACAACCTAAGTTGCGGATCCTTTTGTCTGAGTGTGATAAAAAAGATACCCTATTATGGAATGGCTTTAACTTCGCTTAAAGCCATTCTCTCTAATGTTTTTCAAAAGCACTTCTTTATTTTGATTCTATAAGAACATTTTTTCTTTTATTGTAATAAATGCGCTTCCTCATATTTACCTAATCGTTTAAACGCTTTTCCCTCGATTTGAATCTTATGATTACATGAGGCATCTAATCCCTCGATGATATTTATGAGTTCTTGGCTGTTCAACGTAATAGCAGTAATAATTTGAAACGGGCCTTTGATCTCCAGTGCTGATTCAATAAAACTCTTCATATCTTCTGGCACTATGCTTTGCTGTGCGGGCTCATCAAAAATAATAACTCCAGGATGATTACCTTGCTTCTCGACTGAAACCTGTAGGAGTGCCATTGTAAAAGCCCAAATCACACGAATTCCATCGCTCGCAGAAGAATCAAACTTCATATCAAACCCATCAATAGTTGGCAAAAGCGATGAGTTCATCGAAATATCAATCCCATTAAAGTTTGACAAGCTTCTATAATGGTACTTCTTTAGATTTTCAATGAAATACTTTTTTAAAAGGGAAATCTTTTCCACATCTAATTCTGAGATATCCTTCCGTGGCAATTTTCCTTTTTGGTCAAGGTACTCATTCCATTTGCCAGACAGTGCCTTCAATTGTTCAATTTGAGAAGTAATTGTATCCCTCAATTTCGATAGGCTCGAAACACGTGTGTTAATTTCTATGCGTTTAAACATGATCGTCTCGGAGGTCTCTGTGTCTACCGTAGTATACAAGTCTGACCGCAACGCATATGCCAAACGTCGTAACGACTGAAGTCTAGCTTCTAAGTCATTTTTTTCTCTGACAAATCTTTCTCGCTCCTCTTTGCGGCTTCCTAATGTAAATTCCAACATCTTTTTTTGCTCTTTAAGATGTCTTATATTTTCTTCTATACTCATAAAACCGTTTACGGTTTCTGCATCAAGCAAATTGTCTTGAATGTGCTGCCTGCAAACAGGGCAAATATTGGCTGATATACTTTCTTCCGCTGTCTCAGAGCCAAATTTTTGGAGCCGCGCAGCGTCATTATTATTTCGGATGTCCGAATCTGTAAATAACAAGTTCTCCTTTAAATGCTCAATTTCTTCATCATAACACGCCAAACTTTTATCAACTTCGTGTAAACGATTCTCGAAGGTAATTATTTGCGCTTGCGTCTTTGAAAGTTCAGTGTTTAATGCTTCAAAATTATCGTTTACCTTTGGCTTCAGACTCCGTAGCCCATCATACTTAGCCTTAAGCGATTAATTAGATCTTAGCCAAATCGAAAGTATCCTTGCATCTGTTGACCGTGAAAGTCCA
>OGCO01005430.1_pt1 | contig 12345 bp, 14 predicted proteins | sample 1570171 | NCBI WGS metagenome assembly OGCO01 (sample SAMEA4370583, study PRJEB24528) | human gut metagenome | reverse complement strand
GTCCCTTTTTGGGACCTTAGGTATTTTCTGCAACTTTTATGCGGTAGATCACCTGATGCTTTCAGATGCTTCCAGTCTGAATAAGTTATCGCCATTTTTTGTTATCGTATTTTCTTATTTAGTACTGAAAGAGAAGATTACACCGACACAGTGTGCCTGCGTTATTGCAGCATTTGTCGGAAGCTTATTTATTGTGAAACCAAGTTTTGCGACTGGAGTAACACCAGCAGCGGTCATTGGTTTTGCCGGAGGAATGTGTGCAGGTTTTGCATACACCTGTGTAAGAAAACTAGGACTTCGAGGAGAGAAAGGTCCAATGATCGTATTTTTCTTCTCAACATTTTCCATGCTTGCATGTGTTCCATATCTGATCGTTGATTTTCATCCAATCTCTACACAGCAGATGATCTTCCTGTTATTGACAGGACTTGCGGCAGCAGGTGGACAGTTCGGTATCACAGCAGCTTATACTTATGCACCAGCAAGAGAGATTTCTGTTTATGATTACACACAGATCATGTTTTCGGCAGTTCTTGGATTTTTGTTCTTTGGACAGCTTCCAGATTTGTTGAGCTTTATCGGATATTGTGTGATCGTTGCAGCAGGAGTGATTATGTTTCTTTATAACAAGAGACGTGGAGGAAATTAGATGAAATTCATATCATGGAATGTCAATGGAATCAGAGCATGTGTGAAGAAAGGATTTTTAGACTTTTTCAATGAGGCAGATGCTGATATTTTCTGTATTCAGGAAAGTAAGATGCAGGAAGGACAGCTTGATCTTGAGCTGCCAGGATACCATCAGTACTGGAATTATGCAGTGAAGAAGGGATATTCAGGAACAGGTATTTTTACAAAAGAAGAACCAATGAACGTTTTTTATGGCCTTGGGATCGAAGAACATGATCAGGAAGGGCGTGTGATAACACTGGAGTTTGAAGATTATTACTTTATTACAGTGTATACACCAAATTCACAAAGTGAGTTGGCAAGGCTTTCTTATCGTATGAAGTGGGAAGAGGATTTTCTTGCTTATCTGAAGAAGTTAGAGGAGACAAAGCCTGTGATCTTTTGTGGGGATCTTAAAGAATCACAACCATCACTGACACAAGAAGCCAAGCCGAAAAAGAAACCAATTATAATCTGTGGAGACTTTAACGTTGCAGCGACCGAACTAGATTTAAAGAATCCGAAAAATAATGTCAAAAATGCCGGATTTACACCGGAAGAACGTGAAAAGTTCAAGACATTACTTGACTCTGGATTCACAGATTCTTATCGATATTTACACCCAGATACAGAGAAGTATTCATGGTGGAGCTATCGATTTAAGGCAAGAGAAAGGAACGCCGGATGGCGTATCGATTATTTCTTAACATCTGATTCTATCAAAGATAAGATCAAAGATGCGGAGATCTTAACCGATGTCATGGGTTCCGATCACTGCCCAATTGAGTTAGATATAGACATTTAATCCTTCAGGAAAACGTCTAATATAAATTCTGTATTATTATCCCTGCTATATTCAATGGAGCTGATAATGCTTTTTAGATAAGTGTTTTTAATATCAGCATCAAGTGTTGGATCTAGCAGGGATTTTAATGCATCTGATAAGAGCATTATTTTCTCTTCGTACTCATCTTTTGTCGGAACAGAGTCCTCTAGATGATCCATTTGCTTTTTTATGGACTCAATGCGTTCTTTGTTAATAAGCTTTCGTCTGGTAAATTCTTCATCAGTTAAGATTCCATCTTCCCAGGCATCAAACAGCTTAGGCAGCTTCTTTTCTTGTTTTATCAATTCTTTTTGCAAGACTTCCAATTGGCTAAGAATGCTGTTTTCATCAACGTCAGGAAGATTATCTATTTTCATTTCAAAATCATCAATATACAGTTCCAAAGCATGAGCAACTGCATCAACGACATCTTTTAATACAGCAGATTTCACATTACATACTTGTGAAGTTTTATGTAAGATACGAGGTAGAGTATTGGGACGTTTTAAGTATCCTTGATAAATCATAGCTTTTTTGCATTTGGCACAGATCAATATACCAGCAAGCGGATTCATTAATTTAAGGTTTGCTTTTGTTTTGTCGGAATAAAATCGAGAGGAAGCAGCATGAAAAGTAATTTCATCAACAATCCCTTTATGTTTACCTTCATACAACATATATTGACTGGTATGAGCTCTTGGCCTTGATGACACTAGATTCCCATTAACTAATGTTTTTGTTTGCATTCGATCATTCCAACGAACTTTTCCAGTATATGTAGGATTAGTTAGTATTGTCTTTACTGTACCAATAGCCCATTCGGCACTGCCGGTATAAGTAGGAACTCCTAAACTGGTTAATCTTTTGCAAATTTTACCAGGAGTTAAGTGTTCTTTTACAGTCCATTCAAAGATATTCTTAACGATCGGAGCTTCTTCAGGGTTTGGAACAAGGGTTCTTCCTGTTTTTGTTTTTAGGATATCGTATCCGTATGGTCGATAGGATCCCATGTAATTTCCTTCAACAACGGCCTGAAGTTTCCCACGCATCATTCTTTTTCGTATCATTTTATATTCTCTGCGAGACATAAATAATTCAAATTCCATATACTCTTCATCATCCGAACTTTGTACAATGTCATATACTTTGGTAGGTGTAACTACCAAAACACCATTATTATTATTGGAATACCGTAGGCAATCCATGATGATTTGTGCATCCCCTTGGTTTCCACGAGATAATCTTGTAACTTCTACGACTAAGATTCCCTTCCACATACCGGCATAGCAATCATTGATCATACTTTGGATTTCTTTTCTGGCGGAAATAGTTTCTCCAGAAACAATTTCACGATAGATTTTACCGATTGGAAGCCCAAGTTTTACTGCTAATTCTGTTAAGATTCTTTCATGCCTTGCTAAAGTTTCGCCTTCTCCAAGCTTTTCAGCTTCGGCATCTGCACGACTCTTTCTTAGGTAAATGCAGAATTGATCTGATTTTTTTAGTTTTCCTAACTGATTTCCTATGTTCATATACCATCGTTCCTTTCCATATTTTGATTATTTGGGTACAAAAAATACACTTCTTGCAAAGTGTAGGTTAAAAATGGTATACTTTAACTGTCGGGGAAAAGTACACATCTAACCTATAGATGCAAGTAGTTTTTCTTTTTATTCCGTCCAGCTGCAACTGGACGGTTTTTAGTTTATCTATTTTTCTGATGTCAGCAAAATATATCAAATAGTATGACGCGTAGTCAATAAAAATAATACACAAAGTATTTTGTATAAAAATCTGTGCATAAATTGACAGATGAGGCATAAACTATTATAATAATCATAAGTTAATCGAAGTGCATAGCACAAAACGATTAACACTGATTTGAATAAAAGGACATACAACATTAAATGTCCGGAATGACTTAAAATTAAATTAGTAACTTAAGAACAAAAGGAAAAAGATTAGTGATGTTTCTGGTGCTTTACCAGAAAAGGTTTGCTAATCTTTTTCTGCATTTTCCAGGAAATCCAGAATCATAACACAGCGTTTAAAATTTGTTGATTTCATTAATTCATCTTTCGTATCAGTTGTATCTAATTCAAATAAACATCTACAAAGAAATCTTAAGTCGGCAGAAGATAATACAGCATGATTTTTTAAAACAATACCAGATTTTTTATTAATATTTTCTTCTTTATCCATTTCTTCCAGAATATCCTTTATTTCGGATAGTTCGGGTACTTTTTTCAGTGTTTTTGAAATATTTCTACTATAAATTTTATCTATAGAGTTGTGATTTTCTATATATTTACGAAGATGAGATCCTTCTGACGGGGTAATCTCACTCTTAGAAAAATATTTATATACAGGTAAAAGTCTGGTGGTTGGAATTGATTTGAATCTTGACATACACATTTCAGTAGGATTAAAATTTTTGTTGTCATAAAGAATATCTTCAAAAATCTGATTATCACTAAGCATACCATACCCCACAGAACTTAATACGGATTCCTTATAACCAATAGCAACTGCGAGAGGTTTGTTAGATAAATCAAGTTGATCTAAGTCATCAATTCCGACAATGATTGATTTAGCTTCAGGAGAAGAAGCACTTTCATCTACAATTTTTTTAACAATTTTCTTAGTTTCACGAATTTTTTTAGGAGAAATACCAGGGGTAATTTCATTTAAAATTTTAAATACTTCAAGAAAATTATCAGTCGCTATTTCTGTAATTGGAATATCATTGCCGTTCTTTGTTGTGATAACGCGGTTGATTTCATTTAAATTTTCTTGATTTTCCTTATAGCTAATAAAAATAAAATGTTCTTCAATATTTTCTAATTCGTCAGATGTTAAACATGATAAGAAGTCAGTAATGATTGACTGAATATCTTCATCTGTAAAAGAATAACCCATAAAAATAATTGGTGATTCAGAAAATAGGATCAAAAGTTTTGCAATAAATAATTTTCTGGATTCATTAAATTCATCATAATCTTTTTCCGTGATCATAATAGTATTAGCATCGTTTGCAGAGCCATGAATTTTATAGATTTCTGCGATATTATAACTATCCTTAGAAAATAATTCATGCTGTCTTGTAAAAACAGTGTAATCATCTGGAAAAATATATTTTTCTAAAAATAAGTCATAGTTTGTTGTAATAACAGCAGAAATTTTGTTCTTTAGTTTTTTAAATTCTTCTAATTCTTTTAATAATTCTGGATTGCGGTTAAGCTTCATTTTCTTAAAATAGTTAGCAAGAAACATTTTATATGGAGATATTCCACGCTTACCCAACTAGGGTTTCGGATATTCCCAACTTTCAATTTTATTTTGCGGTCGTAAAATGCGCTATTATATTCTTTTTCAATTACGGTTCCAAGAGCTGTATTTATTTCAAAATCGGAGAAACCTTGACGTTTAAAGGTATCAACATATTTTTGAAATTGAAAGTCATCTTTACAGAACTGAGAAAAGGATAATTTAAGCAATTCATTCCAGTTAGGATATTTCCAAAGATATCTCTTGGAAATACCAGAGCCAATAAATAATACTGGCATTTTATTACTATGGGAAATTTTATGTAAAATTGTATCCATACATTATTCTCCTATGTGAAAAGTGTTATAAAGTAACTTTGTCAGACTCTGACAAAATTATTTTGCATAAAATTATATAAATGCAAAAAGAGCCTTGGAATAGATATTATCCAAGGCTCTTTTACGGCCAATCATCAGCCATTCGCTAAAATATAAGATAGTTTCTTGAGCCTTGTCAAGTATTCTTGTTAAAATTATTGAAAATTGTTACTGGATTTTTATTATTTGGACAGCTGGTAGCTGTTTTTTTTAAAATTATGAATCATGCTTGTTTTTGCATAGTTTCTTTCATTTTTAAAGAAATTCTGTATTGATCGGCATCAGGGACGTCGACAAATTCTACAGTTTTATCAAAATTATTTTTGACAACTTCTTTAATTTCATCTAGAGAAACTTTGAAAAATTCTCTTCTTTGGTTTACAAGATTTAATTTTCGATTTTCAAAAGCTTTATGTAATTTTGCTTCCAGAGCTGGAGCATCTTCTGAAAAGATCATAGCATGTACATCAAATTTAAAAGGAACGGAAGCATCACCCAGTTCATCAACACGTTCCTGGGGATTTAATCTTCGTGTCATTCCAATTTTGTATATTCCTTCACCAAATGATCCAATGTTAGAAATTACATATACATATCCAGCTTTTTGGTTAGCTTCTCTATAATCGATATTTTTGATTTTGGTATCAATGTCAGATAAGGACTGTATAATTTCTTCTTTCTTTTTATTTAAATCTTCAGTATCTTCATCAGAAGAAGAGGATAATTGCTTATTAATATTAGAAAGAGCCTGTTCATAATGTTTGCGTTCTTTATCAATATTTTTGCGTTGTTCCTTAAGTTCTTTTTGTAATCGTGCTTCTTCACGTTGTTGAGCTCTTAATTCAGCTTTTTCCTCTTTCTCACGCTGCTTTTGAATCTGATATTCCAAGGCTAATTGGAGTTCTTGGATTTTTAGATCATAGTAGTCAGAAGTTATGGAAATAGCCATGGTCACTCCTAATTTTGCAATTGCATTAAAGCTTCGTTCCATTTTTTTGACCGAGGAATCGAAATTATTGTATTTTACTTTATTGATAATTTCATCGCATTCACTGTTAAATGCACGGAGCAGTAGTTTTTGCATATCCTTTATCATTTTGCGTCCTCTGACGACACTTCCATTGACTTGCCAGTCGGCACTACCAGATACCGCAGACCCGTCTTTGATCATGGCTTTTTGCATATTGCGTATATTCGTAAGTTCTGCTTTATAAGAATCCGCATTAAGAAAAGAATATCGCGGTTCATATAATCCAAAGTCTTGAACTAAGATTTCATCAGAAAATGTGATAATAGATTTCTTTAGTCCTTTTATGGTTGAATTTAATTCATTGATTTCATCATTGTATGCAACAATAAGTGATTTTTGTTTAGTAATTTCAGACATATATTTGTCATATTGTTCTTTTAATTTCTGTTCTTGCATTACTTTTTGATGTGCAAATTCAACCTGAGATTCAGCAATCTGTTTTTTTAATGATTCTAGATCTTGCATTTCTGGAGTGAGTAATGATTCCAGTGCTGCTTTTTCATTTTCAAGAATAGCGATTTTTGCTTCCATTTTGGAATTGGTATTTTCTAATTCCTGAATCTTATCATTTAATTCGTTGTTTCCAAATATTGAATTTAATAAACCCATTATACCCCCCCCTGTATTCTATGTTGACATTTTCCTGTGTGATATTTAAGTATTTGATTCGAAATCAGCTAATAGGATTGATTAAAAAGCTCTTCAGGTATCCGATCGAAATCAGGGAGTTCTCCAAAAGGATCTTCAGGAGGCTCTAAAGCTAACTGTTCATTGCTCTCTGGATTAGAATTAGGAGAATGAAGTTCCTGATCCCAGTCCGGTAAGAAGCCCTGATTGTAAAAAGTAGATTTATTTCCAGATATAGGACAATATCGTGCGTTAGTCGGTAAGATTGTATTGTAGCTGCAATTACCGATATGATTACAATCACCAGTACATCGGTTTACAAGGTAAGATCCACAGATTTGGCAATATTCACCTCGGATATTTGTTTGTTCGTTTTGACATATTGGACATCTGATCAATTTTTTAGAAGTATAAGTTTCGAATTCTTTATATATCATGTTTCCGTCACCCCATTTCAGTGTGTTTTTATTGCCGCAGATAGGACAATAGTTGTAATCGTTAAAAAATTGTGCACCACATACCGTGCATTTTCGTTTATTTATATACCGTTGTTGAATATGAAATGCTTGTTCTGACAAATTTAATTCTTCAGTCATTCGCATGTCGGTTTCTAGAAAATCAATTCTTGTTTTGGCAGCAGATTTTGAAATACCAAAAACGTGAGCAATATTTTCTACAGATTTATCATTTAATGTCATAACTATTGGTGCGGGCGCCAGTATATTACGAGCAAAGGCGTTTGCTTCGTTTTCTAATACTTGGTTGCTTTGTTCTGATAAACATGTAGAAAATTCACCACTTTGTTTTATCATTTCCGTTTCTTCGAAATCAATTAAATGATTAAGAAAAATATGGCCGATTTCATGCATTAACGTGAAACGGATGCGCGTTGAAAGGTTAGCTTCGTTATAGGCAATAGAATAATAATTGTTTTTCAATATAGTAGTGGCATCAGTACTATTAAGGGATGCAATTATATCATCTATTGAGCATGATACATTTTCTGCAATTTCAGAATAGTTCGCAAGCCCGCATTTTCCATTGTGAATAAGATCAAAAGGATTTACAGGAAAGGCTTTAATCAGATATTGATCTAAGAAATCATAAGCTTTTTTTAAACAATAATTATATCTGGCATGGCTTGGAATTTTCAATCTTCATTCGCCTCTTTCCCTTTTCCGGCAATATAGTCAATTATCTTTAGTGTGATATCTCTATCTGAATCCTTCATATTTTTTAATTTTCTTGCGGCCATTCTTATTTCAGGGGAGAATTCGGATTCTACAGAGGTTGATTTATCTTCTATTTGTTTTGTGTTTCTTTTGTTTAGCTCTGGTCGATTTTCGTTAAATGGAATATAAGTAGTTTTAAGTGTTCTTCCTAATAAATAATCAATATCGACATTAAAGAAGTCTGCAATTAACTCTAATGTTTCAAAGTCTGGTTCGCGAGCTCCACTTTCATACATTCCGATAGTACTTCTGGAAATTTTTAATTTTTTGGCGAGCGCATCTTGAGTTAAACTATGAGAAGTTCGCAATGATTTTAATATATTTTGAAAATTTCCCACTTTATAAATCACCTTCCTTATATATTGTATTTGTTGATATAAGAATATCACGTAACGTGAAAAAAGTAAATAAGAATGTCACAAAAAGTGTTGACACAATACGTGACACATGATAATATATAGTTGTAGCAAAGATAGGGCAATAAAGAAAGGAGATGTGGATGGGTAAAAAGGGTAAGAAAAAAGACAAGCACGATATTGAGACTATCGTACTTGTCACAGCTCTGATTAATTTAATAGTTGCAATCATTGACCTGATTAAAGACCTTATTAATTAATCTGAGAAAAAGAGTAAGGGAGAGAAATAAAATCTCTCTTCCTTACTTAAAGAATACCCTTTAATGGGACTCATTGTCAATATAAATATAAGTAGAAAGGCGGTGGAAGTATGTCGATTGCATTGAATATTATTCAGATTGTACTAAATATCGTTATTATTGTACTTATTTTAAAAATGAAGAAAGATAAATAGTAACGTTATGTAGCTGACCTATCGGCTAGACGGGGGAAAAGAAAGGAAGTGAGAAAATGTTAGATGCCAAAGAAATTGGGTGTCGACTAAGAGAGTTAAGAGGAAATATCTCGAGGGAGACAGTAGCTGATGCTGTTGATATTAGTGTATCTGCTATATCAATGTACGAAAATGGAGAACGTATCCCTCGAGATATTGTTAAAGTTAAATTAGCTTCATATTACGGCAGAAGTGTACAGGAAATTTTTTTTGATGAAAAATGTCACGTTTAGTGACTTTACAAACACCTGAGCAAATGCTTATCAGAAAACCTCTATCATTTTGATACCATTTTAAATGAAAAGAGTGGGGCAGATGAGTAAAACAATTCAGACAACGATTCGACTCTCAGAAGAGTTGTATCAGAAATTGAAGAAGCAAGTCAGAAAAAAGGAATAACATTTAATGCCGTTGTGTTGAGGGCATTATGGAGAACTAAATAATTAGCAGATTAGCCAGATAGCTCTGTTCTCTGTCCGAAGTAATATTGCTGAACGACAGGATAAAAAAGAAAAAAAACTACTCCCCGACAAAGTATTTTTTTGTTATGAAAAATTCCTCATATAAATTTAAAGATAACACTCATAACTTCGGGCAGGGGGCAGAACTATCTGGTTCTAAAAAAGAAAAAGAAGGTGATATGAATGAGAGATGGACCAGAAGCAACATATAAAATCGGGAATGCAACTGTTCGGATTCATGGGAATGTAGATCCGGATAAGCTCAAAGCAGCAACGGTTGAGTTTTTGAAAAGCGTTGAGAGACAAAAGAAAAGCAAAGAGAAAGAAGCTATGGAGAAAGGAGCATGAGATGAAAAGTGAAACAAAAGCCATGATCTGCACCGCAGCAGTGCTGATCGCAATGGGAATATTTAAGGAACTAGCAGCGTTGTGTTTGATCACAGCGATGATCTATGAGGAAGGAGTGAAGAAATTTGATAAATAAGAAAGAAAAAAGTGCCCACGGAGCGGCAACTCCATTAGGCACACAGTTAAATAGACAAGAACAGTATAGCACAGATCGTCAGAAAAGTGAAATCAGAAAAATAGTAACTGAGATCTTTGATCTATCTTTGCGACTGCAAGAAATGACAGATGGAACTATAGATTGGCGAGAACCAGGTGTTCCATGTGTACAAGCTGAATATCATGGAGCTACCGCAGTGCTAAGCGTTAGGATTTGGGAAGATGGTTTTAATGCAGAAGTCTATTACGAAAACAGTAGTGACCTAACTAACATATTATGGTCGGTAGGCCCATTCATATTACTCATTGTATTTTGGATTTATTTAGCCCGCCGAATGACCAATCAAGGCGGAGGAGGCAGTGGAGGAGCCCTATGCCCTGGAGGATTTTAACATGGAAGAGATCCAGAGGTTTCTGGACAGTCTGGACCGGGATCAGACAGGCGGCCTGTCCTTTGGCAGCGTCATGAAGGAGATCATGGACGGAAACCTTGGAGGGGTGCTTGGGGAGCTGGCCGGGAGGATCCGGGAAGGATTTTTTTCTGAGATCCGGACCAACGCCAGGTTCGTGGGACAGATCATCCTGCTGGCATTCATTGGAGCCGTTTTTTCGGGTTTTTCCAATATTTTCGGGTCGGGCCATGTGTCGGAAACGGGCTTTTACGTGGTATACCTTTTAAACATGGTCTTTCTGGCGGCCAGCTTTTTTGCCAGCGTGACCATTGCCGGTTCTGTGGCAGAGGAGCTGATGGAATTCATGCGGGTGCTCCTTCCGGCGTATTTTCTGGCCGTGGCCATGGCGGGCGGCGCGTTCACCTCCACGGCGGTCTGCGGCTTTACCTTTGGAGCCATCGGCGTGGTCCAGGCCGTGGTCTCCGGCGTGCTCCTTCCTCTGATGCGGGTCTATATGATGCTGGTGTTAGCCGGGAACCTTTACAGGGAGGACATGATCTCCAGGACCACAGAGCTTTTGCGGCAGGGGATCTTGTGGACCTTAAAGACCATGTTCGGGATCATCGTGGGCTTCCATGTGATCCAGGGACTGGTGCTGCCCCAGGCGGATGCCTTAAAAAATGCATCGGCCATGCGGCTGGCCCAGATGATCCCCGGCGTAGGGGCCGGAGCAGGAGCCATATCCCAGATGGTCATGGGCTCGGGGATTTTGATAAAGAATACAGCCGGGGCGGCAGCGGTCCTGGTGCTTCTTTTTATGGCGGCGGTCCCGGTCATCAAGCTGCTGGTGCTGATGTTCCTTTATTATATGGCGGCGGCGGTGATGCAGCCGGTCTGCGATAAGCGGCTGGTGGCATGCATGACCGGGGCGGCGGCTGGCCATGGGATCCTTTTAAAGATCGTGGGCTGCTCCCTGGCTTTGTTTTCTGTGACCATCGCCGTTCTCTGTGCGTCCACCAACGCCGTCTGGTATGCGGGGTAGACGGGAAAGGAGGAGGATTGGAAGCAGTATATGAATGGATCCGCAGCCTGGTGTTTTATCTGATCCTGATGACCACGGTCTTAAACTTCCTTCCGGACCGGAAATATGAAAAATACCTGAGGCTTTTTACGGGGATGGTATTCATTCTCCTGGTGTTCGGGCCCCTGGGGGATCTTACAGGGCTGGAGGAACGCATGGCCGGGGCCTTTGGCCGGATCACCTTCCAGAATGATGTGAAGCTCTTACAGAGGGAGATCGCCGACGCGGACGGGACCCGGATGAAGCGGCTGGCGGACAGGTACCGGCGGGCGGTGGAAACGGATCTTATGACCATGGCGGAGAGTGCCGGTCTGGAATGCAGACAGGCAGAGGCAGTGGTGGAGGAGGATCCGGAGCGTCCGGGCTTCGGTTCAGTGCTGGAGGTGAAGCTGATCGTGGGGATCCCAGAAAGCGGGAGCCCGGGGCCCCTGGAAGGGGATACGGAGGCCTTCCGGGGACAGGGAGCGGAAACCTGGAGCCGGGAGGAAAACGGCCGCGAGGCTGGGCTGGAGCGGCGCAGAAGGGCCAACCGGGAGATCGGAAATCTGAAAACAAGGATAGGAGAGTATTATGGAGTGGAAGAAGGACGGATCCGGATCGATCTGGAGGATGAATAAGGAAAAGCTGATCTTTGTATTCTGCTCCGGGCTGCTGCTGTTCGTGCTTTCCATGCCGGGGACAGAAAAGGAACGATCCCTTGAGGCGGCGGCTGTGGGAAGCGGAGGGATGGAAAACATGGACCGGAGCGGAACCGGCCGTCTTCTGGACGGGCTAGCGGACGGGCCGGAGAAAGGGGAACTCCCGGGCCTTTCCGGAGGGGCGCAGGCCGTCTCCGGAGGCAGCGGCGGATCTATGTATGAAAAGGAGCTGGAGCGTAAGGATATTAAAATGCGTTATTTAAGCTCTCAGATCCAGCCCCATTTTATTATGAATGCCTTAAATATTATTTACAGCTATAAACCGGAGGAATATCCTCTGATTCGGAAAATGGTCCTATGTATTTCCAAGTATTTAAGATATATTGTGAAGG